>Ga0247817_10001453_pt1 | contig 12414 bp, 11 predicted proteins | sample UWRJL212509R1_FD_178010 | JGI IMG/M metagenome (GOLD analysis project Ga0247817, IMG submission 178010) | Plant litter microbial communities from Arlington Agricultural Research Station in Wisconsin, United States - UWRJ-L212-509R-1 | ecosystem: Environmental > Terrestrial > Plant litter >... | reverse complement strand
CCTGTCCTATTCGCTCTACCTCTGGCACTGGCCGCTCATCGTGATCACGCCATTTGTCATCGACCATGACCTCGGGACGAGAACGAAGCTGGCGATCCTCGGGCTCTCGATCGTGCTCGCCCTTCTCACCAAGATCGTCGTGGAAGACCCGGTGCGACTTCGCGGATTCTTTGCCGAACGATCGCCGCGCACAACCTTCATCGGAATCGCGGCGGCGTCTGCGGTCGTGATCGCCGCGATGGGCGGAGGCTCTCTTGTCGTGCAGCGAGAAATCGACGCGACCGCCGAGCGAGCCGCGACCATCGCCGACGCCGGCGTCGACTGTTTCGGCGCGGCGGGAATGGACCCGGCCTGCGTGGAGCCGGAACTCGAGGGAGTTCTCGTGCCCGCTCCCGTGCCGTTCGAAGACAAGTCGGACGCGTTCACCGACGACTGCGTTCTCGACCACGACACCTCGGAGCTCATCCGCTGTCACTACGGGTCGGAGGAGCCCGATGCATCGGTCGTCGCGCTCGTCGGAGATTCGCACGCCGTGATGTGGTTGCCCGCGTTCCAGGAACTCGCCGACGCGAAAAATTGGCGCATCGAAGTCTTCGCCAAGAACGGCTGCGCCTACACGGGCACCGACAGCACGCCGTACCTGTCGGACTCGGTCATTTGCGAGAAGTGGAAAGACAACGTCGATGTCGGGCTCGCGGAGCTTCCCGGCCTGACCACCGTCTTCACCTCGTACCGCTCGGCGCTTGTCGAGGCGGATGCCGCAGCGACAACACAGGGATTCATCGACCGCTGGCAGCCGATCGTCGACCGCGGTGTGGAGCTCTACGCGATCGCCGACATCCCGCAGATGGCGGGGGATGGTGTCGCGTGCGTCGACCTCCACCAGGACAGCGGTAACTACGCGAGTTGCGAACTGTCGAGGGATGTCGCGTTCCAGGCCGTGACCGATACCCAGGAGGCCGCGGCGCTCGCCGTCGGTGCCGGGTTCATCGACCTCAACCCGTACCTGTGCGACGACGAGTCCTGCTACATGGTGATCGGACATGTCATGGCGTTCTACGACCGGTACCACGTCACCGCGACCTACGCCCGCACCGTGAGCCCGTACCTCGAAGCGCAACTGAAGTAGTTCTCCACCGGTTGCGGGCGGGGGAGTTATCCACCGACCGGGCGGCTTCGCTCCCGGGTGGCTCGTGGAGCGTCGACACTGGTGGCGACGGACCCCGTGGCGGCTTTCCCGGCATGAGTGTTGACGCGGGGTCCGTCCTCTCACTCGCACAGCGCTGACCGCGCTCAACGTCGACGGAGCTCCAGATGACCGACATGATCACCCTCACCGGATTCGTGGCAACCGTTCCCCGCCACTTCGTTAGCAGGGACGGAGTGGCCATCACCTCGTTCCGGCTCGCATCGACCCAACGGCGCTACGACCGCTCCAAGTCGGCCTGGGTCGATGGCGACACCAACTGGTACACGATCACCGGCTTCCGCCAGCTGGCCACCAACGCCGCCGGTTCGGTCTACAAGGGTGACCGCGTCATCGTGACTGGCCGGGTGCGCATTCGCGAGTGGGAGAACGACTCCAAGCAGGGCACAACAGTGGATGTCGAGGCCGACGGCATCGGACACGACCTGCTCTGGGGGACGACGTCGTTCACGCGGAGTGTGTCGTCGTCGCTATCCGGTACGGCGCCGGCTGACCCTCCGACCGATCCCGCGACTGATGCCGTGACCGATGCTTCGACCAGTGCGACTCACGAGGAAGCGAGCGGTGCCCTGGTCGAGGGCGACTCGGAGTCCATCGCCACTCCGTTCTGAGAACCCGACGAATTCCAGAACCGGAGGAATTACAACCCGTAGAATTCGAAGACCCGCGCACGTCCACCCGCACGAGCGCGCGGCGAGAGGATTCACCATGGTCGCAGCGCACCCCCGCATCGGCGTCGCCGCGGCGCTCGCCGCAGGTCTAGCAGTTCTGCTCGCGGGTTGCACCACCGGAACCGCACCCGATGTGGCGTCGCCAGCTCCGAGTGAGACGGCGCCAGCGGCATCCGCCACTCCCGTGCCCACACCGACCGGCGACCCGGTCTACAACCCCGATGGCACTGCCGACGACAACCTCGCGTACTTCGACCGTGTGAATCTCGATCTCGAGAGCGGTGAAAACCAGCCGAGCGGTCGCAAGATCATCAACAATCTTGTCGACGCCGGCTTCGACAAGAGTGCGATGGAGATCACCGCCGACAAGACCGCGATCAATCTCGACACGGACTCCATCGAATTCACAGTGCTCATCGACGATCGCTGCCTGTTCGGCCAGTTCGGCGCGTTCAAGTACCGCAGCGTTGTGCTCCCCGTGCTCGAAACCGGTAAATGCCTCGTCGGAAAGACGCGCTCGATCAACTGGTAAGCCCCGCTCGCTCAATGGGCGAGCCCGCCGTTACGTAGAATGTACGCATGGCCGAATTTATTTATACGATGGTGCGCGCCCGCAAAGCGGTCGGCGACAAGCTCATTCTCGATGACGTCACCATGTCGTTTTTCCCAGGTGCCAAGATCGGCATCGTCGGCCCCAACGGCGCTGGTAAGTCCACGATCCTGAAGATCATGGCTGGACTGGACACCCCGAGCAACGGTGAAGCCCGCCTGAGCCCCGGCTTCTCGGTCGGCATCCTCATGCAGGAGCCAGAGCTCGACGAGACCAAGACCGTGCTCGAGAACGTGCAGGAAGGCGTTGGCGAGATCAAGGCGAAGGTCGACCGTCACGCGGCGATCGGCCTCGAAATGGCCGAGCCCGACGCCGACTTCGATGCATTGCTCGCCGAAATGGGCACACTGCAGGAAGAAATCGACGCCGCGGATGCCTGGGACCTCGACTCCCAGCTCGAACAGGCGATGAGCGCACTGCGCACGCCGCCCGGGGACTACCCGGTGCACAGCCTCTCCGGTGGTGAGAAGCGCCGCGTCGCGCTGACCAAGCTCCTGCTGCAGAAGCCCGACCTGCTACTCCTCGACGAACCGACTAACCACCTCGACGCCGAGAGTGTTCTCTGGCTCGAGCAGCACCTCGCGAAGTACCCGGGCGCTGTGCTCGCCGTCACTCACGATAGGTACTTCCTCGACCACGTCGCCGAATGGATCGCCGAAGTCGACCGCGGAAAGCTGTACCCCTACGAGGGCAACTACTCGACCTACCTCGAGAAGAAGCAGGAACGCCTCACTGTTCAGGGCAAGAAAGACGCCAAGCTCGCGAAGCGTCTCTCGAGCGAACTCGAATGGGTGCGCAGCAACGCCAAGGGCCGCCAGGTCAAGTCGAAGGCACGTCTCGCTCGCTATGAGGAGATGGCCAACGAAGCGGAGAAGACCAGAAAGCTCGATTTCGAAGAGCTCGTGATCCCGATCGGTCCGCGACTCGGTTCGCAGGTCATCGACGCTCGCAACCTCAAGAAGAGCTTCGACGACCGCGTACTCATCGACGGACTGAGCTTTACGCTTCCGCGAAACGGCATCGTCGGAGTCATCGGCCCGAACGGTGTGGGTAAGACGACACTGTTCAAGACCATCGTCGGCCTCGAGCCGCTCGACTCCGGTGACCTCAAGGTCGGCGAGACCGTCGACATTTCGTACGTCGACCAGAACCGCGGTGGCATCGACCCGAACAAGACGCTCTGGGAAGTCGTTTCCGACGGCCAGGACTTCATCCAGGTCGGTAAGACCGAAATCCCGTCGCGCGGCTACGTCTCGCAGTTCGGATTCAAGGGTCCCGACCAGCAGAAGAAGGCCGGTGTGCTCTCCGGTGGTGAGCGCAACCGCCTCAACCTCGCGCTCACGCTCAAGCAGGGTGGAAACCTCCTGCTGCTTGACGAACCGACTAACGACCTCGACGTCGAAACCCTCGGTTCGCTCGAGAACGCACTGCTCGAGTTCCCCGGTTGTGCAGTGGTCATCACTCACGACCGGTGGTTCCTCGACCGCATCGCGACGCACATCCTCGCTTACGAGGGAACCGACGAGAACCCGTCGAACTGGTACTGGTTCGAGGGCAACTTCGAGTCGTACGAGCAGAACAAGATCGAACGACTCGGTGCGGATGCCGCCAAGCCCGGTCGCTCGACCTACCGCAAGCTCACCCGCGACTAGATCGCGGCGGTACTGCAATGACGCGTCTGCACATCCAGCTTCCGCTTCGGTGGTCGGACTTCGACGCGTACGCGCACGTCAACAACGCCGAGATGCTGCGCCTCCTCGAGGAGGCGCGCATCCAGGCGTTCTGGCGACCCGACGAGGGAACTGCCGGCGTCTCTGACACCGCCATCCTCGACGCGCGTCCCGGGGCGAAAACCATCAGTCTCATCGCGCGCCAGGAGATCGAGTACCTCGCACCGATTCCGTACATGCGGGCACCGATCGACATCGAGATGTGGTTCGGGCGCATCGGTGGAGCCAGCGCGGAGATCAACTACGAGCTCTACAGCCCCGAGGGGGTCGAGCCGCGCGTACTCTTCACCCGTGCGGCGACCACTCTCGTCATGGTAACGGCAGCTACCGGTCGCCCGGAGCGCATCAGCGAAGAGCTTCGCGGCGCGTGGAGCCCGTACCTCGAGGAGCCGGTCAGCTTCACGAAGCGCGGCTAGCTCAGGCGCTTCTCCGTGCCAGCTGACTGGCCGAGGAGTTGCCATGCGCGTGCTGTTTTCCCGGATGGGCGCTTTGAAGTGAGGTGCCAGCGATGGCAGACTCCGCAGCGATGGATGGAGAGCAAGCCGTCGCGCCCCTGATCGCGATACTTTGCTGAAATCCGAGCGCGAGCGGCTTCTGCGGCTAGCGGATGTGAATAGGGAACCTTAGGGCAGTCCATAAGCGAACGAGACCTCTGAAAGAGAAAGTTGTTCGCCTGGGCTAATACCCCACACTTAGACGTCGGCTTAAATACCGACACCTCGAAACGGCACCTTGTAGGTGGTTGAGCACAGCCAATCTAGGGCAGGCGAATCGCCGAAGCAAGTGGAGTGCGCTTTAGCGTCTACCCTGCTTCTTGGTCGGGTGGGTCGATATTCAGATAACTGAACTGCTCGAGGGCACGGGTGACCGTCAGGCGACTCTTTCCGAGGGGGCGCTAGATCTGGTCGGGGTCCACCCACGTCTAAATTCTGATGTGCCTACTCGTGAAAGGAATTTCATTTCGTTGGGCAAGCATGAACCCAATTCCGCTTCATATAAGTAAAGGTTATTTTGAGGGTGGGCTTGCGGCGAAACTCAAACCCACGTCTCGATCGGAAATCGCTCCACATGAACGGATCGTCACGGCTAGTTTTTTCACGCCGTTACTCCAAATATCCCGCCTTACGAAGCGCAGACGTTGCCTTCGCTGCTGTCTCAGCTAGGACCTCTCTAACCTCGCGAAGAGCTTGTGCTTCGGCTCGGTACGTGAGTGCTGAGCGAACTATTGGATTTATCTCTCGAAGTTCCACTTCCAGAATTACGCCTTTTTCTGAGTACAGAACGAAGTCCGGCCCAAGAGTGCCTGGCATGGCGATGGATACGGCGTAGGCCCGAGTTGTGCTGGCCTCCGCTGGTGCGCTGCTGCTCATTGACAGGTACACGGCTGCAGGGCTACCCGGGACAGGTCGGTAACCTTCAGGTCGACCGCCGACCGAGACTCCTGCGCGCTGCGCCCTTGCTGTAAGCCCCTGACTCAGCGGATTCCTGATGATCTGTTCCCGAAATGCCGCGCTCAGGATGTCGTAAAGGCGATGCCCAATCGCATCGATTTCTGTGTGCGGCAACCCGCCTCTGCCCGTAAGTAGCGGCTCGAGTTCCGAGAGTTGAGTTTCAATATCTGGAATGAGGGCACTGTGAAGGTGCGCTTGGACCATTCCGATTGTGTCTATTGCCCGTTCGGAGACAAACCGAATAAACTTCGCGTAATCCCCTCGGTCGGCGCCTTCTAGCGCGTCAATATAGTCACCTTTTTGGTCTGCAAAGATCACGAGCGGGACGCCGGGAGATCGGTATAGAAAGGTGGAAGCCAAGGCTCGAGAAACCCGACCATTGCCATCAGCAAAAGGGTGGACGGAAACGAAAGCATAGTGCGCGTACGACGCCTGAAGCGTGGGATGCGAAAACTGAAACTCGCGTCCGTTAATTTCCGCAACCAACCGTGCCATTTCCGGGGCAGTATCCGTGGGAGTCGCGTAGCTGTGGACCACGTTGGTCGCGAAGTTAAGTGGACTATTTGGTTGCGTTTTGTACACGCCCTTCGGCATCTTCTGCTCCTGAAGGCCGGCAGGCGTGAGGACGGTGTACGTGTCCTGTGAAGCGGTGACTATTGAGTGCAAGTCCCGGATCCACGTCTCCGTTACGGGATAGGAGTGAGTTGCCGCATCGAGCACGAAGTCATATGCACGGATCGCATCGTCGATCGAGTTCGCGGCTGTATCTCCTTTAATCTCACGGATCTCACTCCAAGCAGCTGCACTAACCGCAATCGAATATGTAAAGCCTCGGTCGATCTCGAAAAGGCCCTCTATCGCGCCTGTATTCACTGCGGCCCACTTTGTCGCGGTCCTAACCGCGTCGGCCAACATAGCGCCGTCGGTGTTCGAGCGCGTGACATCCAACTGGGAAGAGAAAAGGTCGAACGCCGTACTGTCGACTACTGTTTGCGCCCACTCCGCGAACGTCGGAAATGGTCGATAGGGTTCTATCTGAGGTGGAGATTCAACCACTCCGGTGCCATCGTCGTCAGCCATGCCGCTCCTCTGTTGAGTGTCAGGGTATAGGAACAGAAGAACTCTCGAATAGCGGGAACGCACTAAGAGTTTGCACCACTCGCAACACTGGTGTGGCGGACCTTGTCACGTTCGACGACGAAATTGGCATCCGCCAAAGTAATTGGCTGTCGCAACGAGGCGACAAACCTAATGACATGGCCGCAGGAAATTGGGCGCCCACGGCGCGTGGAGCCCGTACCTCGAGGAGCCGGTCAGCTTCACGAAGCGCGGCTAGCTCAGGCGTGGTTAACCCAGGCGCGACTAGCTCAGGCGCTTCTCGGTGCCGGGCAGATAACTGAACTGCTCGAGGGCACGGGTGACCGTCAGGCGACTCTTTCCGAGGGGGCGCCAGATCTGGTCGGGGTCCACCCACGGGGGAGCGAGCATCCAGGGTGTTCCGTTGATCATCCGCAGGGCGAACCCGCCGTGGTGGATGGTCGTGTGGTGTGAGGGGCACGCCAGCACGCCGTTCGCGACCGTTGTGGGGCCGCCCTTGTCGAATTCGATGACGTGGTGTGCGTCTGCCCAGACCGTGGGGTTGCTGCAACCGGGGAAGATGCACTGGTGGCCGTCGCGAGCGGCAATGGCCCGCCTCTGGGCCCGGCTGAAGTGGCGACGGCGTTTGCCGGTGCCAGCGATCGCGCCGTTGTCGTCGATGAGGACCGCCGTGAAACCATCACCACACGCCATCTGACGGACGGTCGAGGCGGCGATGGGCTGATCGATGCCGTCGATCCAGCCGGCGCCGATACCGGAGGCGAACTCCGTCGCGCTGATCACCACGGTCACGGTCGAGGTGGCGCCGCCCCCGGCGTTGGGGACATCGCCCGACACCGCCGATTCGGATTCGCGGTGTCCGGCGTCGATCCGCCCGAACAGCTCGTCGTAGTGCCGCTGAACAGGGGTGCGCGGGTCGACGAACTCTTCTTCGAGCTCGCCGGCGTCGTTCTCGACCCAACGGGTTCCCGCGGCGAGGGTGGCTTCGTCGACGAACCGTGGCGTGGTGCCGAAACGGTCGGAGTTCTGCCAGATCTCCATCACGAGGGCCGCATCGGCCGACGGTGCCATCAGGGTGAGGGGGATCATTCCGTCGACCTCGCGCCCGGCGCGCGCACTGCGGTTGCGGTGTGCTTTCGCATCGCGCGGCTCAGCTCCATCGGGATCGAGGGCCTGGCTCCACGCGTACGCCTGCACCTTGATGAGCTCCGAGCAGAGCGACTCGGCCTGCTCGACGAGTTTCTGCTCGGCGACCTCGACCTGCATCGCCGGTGCGTGCGCCGACAGGGCGGCTGAAAGCACCTGCGTGATGATCTGCGCTGAGTCGATGCCGAGTCGTCCAGTCTGCATCGCCTCGGCTACCCCGGGGAACGCCGGCTGAAGCAATTGGCCGACGATTCCGCGGTCGCTGTGCGTGGCGCGGCCGACGCTGATGCGGCGTCGCGCCTCAGGCGGTGAGACGCGCGTGAGGAACGCGAGGAACGACGAGGTGTTCGTGTGGACGTAGCGACGCGCGAGTCCGTCGAGGCCGGCATCCTTGCTCGAGCGGGCATCGATCTAACCCGCGTACTGCACGCGGGCGGTGTCGAGGAGGCGACCGGCCTCTTCGGTGAGCGCGCAGGACGACATGAGGTCGGCATCCGTATCGGAATCGATCGGGAGCGCGACGGCCTCAGCAAGCGCGGTAGCCGCGGTGCTGATGAGTCCGTCTCTGCGGGTCATGACAGCAGTATGCTCGCCGCCACTGACATTCAAGAGAGCCGACCAAAAGGTGTTTATAGATGTGGATAAGTAGCAGTTGTGGGCGAGAAGTTGGTCCGATAGAGGGGCCCCAACGCCAAACGGCAGCCACCCGAGGGGTGACTGCCGTGAGGAGTGAAAGAAGACTTACGGAGCGGTGAGGCTGTCCACGTACTCCTGGTTGTCGGCAATCCACGCCGCGACGATCTCGTCGTAGTCGTCGGTGTCGTTGTTGACGAACATCTCCTGCTCGAGCGAGTAGAGCGTGTCGAGGTCCATCTCGAAGTTACCGAGCCAGGCGGCGACCTCCGGCTGGTCGTCGGCGAAGTCAGCGCGGCTGAAGGTGTGGAGTCCCTCGGTGCCGCCGAGCGCGCCCTCGGGGTCTTCGAGGTTCTTCAGCGGGAACGCGCCATAGGCCCAGTGCGGCTCCCAGAGCGTGACGACGACGTTCTCGCCGGCCTTGGTGGCGGCGTCGAGCTCGACGAGCATCGCGGCGGTCGACGAGGTGATGTAGTTCATGTCGTCGAGACCGTAGCTCGGGATGACCTCGTTCGTGGTGATGGTCGTAAGACCGGCACCCGGCTCGATGCCGATGATCTGGTCACCGAAGAGGCCGGAGTTGGCCGCGAGCTCGTCGAGCGAGTCGATCGGGGCGTCTTCGTTGACCGCGATGGTGAGCTTCGACTCGTCGTTCCACGAGCCGAGGTCGGTGATGTCGTCACCGAACTGGTCGACGTACTCTTTGTGGGTGCCCGGCAGCCAGACATCCATCGTGAAGTCGTAGTCACCGCTCGAGAGACCCGAGAAGACCGGCACGACGTCCGCGTACTCGAGCTCGACGTCGTAGCCCTTGTCTTCGAGGATCGCCTTCCAGAGCTCGGAGGCCGCGATGCCCTCGTCCCACCCGTTGAATACGGCAAGCGTGATTTCTTTGCTGTCCGCGTTCGAGTCCCCGGTGTCGGCTGAGCAGCCGGCGAGGGTCATGGCGCCGATGGCGCCGATGGCGCCGAGGGCGATGAGTGCTTTGCTGTGCTTCTTCATGTGATTCCTAACTTCTGGTGGACAAGACGGGGGTGACATCGACGGATGCCGTGCGACGCGACTCGGAACGGTCGATCAGCCGGGAAAGATAGCTCTTGCCCTGGCCGAGTGTCGCGGTGAGGCGATCGAGGAAGATCGCGAGGATGACTACAGAGAGACCGGCTTCCGCACCAAGACCGACGTCGATGCGGTTGAGGCTTGCGACGATGTCCTTACCGAGTCCGTCGGCGCCAACCATGCCGGCGATAACGACCATCGAGAGCGACAGCATGATGACCTGGTTGACTCCGGCCATGATCGTCGGCAGCGCGAGCGGCAGCTGGATCTGGCGAAGGATGCGCCAGCGCGACGCTCCGAAGGCCTGTCCGGCCTCGACCACTTCGCTGTCCACCCCGCGGATGCCGAGCTCGGTGAGCCGGACGCCCGGGGCGAGCGCGAAGATGATCGTTGCGACGATTCCCGGTACGACACCGACGCGGAACAGCAGCAGTGCGGGGATCAGGTAGACGAAGGCCGGCATGGTCTGCATCAGGTCGAGGATCGGCCGCACGACAGCGGAGACCTTCTTCGATCCGGCCGCGAGGATTCCGATCGGGATGCTGATGACGAGTGCGATGACGGATGCGACGAGAATCAGCGCCAGCGTATCCATGGCGTTTTCCCACTGGTCGAACCCGACGATGAACGTCAGTCCGACGGCGGAAAGGATCGCGAAGACCCAGCCCTTCGCGCAGAAGGCGATGATGGTCGCGATGGCGATGACCACCCAGAACGGCGGGGTGGACAGTACGAAGTCCACGCCGTCGAACATGCCGAGGAAGACCGAGCGCAGGAACGTGAAGAACCCGTCGAGGTTTTCGGTGACGTAGTCGACGGCGACGCGTGCCCAGTCGCCGAGCGGAATTCTGAATCCTTCGATCATGCGATCGCTCCTTCACTCGGGGTGACGTTCGCGATCTCGTCGTCGATGATTTCTTCTTCGACGATCGGAATCTCACCGGTCGTCGTGTCGAGGTTGCCGAGGGCGGCGAGCAGGGTGACCCGCGGCACAACGCCGAGGAGTCGCTTGCGGTCGTCGACAACGGCGATCGGCAGCGCGCTGCTGACCGACGGCTCGACGAGGTCGACCAAGAGGGTGTCCGGGGCGACCGTCGTGATGCCGGAGTCCAGAATTGCGAGCAGCTCGGTCTCGTTGGCACGGACCTGGCGGAGGGCGTCCTTGTCGTGGACGGCACCGGCGAGCACGCGGTCGCGGCCGATGACGAAGGCAGCGGAAGTCTGCAGGTCGCGCATCACGCGAAGCGCGGCACGCGGGCCTCCGGTGATCGGGATGACCGACCGCGCGGGCTCCATGACGCTGGATGCCGTGAGCACGCGGGAGCGGTCGACGTCTTGAACGAACTGCGCGACGTAGTCGTTGGCCGGGTCGGTCAGGATGTCTTCCGGTGTACCGATCTGCACGATGCGACCGTCGCGCATGACGGCGATGCGATCGCCGAGGAACATGGCCTCGTTGAGGTCGTGCGTGATGAAGATGATCGTCTTGCCGAGCGCGGCCTGCAGCTCGATGAGCTGTTCCTGCATCTCGCGGCGAATCAGGGGGTCGAGTGCACTGAACGCCTCGTCCATGAGCAGAACGTCGGTGTCGGCGGCGAGAGCGCGGGCGAGGCCGACGCGCTGCTTCATTCCACCAGAGAGTTCGTGGGGGAGCTTGTCAGCCCAGCCGTCGAGTCCGACGAGCTGCACGACCTCGCGAGCCTTCGCGAGTCGCTTGGACTTCGACCAGCCCTGGATCTCGAGACCGTAGGCGACGTTGTCGATCACCGTTCGGTGCGGGAGAAGCGCGAAGTGCTGGAACACCATCGAGACACTCTTGCGGCGAACGTCCCGCAGGCGCTTCGGAGAGATGTTGGTGATGCTGTCTCCGCCGACCGTGACGGATCCGCTCGTTGCGTCGAGCAGCCCGTTGAGCATGCGGATGAGGGTCGACTTGCCCGAGCCGGAGAGGCCCATGACGACGAAGATCTCGCCGACGCGAACGTCGAACGATGCGTCGATGACGGCGGCCGTTCCGAGCTGGGCGGTGTCGGCGCGCGTTGCGCCTTTTTCTAGTTGCTGGACAGTTTCCTGGGGGCGTCGGCCGAACACCTTGTAGAGGTTTTCGGCGCGAACGGCAATGGTGTCGGTCACGTTCTCCTGGTGGCAAAGCCCACGAGTTGCTGCGCGCGGGCGGATGCTGATCGGTTACGGTCCGGGTCGACGATGCCGGCACTTCGTCATCCATCGCGATTCGCGAGGGCAAAGTGGTCGGGGAGATGCGCGGGATGCGACTCCAACCATCGCTCGACCATACGCTTCACACCGATCGAGTCAGTGGTTTTCGCGGCCTGGCGTGTGTCCGTCGCGGGGGACTCTCACCCTCCGGCATTACGGAACTGCTCCACCGTATCGCCGGCCGCCGGGGGAACGCGAAGTTGCGTTCTCCCAGCAAACCTGCAACAAGGGAGCCCTTTTCGGCGCAGGTTCCTTGCGTCACCCCGGGCGTGTCGGACTCGCCGATCAGCCCTGGCGCGCCTTGAGGCGGGGGTTGATCCTGTTGATCACGAAGGTGCGTCCGCGGCGCCGAACGACCTGTGAACCGGGCTGGTTCTTGAGGGATTTGAGTGAGTTGCGAACCTTCATGGCGGTCTCCAATTCGAGGGTGGATGAAATCGTCGGCTCCTTAATGAGAACCAATATCAATTAGGATAGCTCTCGCGGGACGGCCCCGCTGGGATGGACACGAATGCAGAACCCCGCGAACGAACTCATGATCACCCTGCTTATCGGTGGTACAGCCGACTCGCCGACGAGTGGCGTGGCGAGG
>Ga0247817_10001451_pt1 | contig 12424 bp, 14 predicted proteins | sample UWRJL212509R1_FD_178010 | JGI IMG/M metagenome (GOLD analysis project Ga0247817, IMG submission 178010) | Plant litter microbial communities from Arlington Agricultural Research Station in Wisconsin, United States - UWRJ-L212-509R-1 | ecosystem: Environmental > Terrestrial > Plant litter >... | reverse complement strand
AAATACGTTTTTGCTTGTATTCATTTAATCCAAAGATAATAAATCATTGAAGTTTTATAAGATACATTAGAACGATTTCGATAAAAATAGATTGTATTGAAAAAACACTTTTTAGGCCAACAATAATGTGTTACCTTTGTGAGGATGACTGAGGAAGAAAAAAAATACGAAAAATCCACTTTAACCGGATTTTCAAAATACTCTTCTATAGGGTTTCAAATGCTTGCAACAATCATAGTATTTGGGGCGATTGGTTGGTGGTTAGACCAGCATTTTCAAGTAAAGGGAAAGCTAAATACTATATTTTTCCTTCTTTTTGGAGTAATAGGAAGCATCTGTAAATTCATATTTGACGTAATAAATGAACAAAAGCGAAGAGGATAGCAATTTGTTGTCAAACTTTTGGTTTGGCTTTCTACTTATAGTATTGGTTACATCAGTTGGTGCAATTATCCTATCAAAAGTACACGACAAATGGGTTAATTCTTACTTTTGGACGATACAGGGCTTTTTTTGTGTTATTTCCATGCTTTCGCATGTTGTATCTAGTTTAGGCATTAAAAGCAGGGGCGAATTCCATACGTATTATCTTGGTTCTATGGCAGTTCGATTCATTTTGTCTTTATTTTTCATACTCATTAGCTTGGTATACCTATCAGATAATAAGATAACTTACGTGGTGAATTTTTTAATTCTCTACATTATATATGCTTCATTTGAAATTTATCACTTATTGCGTAACTTGCGCGCCGATTCAAAGAGAAATGGCTACTAAAATTAACAAATTACTCCTTATTTTATTGATGTCAATGGCGTCAATAGCTGGTTTTGCTACAGATCAACACGATAAAATTGTTGAAGAAGAAACTGGTGAAGAAGAAACAGTATTTAATCCTGGTGCTATGATTATGCATCATATTGCCGATTCGCACGAATGGCATCTGTTCAATACTGCTACATTTCATGCTACCATACCACTACCAATAATTGTTTATTCAGCACAAAGAGGTGGTTTGTCTATTTTCTCTTCATCTAAATTTGCTCATCACGGTACTTATAATGGTTATGGTATTCACCATGAACACATCTTTGCAGCAAATGCTGAAGGACATGAAGACACCTCAGTTAAAGTGTACGATTTCTCAATTACAAAAAACGTTGCTTCATTAATATTAAGTGCCGCAATATTATTATTTGTTTTCATATCGGTTGCAAAAGGATACGTTAAAAATAAAGGGAAAGCACCAACTGGAATGCAGTCATTCTTTGAACCAATCGTTTCATACGTTCGTGATGAAATAGCTATTAAAATGATTGGACCGAAATACGAACGTTTTATGCCTTTCTTGCTTACTGTATTCTTTTTTATCTGGTTTAACAACCTATTGGGTTTGTTGCCAGGCGGGGCGAACTTAACAGGAAATATTGCAGTAACATTAATGCTTGCAATTGTTGTATTCATCATTACATTGATCAATAGCAACGGATATTACTGGAAACACATTTTATGGACTCCGGGTGTTCCGCTACCATTAAGAATTATTATCATGCCAATCGAAGTTATCGGTATGATCACAAAGCCATTCTCTTTAATGATACGTTTGTTTGCAAACATTACGGCAGGCCACATTATCATATTGAGCTTTATCGGTTTGATCTTCTTATTTAAGAATATTTACATTGCTCCATTAAGTGTAGGGTTCGGTTTGTTCATGACATTCCTTGAATTGTTTGTTGCGCTTATTCAAGCATTCGTGTTTACGTTGTTAGCGGCTATGTACTTCGGCTCTGCAGTTGAAGAACATGCGCATGACGATCATGATCACGGACATTAATTTCCACTTGTTTTCATTCAATAATAAATAAATACAACTATGTTAAATTCAATTTTATTAGACGGTCTTGCATTAGCAGGTGCTGGTATCGGTGCTGGTGTTGCAGCATTAGCGGCAGGTTTAGGTATCGGTCGTATCGGTAGCAGCGCAGTAGAATCTATTGCACGTCAGCCTTCTGAGAGTGGAAAAATCCAAACTGCAATGTTGATTGCAGCAGCCCTTATTGAAGGTGTTGCTTTATTCGGCGTAGTAGTGTGTCTATTGATCGCTCTAGCGTAATTGCAAAAAATATATTCCGTTGACATTAGGTCTCGGAATATATTTTAATTTATTGAAACATATTATCCCTTACTATATATGGCTCTATTAAGTATTATCACACCGGAATTAGGTCTATTCTTTTGGCAAACAGTAATCTTCCTGGTTACATTGTTTTTATTGTCAAAGTTTGCTTGGGGACCAATCATGAGCGCTTTGAGAGAGCGTGAAGATTCAATTACGGATGCATTATCTGCTGCAGACAAAGCACGTGCAGATATTGAAAAATTACAAGCTACAAACGAAGTACTATTAGCCGAAGCTAGAATTGAGCGTGATAAAATCATTGCAGAAGCGCATAAGGCTGCCAATACAATGATGGAAGATGCAAAAGTGAAAGCATCTACTGAAGGAACACGTTTATTGGAAGCTGCAAGAACTTCTATTCAAACAGAAAAGAATGCTGCTTTAAATGAAGTAAAAAATTACGCAGCAACATTAGCTGTTGAAATCGCTGAAAAAATTCTTCGCAAAGAATTAAACAATGCTGAAGAACAAAAGAAATTGGTAAGCGAATATATCAAAGAAGTAAACCTGAACTAATACATTCATGATGAAAGAAACGAGAGTAGCATACAGATATGCAAAATCGCTGATTGATCTTGCAGCGGAGAATGGAGTTTTGGATCAGGTAAATAATGACATGGCTGGTATTGAATCTGTATTCAAGAAAAATCATGAATTGGTTGCCGTAATGAAGAATCCAATTGTTCAAGGTGAAAAAAAGCAAGCAATTCTTACAGCATTGTTCAATGGCAAAGTAAATAACTTTACAATGTCGTTGCTTACTTTATTGACAAAGAAACATAGAGAATCTGTCGTTTTTGAAATATCTTCAGAATTCCAAAAGTTATACCGCGAAAAAATGGGTATTAAGATCGTTGAAGTAACAACCACTCAGCCGATCACTGATGACCAAAGAGCGAATTTCAAAAAGCTCTTATCTTCTAAAGCAGCGAAAGTTGAATTGATTGAAAAGATCGATGAGAAAATATTAGGCGGTTTTGTATTAAGAATGGATGATCAACAAATCGATGAATCTGTTGCAGCAAAATTGAATAACATAAAGAATAAGTTTACAGAACAAGTTATAAATTACTAAGTATTATCATATATGCTAGACGTTAGACCTGATGAGGTATCTGCAGTATTAAGACAGCAGTTATCAAACTCCTTAACCGAAGCTCAATTAGAAGAAATCGGAACTGTTCTTCAAGTGGGTGATGGTGTTGCTCGTATTTACGGCCTTACAAAGGCTCAAGCTGGTGAATTGTTAGAATTCGAAGGCGGCTTAAAAGGAATGGTATTGAATCTTGAAGAAGACAATGTTGGTGCCGTTTTATTAGGTGAATACAGTGCAATCAAAGAAGGTTCTACAGTTAAAAGAACAAAACAAATCGCTTTCGTAAATGTTGGCGAAGGTATGTTGGGTCGTGTAGTGAACACACTTGGTAATCCGATAGATGGTAAAGGACCAATCACTGGTGAATTATATAAAATGCCGATGGAACGTAAAGCTCCAGGTGTTATTTATCGTCAGCCGGTTACTGAACCTTTGCAGACAGGTATCAAAGCAATTGATGCAATGATTCCTATCGGTCGTGGACAACGTGAATTAATCATTGGTGACCGTCAGACTGGTAAAACTACAGTTGCATTGGATGCAATCATCAATCAAAAAGAATTCTACGATAGAGGCGAACCTGTATTCTGTATTTATGTAGCATGTGGTCAAAAAGCATCTACTATTGCAGGTATTGTTAGTACGCTTGAAAAATATGGCGCAATGGCTTATACAGTTATTGTTGCTGCTACAGCTTCTGATCCGGCTCCGATGCAATATTTCGCTCCATTTACGGGCGCTGCTGTTGGTGAATATTTCCGTGATACTGGTCGCCCTGCATTGGTTGTTTATGATGATTTATCTAAACAAGCAGTTGCTTACCGTGAAGTTTCTCTTTTATTAAGAAGACCCCCGGGACGTGAAGCATACCCAGGTGATGTATTCTACTTACACAGCCGTTTATTAGAAAGAGCTGCTAAGATCAACAAGTCTGATTCTATTGCAGCAGCAATGAATGATTTGCCTGAATCATTAAAAGGTGTTGTTAAAGGTGGTGGTTCTTTAACTGCTTTACCAATCATTGAAACACAAGCGGGCGACGTTTCTGCATACATTCCAACAAACGTAATCTCAATTACGGATGGTCAGATATTCCTAGAAATTAACTTGTTCAACTCTGGTGTTCGTCCGGCTATCAACGTAGGTATCTCTGTATCTCGTGTAGGTGGTAACGCGCAGATCAAATCAATGAAGAAAGTCGCTGGTACATTGAAATTAGATCAAGCACAATTCAGAGAATTGGAAGCATTTGCTAAGTTTGGTTCTGATCTTGATGCTTCTACAAAATTGACTATTGAGCGTGGTAGAAGAAACCTTGAAATATTGAAACAAGGCGCATTCTCTCCGGTAGCGGTTGAAGAGCAAGTAGCTACTATTTATGTTTCTACAAACGGTTACATGGATAGCGTAGCAGTAAACAAAGTCCGTGACTTCGAAAAAGAATTTTTAACTACTTTAAGAACTTCATACAAAGATACGTTGAAGGAAATTAAGTCTGGTAAAATTGACGACGCGATTACTGAAGTATTGAAAAAAGTAGCAAAAGAAGTTGCTGTAAAATATTCTATTTAATTTATGCCAAGCTTAAAAGAGGTACGTAATCGAATAACTTCTGTAAATTCTACACAGCAGATAACTAAAGCCATGAAAATGGTTTCGGCTGCTAAGCTACGTAGAGCGCAGGATAGAGCTATGAAGATTCGTCCGTATGCTGAAAAACTTAACGGTATTCTTCTGAATATTTCTGCTTCACTTGAAAATGTTTCTGATAACATTTTCGCTGAAGAAAGAGAATTGAAGCATTTGTTGATTGTTGTAGTTACTTCTGATAGAGGTTTGGCTGGCGCATTCAATTCAAATATTGTTAAAACAGTTGTTGCTTTAACAGAAGAAAAATATCCGGAATTAGCTGCTACAAATAAAATAGAATATTTGTGCATCGGTAAAAAAGGAGCTGAAGCTTTTACTAAAAAAGGCAGCAACGTAAATCTGGATTACCAAACGTTGTTCTTAGACTTAAATTTCAATACTGCAAGAGGTGCTTCTGAATATGTGATGAATGCTTTCTTAGAAGGCAAATACGATCGTGTTGAAGTTGTTTATAATGAATTTAAAAACGTAGCAACTCAACTTATCCGTATAGAACAATTCTTACCGATTCAAAGTGAAAAATTGACAGCAGGAGCTGCTTCTACTACAGAGATTGACTTTATATTTGAACCTTCTAAAGAGGAGATTGTAAAAGAGTTAATCCCTAAGTCGTTAAAAATTCAGTTTTATAAATATTTGTTAGAGTCAAACGCTTCTGAACATGGAGCTCGTATGACTGCAATGGATAAAGCAACTGAGAATGCGAAAGAAATGTTAAAAGCATTAAAATTAACATACAACCGTTCTCGTCAAGCTGCAATTACAAAAGAAATATTAGAAATTGTTGGTGGTGCAGAAGCATTAAGTAATTAATTTTCTAAAATAAATACAGTATAAGAGTGGTCCCCATCCCGATAACCATCGGGATGGGACCACTCTTTTTTATACGCACATGGTGAAACATATACTATACCTTCATTTATGGCTCGCGGTGATTGCTTTGCTGCTAACCATGGAGTGTGTGCTTTTTTTTTCAATTCCTTTAGAATACTATCCATTCGCATGTTTCTCTGCTACGGCTACGTTATTTACTTATAACGCACATACATTACTGGCATTGTATTCTAAAAAGAAAGTTACAGAGCTGACTAATTGGGCAAGTATAAACTATCGAACTGTATTGTTTACCTGTATTGCAGGCCTCATTTTGAGCCTATATATATGCATTCGCTATTTTTCCATATCTCAATGGAGTGTATTGATTCTCGCAAGCTGCATCTGGCTTTTTTATGAAAATATCATTGCTCGTGTAAACAAAGGGGGAGTTACTTTTACACAAAATCATTCTTTCTTAAAAAGTATTGTACTTGCTCTTGTATGGACAGTAATAACAGGTATACTTCCGTTAACAACCGCTAAATTTAATTTATTACTTCAGCCAGATTCATTGTTATTTATAAGCATTCGATTCTGCTTGTTTGCGTTCATTACACAATTGTTTGAATACAGAGACTTGTATTCAGAAAAAAATACTTTTAAGACAAGCAGCCTTTTTGGTAAAACGATTGGATATACAAATCTTACGTTGCTGTGTAATTTATTTGCAGCTGCAATATGTATTCAACTGTTGTTTATTGATCTGCATCTGTCATTTAAGCTGGCAACAATAGTACAGTTGTCGTTCCTTATGTTTTTCATGCGTATAAAAAATATAACCAGTATTACAGTAAGCATGATGATTTGGGACGGCATTTTAATCCTTTCTCCTCTAACAAGCATTCCTGTTCTCACTCTATGAAGCTACACCCGAACATTATTCAGTCTGTTATTATATCACTGAAAAAGATATTTATAGAAGGGGCGTATGCAGATGATATCGTTCGAAATCTTTTGCAGAGTAATCCTAAATGGGGCTCACGAGATCGAAGATTTATTGCAGGAAGTATTTATACAATTGTGCGCTGGTGGAGAAGATATGAGTTTATAGCTGAAACATCGGTAAATGATCCGTTGCGTTTTGAAAAAATTGTTGCTGTATATTTATATGATACGTATAAAAGTGAGATAGAGACGCCATTGCCGGCCGCTATTGATATTAAAGAATTTGAAAAGCTAAGTGAGTCTGCTAAATCAAACAGGGCTGTTGAAGCATCTATAGAAGAGTGGATGGATGCACTTGGCGAAAATGAATTAGGGAAAGAACGCTGGGAAAAAGAATTGATTTTTTTGAATAAGGAAGCCGATGTATTCATTCGTGTGAATACCCTTAAGCAGCAGGCAAAAGAAGTTCGAACTATTCTGGAAAAGGAAGGTGTATTGGCAGAATCGTTTGGAGAATTAAGGGAGACGCTAAAGTTGAAAGAACGGAAGCCTTTGCAGCGTTTGGCTTCTTATTTGAATGGATATTATGAGGTGCAGGATGTAGGTTCGCAACTCATTTCTCATTATTTAACTCCAACCCCAAATGCTACAGTTATAGATGCCTGTGCAGGTGCGGGAGGTAAGACGTTGCACATCGCAACTCTTATGAAAAACAAAGGTAAGATCATATCGATGGATATTGAAGCACCTAAGTTAAAGGAGTTGGAGAAACGTGCATTACGCGCAGGTGTTACTATAATTCAAACAAAGACTATCAGAGAGAATACCATTTCAAGCTTAAAGAACACCGCAGACTTTTTATTGCTGGATGTTCCTTGTAGCGGGATTGGTGTGCTACGAAGGAATCCAGATGACAAGTGGAAATTATCTAAGAACAGAATAGAGCAGCTTGTTCAAATTCAACAAGGGATCTTGCAGGAATATTCGGTAATGCTGAAACCCGGCGGAGTAGTTGTTTATGCAACCTGCAGTATTCTGCCTTCTGAAAATGATAAACAAATTGATTTGTTTTTAAAATCGAATTCAAATTTTGTTCTGGAAAAGAAACAAACGATTTATCCTTCTGAGGGGGGAGATGGGTATTTTATGGCGCGTCTGATAAAGAAATAATAAAATCAGACCAGCAGTTTACTTTATTTTTATTAATACGTATATTTAGTTGATACTGTATATTTTAACTGTTATTGTATGATTCGGTTACTCTCGTCTTTTGTTTTTTTTACCTTATTTTATTCAGCACTTACTAGTCATGGACAAACAGTCAATACGCTTCGCTCTACCGAAGATTCTGTATTAGTAACGTTTATCATTACAGATCTAGATAGCGTACCTATTGAGGATGCAAAGCTTGTTATTCACTCTACAGACAAATCCATTTCAAAACATGCGGTGAGTGATACGTATGGCAATTGTTATATGCTCCTTCCGGAAGGGTATACGTATACTATGGTTGTCCATAAGTACAGAACGGATTTCCCATTTAATCAAGCGTTGAATTTGCCGGTTGAAAAGGGTAGATATTCTTTTGATCAGGAAATTCGAATTAAACTGATCCGTGATTTTGCACGAATCTTTACATTAGAGAATGTTTATTTTGATGTAAATAAATGGGATATCAAACCCGAGTGTACACCTGCAATAGATAATTTATATAACTCCTTGATGTTAAACCCTAGAATGCATATTGAAATTGCAGGACATACAGATAGTGATGGTGATGCGCAGGCTAATTTAATTCTGTCTCAAAACAGAGCAGATGCTGTAATGAACTATTTGCTAAAGATGGGTTTAGATCCTAAGCGTGTTCAGGCAAAGGGGTATGGGGAATATAAGCCCATAGCGCCCAATGATAGTGCTCCCAATAAGTCTAGAAACAGAAGAACTGAAGTAAGAGTGTTGGATGAGTAAGATAGCAATTGAAAAACTTAATATGATTAAGCTAATACAATACCTGGTTTTCCTGGTTTTATTTAGTACATGTACATCCAAAGTTAATGATACAGCACTTGAAGTATTGAAAGATGGTATTTCGGAAATAAAACAAAGCAATCAAAATTCTATTCTCAGGTTAGAACGAAACTTGTCAGAGCAAAGCTTTGAAAGTAAGCTTGCCAATGTTGATAGTGCCAAATCCCTTATATATATGAGGGATGCGGCATTGCGAAACAAGATTACCTTGAACGTATATGGTGAGCATCTTTTTGAAAAGTATAAGACCTGTGAAATAGCTGACTCCAATCGTTTAGCACGTGCAAAAACGTTGCTTAGTATCGATAACCACAAAACAGATTCAATTCATTATTACCAATCACTTTTAAGTTTGTTGATGATTGAACGGGATTTAATAGAAGTTTGTATGATGAACGGAGGTGCAGCGGACTCTAAATGCCTGGGTTTTCACATTCCTATGTATTCAGATCCTGACACCATTAAAGTAAATACGAGTTTTGCTTTTATTGCCTGTGGTTTTGAAAAACTCAGAGGTTCATCCGTGTTGAAAATACATGATAAATTCAATGTTACATTCAATGGTGTGAAATTAATAATTCCAATTGATTACAAAATAATCGGCAATGCTGTGGTTGTTACAGTTACTCCTAATAAGTTAGGAATGTATGTAGTTACAGGAGGTATGGGTATATTCGACCAAAATTTAAATTATCAGGCATCTGATACATTCAGAAAGAGCTTTTATGTTATTGATTAAAGATCAATGATTGATTTTACACCCAATTCTTAAATGGCTTTTCAATCAAAGAAGAATTAAAATATCTGAAATCTGAAGTAACTTCCTCTCTCACCCAATCCGGTTTCGCAAAGGCTTGTTCGGTGCTCTCTAATTCTATCTCTGCTACAATTAAACCTTTGTTGTCACCTTCAAACACATCTATTTCCCAAACGTTACCTTCAAATCGTATTTCGTATCTATTTTTTTCTATCGTTTTTTCGGTAAATGTAGAAAGTAATTCAAGAGCCTCTTTTTTCGGTATTTCATATTCAAATTCACTACGTGATAAGCCATCTGCGCTACTCTTTCCTTTGATTGTAATATAGCCTTTATGATTTGTTGCACGTACACGTACAGTCTTGCCAGGTTCGCTATGCAGATATCCTTGAATAAAATAATTTGGAAGTGGCTTCTTCAATATTTCCCATTGAGAAAGATCAACTAAGAATTTACGTTCGATTTCAATAGCCATGGTATGATAGTGTTCAGTAGTAAGTAAACAGTGGTCAGTACAGAGTACTTAGTACTAAGACGACAAATATTGAGTGCAAATATGTAAAATAAAAATGAGGTATAACATTTTACAATTATACCTCATTTATGAGTTTTAAAGCATTTAGCATTTAGCTTTCCGCGTTAAGCCCTATAATAACTTTTTAATAATATCATCGGTTGTAATTCCTTCTGCTTCTGCTTTGAAATTGCGAACGATTCTATGTCGTAGTACCGGCAATGCGATTGCTTGTACATCTTCTATATCCGGAGAGTATTTGCCATTTAATAAGGCCGTGCATTTTGCAGCTATAATAAGGTTCTGAGACGCTCTTGGTCCTGCCCCCCAATCCAAGTACTTCTTAGTCCATTCGTGCGCGTCAGTGCCATCTTTACGCGTTTTGTGCACCAACTTAACCGCATATTCAATTACATTATCAGGAACCGGTACTCTACGCACCAATTTTTGATATTCAAGAATTTTATCTGCATTTAAAATGGAGTTCAATGTTGTCGTAACTCCTGAAGTGGTGTTTTTTACAATAGCTACTTCAGATGCATAATCCGGATAATCTAAAATAAGATTAAACATAAAACGGTCCAATTGCGCTTCCGGCAGAGGGTAGGTTCCTTCCTGTTCAATTGGATTTTGAGTTGCCAATACAAAGAACGGTTTTTCTAATGCATACGAATGGCCGGCAACAGTCACTGAATATTCCTGCATTGCTTCTAATAAAGCAGACTGTGTTTTAGGAGGCGTACGGTTTATCTCATCTGCCAAAATAATGTTTGCGAAGATCGCACCTTTATTGAAAACGAAATTTCTGTTTGTGTCAAGCGTCTCAGAGCCTAAGATATCACTTGGCATTAAATCAGGTGTGAACTGTATACGCTTGAAACTTAATTGCAAAGTGGTTGCAATGGTATTGATCAATAAGGTCTTCGCCAATCCGGGTACACCTACAAGTAAGCAGTGACCCTGGCAAAAGATTGCAGTAAGAGCCTGGCGAACGGTTTCGTCCTGACCAATAATTACTTTTTTAATTTCTGAAAAAAGTTGCTGATAGGCCGCATTCATTTCGTTGGCCAGATCTACATCGGATTTTATTTCTGTCATTATTGCTGGGTGATCATTATTTCACATTGCTTGAATTCATCGTCGATATCAATATATACCTGCGATTTTGTTTTGTCAAACCAAATGTTGACTGCATTGTTTTTCTTTTCTTCCAAAGCAGCACTGTATATTTTTTGATAATCGTCTGTTAAGTTTGCCTGGTGAGCCGGGATTTTATTTTTGTAATAAATAATCCGTACAGCTTCTGTGCCATCTGCCATTGTATATTTTATAGGCAATGAAATATCGCCTACTGTCATTGTATCAATAACAAAGAAAACAGCCGGTTGAATATCTTCTTGGGAGATACGTGTGCTGCCAGATTCAGGACTGGTGAACATACCTCCATTATAAGACGTTTCTTTATTTGCAGAATACAACTTGGCAGCTTTCGCAAATTCAATTTTGCCGGTTAATATTTCTGTGCGAATGGAATCAAGATATTGAGCCGGGTATACCAGATCTTTTGCAGACGTACTTGGTTTGATTAAGATATGGCGCGTGTTGTATGTGTTATCTCTACGCTCAATTAATTGTATAATGTGATATCCATATTGAGATTCAACTATTCCGGATGTTTGTCCTGGCTGAAGTTTATTTGCCGCAGCTTCATATTCAGGCACAAGGTCGCCTTTTTTGAAGAAACCAATTTCTCCGCAATTTTTTGCAGACACAGGGTCTTGAGAATATTGTTTTGCCAATCTGCAGAAATCTTCTCCACTAGCTATTTTCTGGCGTATTTCTTCTAATTGTCTTTTGAATAAAAGTTTGTCCTGTGGGTTGATTTCTGCAAGACGAACAATTTCACCAACCTCAACCTCTGAAGAAAAATATGGAAGAGAATCGGCCGGAAGATTTTTGAAGAATTTCTTTACATCATTTGGAGTAATAGCGACATCAGCAGTAATGTTATCCTGCATTTTTTGCGTAACCATTTGATCTCTGATCTGTGGGTAAAGCTCTTCTTTTAACTGGTCAATACTCTTATTGTAATAGCTTTCCAATTTAGCAACGGTCCCAAATTGCTGAACGAAATAATCCATTCTTCTATTCAATTGTTCGTAAACCAAATCTTTTTCAACTGTCACAGAATCCATTACGGCTCTGGCCAAAAGCATTTTATTTATAATAAGAGATTCAAGAACTCTGCATTTAACATCGTCGGGAGACTGCATCATTTGAGCCTCGGGACTACGCATAAATTGCAGATACGAAACTTCTATTTCAGATTTAAGAATAATTTGGTTGTCAACCTTTGCAACAATTTTATCTACTACTTGTTGAGCAGTACTAAACTGGTAATTTGTAATAAATACCGTAAATACGAATATAATTCTTAA
>Ga0247817_10001448_pt1 | contig 12446 bp, 10 predicted proteins | sample UWRJL212509R1_FD_178010 | JGI IMG/M metagenome (GOLD analysis project Ga0247817, IMG submission 178010) | Plant litter microbial communities from Arlington Agricultural Research Station in Wisconsin, United States - UWRJ-L212-509R-1 | ecosystem: Environmental > Terrestrial > Plant litter >... | reverse complement strand
GCCTCTCCCGCGGCCGGGTAGCTTGACGCCACCGTGCCTATCGTCGCCGGATCGCCGTCGCCGAGAGCGAGACATCTCTCTCGCACGTCAGAGAAGCCGGCTCCCTGCAGGCTGGCCTGTGCCGTGCCGAAGTCGTTGCCACTGACATCCGGAAGCTTCGACATCGACCCGTCGCTCAGCCAGACCTTGACGGTCGAACCGAGTGCCGCAACGTTGCCCGCAGACGGGGTCTGCTTTGCTACCTGGCCGGCCGGCAGCTCGGAGGCTACCGTTCCCTCGTTGGAGTAGTCGAGCTTCGCGCCCTCGATGGCCGATCGCGCAACCTCTGGGGTCGTGCCGATGTAGTCACCGACGGTGACGCCGGTACCGGTCAGCAGTCGCTGCGGCGGGTCATCGAACGATCCGCCGCCGTAGGCGTTGTCAACGCTGCGCATGATCTGGTTGGCGATGAGGTGACGGATGTTTCCACCGGCATCTCCACGCGAGTTCGAGTAGAGACGAATCGGGTAGGTGCCCGAGATGTTTCCGACCCAGATGGTCATGGCGACCTTGGTGCTGGCGAGGGTGACCCACGTCTGCTTCGAGTCGTTGGTCGTACCCGTCTTACCCATGATCTCCGTGCCGTCGCGCGGGTTACCGGCGTATCCGTTGGCCGCGGTCTGCAGGGCGTCGGCCGCGGCTGCGGCGACTTCCTCCGTGATGGCCTGGCGGCAGCTGGCGTCCTGGCCGCCGAGCTTCTGGCCATTGGCGTTGACCACGAGGTTGACGGCGATCGGGTCGCAGAACACGCCGTGGTTAGCGATACCGGCGTACGCGGCAGCAACCGTCAGCGGCGCGATGTCGTTGGTACCGAGGATTGCCGACGGGTTGGTCTGCAGCTGGTTGTCGATGACGTCGGTGTAGGGAAGGTCGACCTTGATCGCGGTGTGAACGCCGAGAGCCTCAGCCATTTCCTTCGTCTTGCACTGGTCGAGCTGCGAGGCCATCGTCGCGAAGGCGCCGTTCACCGAGAGTGCGGTCGCGGTTCGAACCGTGATCGCACCGGCGGTCGGAGAGTCGTTTCGAAGCGGCCAGGTACCGACGTACCCGCCCTCTTTACAGGAGTCCTCGAACACCGACTGCTGCCAGGTCTTGGCGGTCGCGCTCACGACCTCGCTGAGGCCGCGGCCGCTGTCGAGCCAGTTGAGCAGTGTGAAGACCTTGTAGGTTGATCCGACCTGGAATCCGCTCGACCCGCCGTAATCGAAGTCAGTGTTGAAGTTGATAGCGGTCGCGGTCCTGCCGCCGCCCTTCGCGGTGTCGTCGAACTTCTTGTTCTGGGCCATGAACAGGATTTTTCCTGTTCCAACCCCGACTCCGATCGCAGAACCACCGAGCTTCAGCTTGTCTTCGTCGGCCGGCGTGTACTCGCGTACCGTGTCCTGTGCCTTCTTCTGCAGCTTCATGTCGAGCGTGGTGTAGAGCTTGTAGCCACCGTTCTTCCAAGCGGCGCGGCGCTCGGTCGCGTTGGCACCGAGGGCCTCGAGGTCCTTGACGCTGTGCACGACATAGTCACAGAACTGCTTGGCGTAGGTGCTGGCCGCGATGCAGCCGTTCTTCGGGGTGGCAAGGGTGACGAACTTGTCGTCGACCGCGGTGGCGAGCGCTTCAGCACGCTCATCCTCGGTGATCATTCCCTCATCGCCCATGACGTTGATGATGTGGTCGCGGCGAACCTGGTTGGCCGCGTAGTGCTCGGGGTTGTCGAGGCTGCGGGCACCGGGCTGCTGCACGATGGCGAGCAGGGCCGCCGCCTGGGCGATCGTGACGTTGCCGGCATCCGTGTTGAAGTAGCGCTGCGCTGCCGCCTGGATTCCGTAGGTGTTGCCGCCGAATCCGGAGATGTTGAGGTAGGCGAGCATCACCTCGTCTTTGCTGTAGTTCTTCTCAAGGCCGATCGCGTACTTCATTTCCTTGAGCTTGCGGTCGAAGGAGCTCTCCTGGCAGACCTTGATCTCGGCGCGCTGCGCTTCGAGCTGGTCGTCTTCGCCATACTCCTTGACGGCCTTCATGATGCAGATGTTCTTCACCAGCTGCTGGGTCAGCGTCGATGCGCCCTGCAGGTCGCCGGTCGAGAGGTTGATGACTGCCGCGCGGGCGATGCCCTGCAGGTCGATTCCGCCGTGCTCGTAGAACCGCAGGTCTTCTGCGGCGAGCGTTGCGTCTTTCAGTACCTGCGGAAGCTGCTCCCACTTGATCTCTTCGCGGTTCTGGCTGTACACCGTGGCGATGAGGCGCTTCTTGTCGCCGTCATTCGCGTAGATCTGATTCTGCTGGGGCTGCTGGTCAATCGTGATGTACTCAGGCAGGTTGTCAAAGATCGAGATGGTGCTGTTGGCGGCCATGCTGGTCACAGCGAGGGCGGGCGTAACTGCGACAGCCACGAGCAGGCCCGCGAGGGCGCTGAAACTTATCAGTCCAAGGAGGGCGGATATCGCGCCCCGTGGCCGGGATTTTTGGGCAGACATAGACTGAATGCTACGCGAAACGCTGTGTTTCAGCCTGAGGGAAAGCCGACAAATGACTACCTGGGAGTATTTGACTACCCCGCTCATGATCCACAACACCGCCGCGATCCTCAACAACTGGGGTTCGCAGGGCTGGGAGCTCGTCCAGGTCGTCAACGGCCCAGAGGGTGGGCTCGTTGCCTACCTCAAGCGCGAGAAGAAGGAAGACGCATCATGAGCACGATCGACGAACGCCTGGCCGAACTCGGAATAACCCTGCCCGTTCTCGCGAAGCCGGTGGCCGCCTATGTGCCAGCCGTCATCTCGGGCAACCTCGTCTTCACGTCCGGCCAGCTGCCCTTTGTCGACGGTGTTCTTCCCGAGACCGGCAAGCTCGGAGCGGGCGTTGATGCGGATGCCGCAGCCGGCTACGCCAGGCAGTGCGCGCTCAACGGCCTCGCCGCCGTCGAGAGCGTCATCGGTTCCCTTGACCGCGTTACCCGCATCGTCAAGGTCGTCGGGTTCGTGGCATCCGACCCCTCGTTCACCGGCCAGCCCGGCGTGATCAACGGGGCGTCCAACGTGCTCGGCGAGATCTTCGGCGACGCCGGCCAGCACGCGCGCAGCGCCGTTGGCGTTCCCGTGCTTCCGCTCGACTCTCCCGTAGAGGTAGAGCTGATCGTCGAGTTCGCCTAGCCGGAGTTCGAGGTTCGGCCCTATTCCCCTGCCGCGGCGCGGGAATAGAGCCGAACCACGAACCTTTACTTGAGCCTGTCGGTGATGATCTGCATCACGGCGGTGTCTGCGAGGGTCGTCGTGTCGCCGATCTCCCGGCCCTCCGCGACATCCTGAAGCAGCCGGCGCATGATCTTGCCCGAGCGCGTTTTCGGCAACTCGGCCACGATGAAGATCTGGCGGGGGCGAGCGATCGCACCGATCTGCTTCGTCACGTGAACCGTCAGAAGGGCGACGGCCTCGTCGGCGGTCTGCGCGTCAGCCTGGTTCGACTTGAGGATGACGAAGGCGACGACCGCCTGACCGGTCGCTTCGTCCGCGGCGCCGACAACGGCCGCCTCGGCCACGATCGGGTTCGAGACGAGCGCCGACTCGATCTCCTGGGTCGACAGGCGGTGTCCGGAGACGTTCATCACGTCGTCTACCCGGCCGAGCAGAACGATGTCGCCGTCCGCGTCGACGTGCGCACCGTCGCCGGCGAAGTACTTCCAGTCGCCGTTCTTCGAGAATTTTGACCAGTAGGTCTCGCGATAGCGGTCGGGGTCGCCCCAGATGCCGCGCAGCATCGCCGGCCAGGGTTCGGAGACGACAAGAAGTCCTCCGTGCGGTGGGTCGACGCGCGTGCCGTCGTCGCCGAGGATGTCGATTTTCACGCCCGGGATCGGCACCTGGGCTGAGCCGGGCTTTAGCGTCGTGATGCCCGGCAGGGCGGAGATCATGATGCCGCCAGTCTCGGTCTGCCACCAGGTGTCGACAATCGGGGTCGTGCCGCTTCCGATGACGTCGCGGTACCAGACCCAGGCTTCCGGGTTGATCGGTTCGCCGACCGATCCGAGAACGCGCAGGCTCGACAGGTCGAACTTCTGCGGGATCTGGCGTCCGGCCTTCATGAATGACCGGATGGCGGTGGGCGCCGTGTAGAAGATGCTCACCTTGTACTTCTCGATGATTTCCCACCAGCGTCCGGGGTGAGGCGTATCGGGAGTGCCCTCGTAGAGCACCTGCGTTGCACCATTCGCGAGCGGACCGTAGACGACGTAGCTGTGGCCGGTGATCCAGCCGACATCGGCGGTGCACCAGTACACGTCGGTCTCGGGGTGGAGGTCGAACACATTGCGGTGCGTGAAGGCCGCCTGGGTCAGGTAGCCGCCGCTCGTGTGCAGGATGCCCTTCGGCTTCCCCGTCGTGCCCGAGGTATAGAGGATGAAGAGCGGGTTCTCGGCGTCGAACGCCTTCGCCTCGTGCTCGGGGTCAGCTGCCTCGAGTTGCTCGTGCCACCAGAGATCCCGGCCATCGGTCCAGTTGACCTCGTTTTCGCCGCGGCGGATCACGAGTACGTTCGTCACCGGTGTCTCGCCCTCGAGGGCAGCATCGACCGCGGCCTTGAGGGGGAAGACCTTGCCCTTGCGCCAGCCGCCGTCCGCGGTGATGACGAGTTTGGCATCCGCGTCTTCGACTCTCGAGCGAATGCTCTCCGCACTGAAGCCACCGAAAATCACCGAGTGGACGGCGCCGATGCGGGCAACGGCGAGCATGGCGACGATCGCCTCGGGAATCATCGGGAGGTAGATCGCGACGCGGTCGCCCTGGCTCACACCGAGCGACAGCAGCACGTTGGCGGCCTTCTTCACCTCGGCGGTGAGCTCGGCGTAGGTGACCGACCGTGAATCGCCCGGTTCGCCCTCCCAGTGGAACGCGACCCGGTCACCGTTGCCCGCGAGCACGTGACGGTCGAGGCAGTTGTAGGCGACGTTGAGGGTGCCGTCGGCGAACCAGCGCGCGAACGGCGCATTCGACCAGTCGAGGGTCTGCGTGAACGGCTTATCCCAGCTCACCAGCTCCCGGGCCTGATCAGCCCAGAAGGCGACCCGATCGGTCTTGGCCCGCTCGTAGAGCTCCGGTCGGGCTATCGCGTTTCCGGTGAATTCCTCGGTCGGAGGAAAGCGTCGGGTCTCGGTCAGAAGGCTGTCAATCGAATGAGTGGACATCATTATCCTTGTCGATCTCGCGGACGTGCCAGGGTTGCCGCGAACGGTGCGAGTGATTGATCCGATACTAGACCGAACACGAAAAAGCGCCGGTCACCCCTTGTCAAACAGCGACGCAATCGGCATTGCTGTCAGACCACCGCCAGCCCGCTGAAAACGGGCTGAATTCTTCGTTGCGCAAGGCAATAGAAGTTGTACACTGATGTCGTCAAATGCTAAGCATTTCGACTGGCAACGCGCACGATTCCCCCCAATCAGCGTTGCTGCGGCGGCGCCCTTTCCCCCCATTGGGCGCCGCCCCTCTTTAACCGTTGTTTTTCGGCGCGCGACTCGTCGCCCACAGCCCGCGATTGTGCTGCTCATGCACCGGAGCACGACGGATGCCACGGGCTTCCGGCGCACGGACGTAGCGTCGCCGCATGCAGCCAGAACACGTCACACGTGAGGCCGTCGTCGAGCCGTCGCCCGGGCTCCCCGACCGCGGGACGTTCGTCGCACGGCCACCGAATAATAGGGGCGCGGGCAACAGGGGCGCTGCCGCGGTGATGGGCGCGCCGGTAGATGGCTCTGCGCCGCAGTTGCGCCGTGGCATCCGCGGCGGGTATCCCGAGGAGTTCGGGCCGCTCGCGTCTCTCGTTGCCGACCCCCTCGTCACCGACATCTTCGTGAACGGCTCCGAGACGGTGTGGGCAGATCGTGGCTCGGGTCTCGTGCGCGCGACGGTGCAGCTCGGCGCCGAGGGCGACGTTCGGGAGCTCGCCACTTCGCTTCTCGCGCTCGGTGGCAGGCATATCGACGAGTCGTCCCCGTGCGTCGACGCGAGGCTGCACGGTGGCATCCGAGTGCACGCCGTTCTGCCGCCGATTTCGGCGACGGGCACACTGCTGTCGATCAGGTTGCCGAGCGTCACCCGGATTTCACTCGACGACCTTGGCGCGCAGGGAGTCTTCGGCGAGCACCGCGCACTCATCGACCGGTTCGTCGCGCGCCGCGAGAACCTTCTCATCACGGGCGCCGGCGGAAGCGGAAAGACCACCGTGCTCGCCGCGATGCTCGCTTCCGCGCCCGCGTTCGAACGCATCGTGGCGATCGAGGATGTCGCGGAACTCCGCGTCGACCACCCGCACTTCGTGAGTCTCGAGGCGCGGCAGGCCAACATCGAGGGCGCGGGAGAGATCGGGCTGGCGAGACTCGTGCGCGAAGCACTGCGGATGCGCCCCGACCGGCTCGTGGTCGGCGAGTGCCGCGGCGAGGAGGTGCGCGAACTGCTGTCGGCGCTCAACACCGGTCACGACGGGGGAGCGGGCACCCTGCACGCCAACTCGCTCGCCGATGTGCCCGCACGGCTCGAGGCGCTCGGCGCGATCGCCGGGCTGGGTGCGGAAGCGATTGCGCGGCAGTCGGTCAGCGCGATCGGGGCCGTACTGCATCTCGAGCGATCGGGTACGCAGCGGAGGCTTGCGCAAGTGGGGCGGCTGCGGCTCGACTCGCGCGGACGACTGGCAATCGAAGAGTGGACGGAGTAGTGAAGCGCGCCGGTCCGCCCCTCGAGAGTGTTGCCTCGACCGTTCAGAAGCTCGCCGTTCTGCTGGGGGCCGGTGTACCGCCCGTCGCGGCCTGGCGGTACCTCGGCGAGCCCGGCCGCGAGGTGACGGCCGCCATCGAGGGCGGGCTGTCGATTCCGTCGGCCATCCGTTCTCGTGCTGGTCCCGGTGCGTCACCCGCAGGGCGGGCGTGGGCCGGGGTGGCCGCGGCCTGGCAGGTGGCGTCGGATGCCGGGGCTCCTATTGCGTCGACCCTCCGTGAGTTCGCGCGGTCCCTCCGCGCGATCGCGGCGATCGAACGGGACATCGAGACGGCTCTCGCCGGACCCCGCGCGACCGCGAGGCTCGTGATGGTGCTGCCGGGGTTGGGGATCGTGTTCGGTGTGATCCTGGGCCTGAACCCTCTCGCGGTGCTCGTCGGAACGCCGGCCGGCGCGGCGTGCCTCGTGGCCGGTGTCGGGCTGATGGCCGGAGCGTGGTGGTGGAATCGGCGGCTCGTGGCTGCCGCCCGTCCGCGGGATCTCACCCCGGGACTACGCTGCGACCTCATGGCAATCGCCGTCGCCGGTGGAACGTCGCTCGATCGGGCGTCGGCGGCGGTTGACCGCGCGCTCGGTGAGAACGGGTTCGATCCGTCGCTCGGGCGTGACGACGTGGACAAGGTGATCGCGCTCTCGCGTGCGGCCGGCGTGCCCGCCGCCGAATTGCTGCGCAGCCAGGCCGACCAGTCTCGGCTTGGTGCAGCGGCCGAGGCTGAACGGAGGGCGTCGGTGCTCGCGGTGCGGCTCATGCTGCCTCTTGGCGTCTGCGTGCTCCCGGCGTTCATGCTGCTCGGCGTCGTGCCGCTGCTGATCTCCGTCATCTCGTCAACAGTGGTCGGATTCTGATCTCGTGTACCGACGGCGGTCATCTCGGTTCCGGGCGGCGCTGGCCGCGACACACTGTGATCGCTCGTGTCGTCAGATCCAAGGAGCTTGTTGTGAACGACTCTCGCCCGACCTCCCCGCCCGCCGACGAAACCGGCTCAGCCACGGCCGAATACGCCATCGCCACGATGGCAGCCGTCGGCTTCGCCGGCATGCTCGTCATCATCATGCGCAGCGACGAAGTGCGCGGAATGCTGACCGAACTCGTGCGCAATGCGCTCTCGTACGGCGGGTGAGAGGGGCAGTGTTGCCGCGGAGTTCGCGGTTGTCGTCCCTGCGGCCATCCTCGTGCTCGCCGGGTGTCTCGGGGCGTTGCAGGTGACGGCAACACAAGTGCGGGTTCAGGATGCCGCGGCCTCCGCCGCTCGCGCCAGCGCACGCGGCGATGACACCGCCGGAATCCTGCGGGCGCTCCCGGGCGCGAGTCTCGCCACCGCTCCCTCCGGCGACCTTGTTTGCGCCTCCGTCACGATGCCGGCGGCCGGGATCGCTGGCACGCTCACCGGGCTCACCCTCAGTGCGACGAGCTGCGCTCTGGATGCCGGACGGTGACGGATGCGCGTGCACCAGACCCGTGTAGAGGAAGCCAGGCACGTATATGACGAAGCCAGGCACGTATATGACGAAGAGCGCGGCGCCGGATCGATCCTGGTGATTGCCACGGTCGCCGCGATCGTCGCTGTGGCCGTGCTTCTCGTAACGGTCTCTGGCGCATTCCTCGCGACCCGGTCCCTCGCCGGGACCGCCGATGCGTCCGCGCTCGCCGCCGCCGACGCTCGGGCCGGTTTCTCATCGACTCCACCGTGCGAAAGCGCGGCTGCCGTCGCGGCGGCGAACGGCGCGAGGGTCGCCGCGTGCGAGGTAGACGGCACGGTCGTGACGGTGGCGGTCGCTACCTCTTATATGGGGCTCATCGTCGTGCAAATGGCGACGGCAGGCCCACCGCCCGCAGCGGCCGATTAGGCGGGAATGTGGGTGACGTGTGTATCGTTTGGCTGACGAGGGCTTAACTGCCCCGTTTTCCGCACCGTTAAGAGGAGTCCCGTGCCAGGCACGAAGAAACTGGTCATCGTCGAGTCGCCGGCCAAGGCCAAGACGATCGGACAGTACTTGGGAGATGGCTACGAGGTTCTGGCCTCGGTTGGTCACATCCGCGACCTCATCGAGCCCAAAAACCTTCCGCCAGAGCTCAAGAAGGGCTCCCTCGGCAAATTCTCGGTCGACGTCGAGAACAATTTCGAACCGTACTACGTGGTTTCCGACGCGAAGAAGAAGACCGTCGCCGATTTGAAGAAGGCGCTGGCGAAGGCCGACGAACTCTTCCTCGCAACTGATGAGGACCGCGAAGGAGAAGCCATCGCCTGGCACCTCCTGCAGGTGCTCAAGCCCAAGGTGCCGGTCAAGCGCATGGTGTTCCACGAGATCACCAAAGACGCCATCGAGCGCGCCAAGAACACCCCGCGTGAACTAGACACAGCTCTCGTTGACGCCCAGGAGACCCGTCGTATTCTCGACCGTCTCTACGGCTTCGAAGTATCGCCCGTTCTGTGGCGCAAGGTCGGACCCGGCCTCTCCGCCGGTCGTGTGCAGTCCGCAGCGACCCGCCTCGTTGTCGACCGCGAGCGCGAGCGCCTTGCTTTTGTCGCCGCCGGATACTGGGACCTCACCGCCCAGCTCGCCGCGGCATCCGGAACCGACGCTCAGAGCTTCGAATCCCGCCTCGTTCGCCTCGACGGCAAGCGGGTAGCGGTTGGTCGTGACTTCGACGACAAGGGAAAGCTCAAGTCCGACGCGGTTGCGCTCGACGAGACCGCGGCGCAGGCGCTTGCTGCCGCGCTGCGTGAGCCGAGCGTTCCGGTCGTCGTCAGCTCGGTCGAATCCAAGCCGTACACGCGTCGTCCGGCCGCCCCGTTCACGACGTCGACGCTGCAGCAGGAAGCCGGTCGCAAGCTGCGCTTCAGCGCGCGTCAGACCATGAGCGTCGCACAGGGGCTGTACGAAAACGGCTACATCACCTACATGCGTACCGACTCGGCCAACCTCTCGCAGCAGGCGTCAACAGCAGCTCGCACACAGGCGGCGAAGCTCTACGGCCCCGAGACCATTCCCGACAAGCCGCGGGTGTACGCGAGCAAGAACAAGAGCGCCCAGGAGGCCCACGAGGCCATCCGACCGTCGGGCGAGACGTTCCGCACTCCGGCCGAGCTGGCATCCGTGCTGCGTGGAAACGACTTCAAGCTCTACGACCTGATCTGGAAGCGCACCGTCGCATCGCAGATGGCTGACGCCAAGGGTTCGACCGCGACCGTGACGATCGCCGCCGGCCCGACGCCGAACCACGCGCTCGCCGAGTTCTCGGCCAGTGGAACGGTCATCACGTTCCGCGGATTCCTGCACGCCTACGAAGAGGGCAAGGACGAAGAGCGCAACGCCACCGCTGAGCCCGTCGAAGCGAAGCTTCCGGTGCTGACCGAAGGCCAGGCGCTGTCGGTTCTCGACATCGAGGCCAAGGGCCACGAGACGAGCGCACCGCCGCGCTACACCGAGGCCAGCCTCGTGAAAGCACTCGAAGAGCTCGGCATCGGTCGCCCGTCGACCTACGCCGCAATCATCTCGACGATCGTCGACCGTGGCTACGTGACACCTCGCGGCCAGGCACTCGTGCCCAACTGGATCGCGTTCTCGGTCGTTCGACTGCTCGAGGAGTACTTCGGTGACCTCGTGCAGTATGACTTCACCGCGGCCATGGAGAGCGACCTCGACCTCATCGCTGGAGGCGAAGCTGACCGGGTCGAGTGGCTCACCGGTTTCTACTTCGGCAACGAGACCCACCGCGGTCTTCGCACCGTCATCGACAACCTCGGCGAGATCGACGCCCGCGAGATCAACTCGGTGCGGATCGCCGACGACATCACGCTGCGCATTGGAAAGTACGGCCCGTACCTCGAGGCTCCGACGGACAACCCCGAGGTTCCGCGCCGGGTCAACATCCCGCAGGAACTCGCACCGGATGAACTGACCGCCGCCAAGGCCCGAGAGCTCATCGACGCACCGGTCGTCACCGACCGCGTGATCGGCATCAACCCGGAGTCGGGCAAGCTTGTTCTCGCGAAGGACGGCCGTTTCGGCCCCTACGTGACCGAGGCCGAACCGATCGACGAAGCCGCTGTTGCGGCCGAGGCTCTCGCCGCAGCTGAAGCGGCGGCAAAGGCTGCCGCAGAGGCCGCCGCTGCCGAGGTCGTCGACCCGGCAACCGGCGAGGTCATTGCAGCGAAGCCGAAACGCAAGCCCGCCGCGAAGAAGACTGTCGCGGTGAAAGAGCGCACGGCATCCATCTTCAAGTCGATGGACCTGGCCACCATCGATCTCGACACCGCTCTCAAGCTGCTCTCGCTTCCGCGAATCGTCGGCCAGGACCCGGAGACGGGTGCTGACATCACCGCGCAGAACGGCAAGTTCGGCGCCTACTTGAAAAAGGGCACTGACACGCGTTCGCTCACGAGCGAAGAGCAGATATTCGACATCGACCTCGCCGGTGCCATCGAGCTGTACAGCCAGCCGAAGTACGGCGGGCGTGCGGCGTCGAGCGCACTCAAGGAGTTCGAGGCAGACCCCGAGAGCGGCAAGCCGATCCGGATCAAGGACGGCCGCTTCGGCGCGTACGTGACCGACGGCACCACCAACGCGACGATCCCGCGCGGTGAGACCGTCGAAGATGTCGACTTCGAGCGTGCCGTGCAGTTGCTCGCCGACAAGCGTGCGAAGGGTCCGGCCAAGCCGAAGGCCAAGAAGCCCGCTGCGAAAAAGCCCGCTGCCAAGAAGCCGGCCGTGAAAAAGCCTGCTGCGAAGACCACAGCGACGAAGGCCACAGCAGCCAAGGCCACCGCGGCCAAGGCGACGGCAACAAAAACTGCCGCAGCGAAGAAGCCGACCGCCGCAGCAGCGGCCAAGGCAGCTGCCGCGAAGACGAGCTGACGTGCCCGGACTATTCATCACCCTCGAGGGCGGTGACGGATCGGGCAAGTCGACCCAGTCTCGCCTGCTGCTCGAGTGGCTTCTCGAGGGCGGCCACACCGTCGTCGAATCGCGCGAACCCGGCGGCACCGAGCTCGGAATCGAGCTGCGCGAGATCATCCTGCACCGTCGTGGCTACATGGCCCCGCGCGCGGAGGCTCTGCTCTACGCGGCCGATCGCGCGCACAACATCGCCACCAAGGTGCGCCCAGCCCTCGAGCGCGGCGAGATCGTGCTGCAGGATCGCTACTTCGACTCGTCGGTCGCCTACCAGGGCGCCGGCCGGGTTCTCGAGCCCACCGAGGTGCGCGACCTGTCGTTGTGGGCGGCCGAGGGACTTGTTCCGGATGTCACCGTCCTCCTCGATATCGACGTCGAGGCCGGGCGTGCCCGACTCGACACCTCCCGTACCCAGTACGACCGGCTCGAGGCCGAGCAGCGCGACTTCCACTCCCGGGTGCGCGAGTCGTATCTCGAGCTCGCGCGAGCGGAGCCGGAGCGCTTTCTCGTGGTCGACGCCACGCTTCCGGTCGAGGAGATCGCTGCCGTCATCCGGGAACGTGTTGCTCTCTCGCTCTAACCAGCACGACGCCACCGATTCGCACAGCGTGACCACCGTCGTCAGCCGTGGCGCCTATGCTGACCGGATGGGTGTGTGGGATGAACTGACGGGGCAGCCCGAAGCGATCGCCATTTTCGAGGCCGCCGCATCGGCGTCGAGCTTCGGCGGAAGCGATAACTCGTCGATGACCC
>Ga0247817_10001444_pt1 | contig 12469 bp, 2 predicted proteins | sample UWRJL212509R1_FD_178010 | JGI IMG/M metagenome (GOLD analysis project Ga0247817, IMG submission 178010) | Plant litter microbial communities from Arlington Agricultural Research Station in Wisconsin, United States - UWRJ-L212-509R-1 | ecosystem: Environmental > Terrestrial > Plant litter >... | reverse complement strand
AAGTATTTTTTAAAGTCACTAGCCATTTTTATGGCACTGAATATTTTAACACAGGTATTGGCACCTACAGTATCCATGGCTTTAACCTCCGGCCCTACAACACCTGAGGTAGCAAGCTTTGAGCCGGTGGATACAACGGATATGGTCAATTTGGCAACAGGGGATTTTACCTATAATATTCCCTTGCTAGAAGTGCCTGGGCCGGAAGGTGGTTACCCGATCGCACTGTCTTACAATGCTGGTATATTACCTGGTCAGGATGCAAGCTGGGTTGGTCTTGGATGGAATATAAACCCAGGAGCAATTAATCGTACTGTAAATCAATTCGCAGATGATTATAACGGAGCAGTATTATCGGTTTCAGAATCATGGGCAGGTGGGATACAACGTGAATATAGTATAGGCGTTGGTTTAGGAATGCTTGATGCCCCAGTTATGGGAGGAATTAATGTATCTATAAAGTCAGATACATACAAAGGTATGACCGGCTCTTTTGGATTAAATGTTAAAACCGGAAATAGCTTAGGTGCATTTAGTATGGATATTAATCAGGATTATTCTGCCATAGGAATACAGAATGCACAGACAGGCTTAACACTTACAGCTGGTACAAGTTCGGATAACAAATGGTTTATGTCTTTGAGTAAAGAAGTATCTAATGTAAGCGTAGGTATTTCGATGGAATCTAAAGGATTCAACTCTGTGTCAAAAACAATGACCAATTCTTTTGTTCAAAGCGCGAAGACTTCAGGAAAAATAAATACATCATCAAATGGATTTAATGTGCCTCTTCAATTCGGTCCTTTTTATTTATCAGTTGGTTATAAATATACCCGTTACTGGATTGATCAACAAGCAAACACGGCTTTATATGGCGTTCTCAACAGTAAGAATGCAACAGACAGAGGTTCATTACCGGATGAGGTTGATAAGACACGAGCATTTGATTCCGGAATTTTAGTAGATCCAACCCGAGATCTTGTTGAACAGTCTAATCTTGATATCTGTCCTAATCCAGAGGTTCCGCTATATGATAGTTATACTGTGCTTGCGCAAGGCTTAACAGGTTCTATTGAGCCGGTGTTAGCAGATAATGGAAGTTTATTTCAGCACAGGTCGGATATTGTAAATGGTATGAATCAGGTTGGTCAGTCAAACCCTGCATACTACATTACTCCTGGAAGCCCTGATTATAATTTCCCAAGGAGGTTTACGAAATCAAAACACTTTTTTCGTTTTTTAAATGATTTTTCAAATAGTCATCGTGTGTCCGCAAGCAGTTTCAATGTGTCTAATTTTAACTATCCTGGAACGGACCTCGCGTATGAAGTACAGGATATTAATTACCGTGGTTATAGAAAGATACTCGATGCAAATAACAAAGTTATAGAAGCACGGTTTGCCGGTAGTAAACATATAGAATATTATACAAACAATGAGATTTCTGGTGGGACAGCACATACAAATGGTTTTATAGATTACGTAGGTTTAAATAATTCTCCTTACCATGTAATGGGGAGGAGGTATAATTTTAAAGATTACACAGGAAATGGCATTACGTATAATGTAGGAAATAACATTGGGGGATATTCCATTACGAATGAATGTGGTGTTACATATCATTACGCCTTACCGGTGTATACTTATGGTTTTTATCAAAAAACAATAGCTGAGAATAAAGGAAATGGCAGGACTCAACGAATAGTAAATAATAAATCGCCATATGCTTACACATGGCTTTTAACTTCAATTACAGGCCCCGATTTTATTGATAAAAATGATAATGGAGTAGCTGATGCAAATGATTGGGGGTATTGGGTGAACTTTCATTATGCAGAAGCATCACATAATTATGGATTCAGAACACCTGATGTTGGTAATACGATTGATATTGATGGCGCGAAGACATATAGTCAGGGCTTAAAAGAAATTTATTACTTGAGTGCGATAGAAACGCGTTCACATGCTGCGTTATTTGTTAAGACTGATAGGAATGATGCAAAGGGGGTTGATGCAATAATGGGAAATTATGTAGCGGGAGTTTCTGCTGCAAAAAGATTAGACGAAATATTTATAATAGAAAATTCGAAATTCAATAATCTGACCAATACGTATTTTGGATCAACATCAGCAGAGACATTTGCTACGAAAATAAGCAGAATGGGTCTTGTTACTTCTGCAAGCTTTACAGCGGCAGCTAAGAATGATTTTAGAAATAATTCCATAAAACGGATTGGTTTCGAATACGAAACGTTGAATCCACTGTGTCCCAATACACCCAATAGTTCCGGTACTCCTGCTACAACTACGCTAGCCAAATTAACACTTGCGAAGATCAGGCATTATGGATTGAATAGTGTGCAATTGATGCCTTCCACAAATTTTAGTTATGGATTGGAGAATCCAGTTGCCGATGCTTCTATGACTATTTCAATGGTACCTATAGAAGCAGGAACCTCTTCAAGAAAAGGAAGATTGGATATGGGAGGAGCCAATGATTTTCAGGAGGGTGACATTATTACTTTTACCGTGAATAATAAAAAGTGTTATACTACTCTCGTAAAAGCAATACCAGGCTATGGATATCCTAATGGTTATTATGATGTGATCTTTCTGGGTGAACCAGCAAGTTTTCCTGTAGTAGCAGACAAAGGGGTAAGTGCATCAGCGGTTCAAACCAAAAACCCTCCCTACACGCAAGATTTTTATGATGTCTGGGGAATGTTTAAGTCAGATTATGTAGAGCAGGCTGGAGCTAAATATAATACAAACCATGCAACCAGTGCAGTTTCATCAAAAGCCGTAGATTGTTGGTCGCTTCGGTCTATTGAGACACCGGTCGGAACAAAAATTAAAATCAATTACAATTCAGATAGCTATAATAATGTTGTATTAAAAAATTATTCAATTTTAAATGTAAAGCCAGAGATTGGTACACGCTATACAACTGAAGCTGCAAATACGTATTTACCTACGCAGCGGATCTGTGAAAATTTGAATGGCGGAAATCTGGATGGATTAAAAGTATTTTTCTATGCCGAAGAGTTAAGTTCATTACCGTTATCAGAAATGTTTACTGTTAACGATGAAATTATTTTGAATACGATAGGTACTCAGTATTGGTATTCATGCCCGGATAGATATACAAATTACGCTAATTGTTTTTCTGGGGATGAAATTAGTGTTGCAGGGCCGTCTTTTTATTATAAAAATAAATTTACGATTAATGAAATTGGATCAGATTATTTAATACTTAAAGACCCTAAGGGAATTTATTTTAAAAATGATCAACTTATCGTTAATGTAACATTTTTTATGGGAGACCCCAATGTTTTCTGGCACAATAATTCATTCATTCAGGTTGTTCCTAAAAAAGAATTTTATGGCGGCGGTATTCGGGTTTCAAGTATTGTTGCAGACGATAATGTAACACAAAAAGAAACGAAGTATATTTATTCTACAGGAACAACAGCTTATATGCCTAACTCATACGATGAATTGAAGTTTGACGGAGCTTCTGAATTAGCAACAGCTTCAAAAAAGTACCGTCAGGCATATTTTTCATCGTATGCTAAAATTCTTTCATCTGCAAAAAATATTACGTCTCCTGGAGTTTTATATGAAAACGTAACGGTTAAAACGAATGTTACAAAGGAAAATGTTGTCACACCATCTCCCGTGTATCAGTCATTCGGTTTTCAGCCATTTGAAGAAGGTATGGTTTCATTTAATAAGATTGACAGCACCTCTTCCGGAACATCGCAGAGCAGAGTTACAAAAATTGTAAATAATACGGCACAAGTGGGTAATTTGCTTTACATAAAAAATTATGATAGGGCAGGTAATTTACTAAAAGAAACAACAAATAATTATACCTCATTGCCTGAAAATAATCAAGGTATCATTGAGCAGGTTTTTCATTCTGATCGCAATGCTAGAGATATAAGTACTGGCGGTACAGGTTTCGTAGGAAGGTTTGGTGTGGTAACCATACTTAGTGATTTACCTTCTGTATTACAGTCCACTACTACACGAAATTATGCTAAAGGGATAACTACTACGACAACAAATGCTGTATTTGATTTTTATACGGGTAACGTTACAGAAAAGCGCATGAATGATAGTTATGGCAATACGATTATTTCCATAAGTGATCCTGCATACAATTATGATATCCAAGGGGGAATGGGACTTAAACTGCATATGACTAAGAACGCACATATGCTAAGCCAGATTTCAAATGAATTAATTATTAAAAAAGATGCCACACAAAAGTCATTGGCAGTTACTATAGGGCGGCTCCTAGGGGATGAAACAAGTCTTTATATTACCCTTGCTCCTAATGTAAAATTGCCTGCTACATGCCATGTCGGCTCACGCATTGGCGGCTTATCAAAGGCAGTATTTATAAGCAGTATTAATTTGGACAGACGCTCCTTTATTGCAATAGGCAGTAAGAACCCAATTGACTTAGGGAATAATAAAACAATTCTTGTTGATGACGGCGCTGTGTTATCGGCTACCAATACTGGATGGAGTGATCAATGGAATTACAGGTTATTCTCAGGTACTGATTATGAAAATTCTGTAATTAAAGATGTATTAAGACCTAATCCTGGAGGCACGGTTCAGAATGAAGAGGTATGGCGTAAAAAATGGGTATATGTGTGGAATACGCCATACGCAAATCCGGATGGGTCATATTTGTCGATGGGAACAGGCAAAGGAGCATTCACCTGGTTTGTTTCTCCTTATGATGATGACAACTGGAAGCTGGTCAGTAATATCACCTTATACACACCTTTTTCAAAACCTCTGGAATCAATCGATATAAAATCATCGGCATCTTCTATGAAGTTTGCGGGTAATGAAACGCGTATACTTGCAAATGCTCAAAATGCTTTGTACACTGAGTTTACACATTCCGGAGCAGAATTTGCGGAGTCAGCTGCAGGCTATGCTGAAGGTGAAGTTTATGGCAGTGCTTACAGGAGCACAGATAAAGCTCATTCAGGAAATTGCAGTTTTAAAATTCCTGCAGGAGCTGCTATAAAGTACGCAACAACATTTGCACCAATATCAAGTATATATACACCAACTACATTTTATAAAAATAACAGGACATACCGCATCTCTGCCTGGGTAGATAAATCAAGTGCTATTATCTATAATGCAAACTTATATTATACAATAACCAATGGCGGTAACAGCACTACAATAATCGCTGGATATGATCCGGCAAAGCATATCACTTGTGGTAATTGGGTATTATTAACAATGGATTTTAACACTCCTGCTGTTTCTACCAAACTTGAAGTAGGGATTAAAAATATTAGTGCCGGAACGGCGATGTATGTTGATGATTTCCGCTTTCAACCAAATGTATCTGCAGTTTCATCTTATGTATATGATAACAATACCGGTTTAATTACTTATATGCTAGATGGAAATAATAGATATACGCGTTATGAATATGATGATAAGTATCGACTGAAAGCAACGTATAAAGAAACAACAAATGGAGAAGTGAAAATAAATGAATACAATTACAATACTTCCCGTCCGATCCCTGATTAATAAACAAACAATCAACATCTTATTGATTGCAAAAATATCATAGGTAATTAATATTAACTCTTATATACTGATGTATATGAAACACACAACAAAATTTTTATTTCTGTTTTTATTCAGTTCTGTACTATTGTCTCAAAGCAATGCACAATCATTGAGTGTAACTTCGCAGTTCGGTATCAAGCCATCATTAGCAGGTGCACGCAATGTTAGTATAGCAGTTGATGAATATACAGGCAAACAAGTTTATGTGTGGGCTCAACAGGACGCTGGGGGTTGGTCAAGGGATATTTATTGCAATATCTATGATCGCAATATGAATGAGCAAACAGGAGCGTTTGTGGTGAATAAAAGCGCACTTAGTGGTGCTGCTGGCGGTGATCAGACGGATTTTAGTGTACGCATAAATTCGTATGATGGGTCGTTTGTAATCGCTTGGGGAAGCTCTCAGTCAGGTACCTATGATGTATATGTAAAAAAAATTCAGTTGGATTTAAGTTCGACCACAGCAGCGCTCGTTGCTTCAGCAACGGACAATCCTGTGCAGGATCCTGCTTTACTAGCAGGAGACCAGAGTTTTGCATTGGTTGTATTTCATGAAGCAAGCGGAGAGCTACTTGTAGGCTATCAGGGGCCTTCAGGAGTTTCAGGAGTTACAGCTAGATCGGTTTATTATCAGCGTATAAATTACTCTACAATGTCACGAATCGGAAGTCAGGTGCAGATCAATACAGCTGCCACACTTTCTCCAGGTTCCATGAAAATGGAATATTGTAAATTAACCGGGCAGATTATAACTACATATGATAACTGGGCAAGTGGCTGTGATGTAATGCGTCGCTTAATTGATTATGATGTTTTGACAGGTCTATATTCGTTTAGTACAGAAATTAATGTAGCATCCTATACAGCCGGTGACCAAATGACTTCGGGGATAGCAGTCAATCAAAATACTGGAGCTTATTCCATAAGCTGGTTATCTTACAATCAGAATAAAACCGGTCGTAGTATTGTAGGTAAAATTTTTACCAGTACGCATGCCGTGATAAAAAGTGATTTTTTTATCACAACAAAAACAGCTGATGAACAGATAATCATAGCGCCTGTATGGGATGAGAAAAGTAATGTTATAACCTATTTCTGGCTGAATATGCAAGGCACATTATATAGGGTATATGCTACGATTTTTGATGGTAATAATGCAACACCTTTCTCTCAGGTTGGAGGGGATTCAGAAATAATCTCTGACAATAATGGCGGAGCAAAAATAGCTGCTGCAATATATGGTCCTAATCATACCATTTATGTTGCATATGGAAAAGCTGTTTCATCGAATGAAAGCCTTAACATGGCGATAATTAAATATGCACATCCATCATTTAATCCGGCTCTATCAGCTGCTGGTAATAAGAATTGGGTAGATACCAAGACATTTAATGCTTCGGGAGATATGGTTTCTGAAAGCCGTTCATTTTATGATAATGAAGGCGATCTTTTACAAACACAATGGAAAGATGCTGAAAATCCCACAACTGTTTTTGCAAGTATGCCTTTATACGATTATTTAGATAGGCCAGCTATTCAAACATTACCTGGAGTGGTAAATACATCAGGTTCGTTCTCATACGATAGTTATTTTTCTAATGTAATATATGCTAATCCAGCCCCTAAGTTTGCTTATCAGGCGGCTTTTTGGGATACAGAAACAACAATAAATAATCCGGTAATTTTTGGTAAAAATTATGGATTAGGGAAATATTACAGCGTCAACAATACAAATGAAACAGGAGTGCCAAATACATCTTACCCATATAGCAGAACATTCTTTAACGATGCTGCGCCAGGTGGAGTTGTAAAGCAGGCTGGCGTAGGGGATGCGCATCGGATGGGGGCAGGACATGAAGTAAAAGCTATTGAATTACCTGTTTTTAATGAACTCGATCATTATGCGATCTTGCGGAAAACGCACTTTGTTAAAAAGAATAATGGAACAGCAGATGTTAATGCAGTGAGTACATTACAGCAACGCGCGACTAAACAAGTGATAATAGATGAAAACGGAAACAATAAAGTCGTATTTACTGATCTGTCTGGAAATACAATTGCAACAGCAAGGTTTGGAAACAGTCCAGCGGCCCCGATTAATTCATCGGTAACATTACTACCTAATTACTATTCATGTAATTTTACATATGCACCTCTTGCGACCACTCAGTTTAGAGGGGATAATTTAAGAGTTTTTTGCAGTAGTACTATAGAGGTGTTCGACCAAGAAACAGCTGTATTGCTTTTTTCAGGAGCTGTAGCAGATTTTCAAAGTGAGTTGTTTAGCAATCCAATAAAATATGCAGTTGATTATTTGCATGTAAGGTCAAAAGAATTTTTTAGAGTAAAGCTACACTATACCAATCTTTCAACCAATGCAGAATCATGGGAAACATATAAAGCTGATTATTATAATGGACAATCAAGCATTGATGTGCAACTGTATACAGGCCACGGATTAGCTATTAATGCTGCTAATGCAGCCGGTGCCACCATACAGATTCAAAACTTAGAAACAGGCGCAATCGTTTATTCTGGAGTGGCAACTGCTAATTTTACTTTTATAGTGGACGGGATTTTTAGAATAACATATTTAGGATTACCATTTATAGCATTACCATTTACAAGTCAGAATAGTTATCAGAATTATCCTATAACGATTACATTCAAACAATTTCTTTCAGAATGGTCCTATAATTTTTATGATGATGCAGGAAGACTCATTGCAAAAACTGCTCCTAATGGTATAAGCAGTCTTACGAATTACGCACTTCCTCAATTTACAGACACCTATACTTACACAAATGTTGGGCAATTACTTTCTTCAACTGAAGTGGATGCTGGAACAACAAATTATGTGTATTGTGTTGATGGCAGATTACGTTTTTCTCAAAATGCTGAACAGGCAATAGTCGGAAATTTTTCTTTTGTCAACTATGATGAGGAATACCGTGTAGCAAAAACCGGTGAATACGATAAAACGGTTTCAGGGGCTGCACTTGTATTTCAAACGCAAAAACAATACGATGTAACTGTAGCCTCAGCAACAGTAAACCCTCAAAGTATAATAGGGAAACTAAATCTATTTGATATTAATTCTAATGGAGGTATGGGAGCCTATGCTTATTTGTCCGATTACAATATTATATATTATGGTAATATAGGAGCTTATACAATGATAAATGCATTAAATGTTGGTATTGGCACCGTTACTTCAAGAAATGTTTGGAACAAAGTTTCACAAACAGTAAATAAAGCTGGATATACAACTGTTTGTAGTTATGATAATGAATATAATATGGAATGGACCGTACAAACATTACCAGGCCTGGGTTCAAAAAAAATTGATTATGTATACAATGAGGACCATCAGTTGCTGCAAACTACTTATCAAAAAAATGATTTGACCGATCGTTTTGAACATATGTATACATATGATAAAATTGGTCGTGTCAAGTCTGTTTTGACAAGGGAAGCAACAGGAGCTGTGAAACTTCAAGAAAAACATTATTATTACCTACACGGGCCGCTTAAACGAAAAGAACTGGCTGGTAATCTGCAAGGTATAGATTATGTATATACTATACAAGGCTGGTTAAAAGGTATTAATCATCATGAACTTAATACAGCCAAAGATCCAGGAAAAGATGGTAACGCAGGTACACCCAATGGAGGCTTTGCGCCAGATGCTTTTGGGATAAGTTTTGATTATTTCAATGGAGACTACAGTAACAGTACAATAAGCTACGCCACACCTGGGAATATGACATCTTTTGGAACGATGACTACATCTACAGACTTGCAGGGGAATTTATATGATGGTACTATTCGGAGTGTGTGCTGGTTAAATGCAGCAAGTCCTAATGCCGGAAATAATCCCAATCAATTAAGTTATAATTATAACAAAGGTCAATTGATTCTTTCGACATATGGAGTGCGTAATCTTGTAGACAATCAATTTGTCAGAGACAATAATGATAAATTTTATACCTATATAGATTATGATCTTAACGGAAATATCACTAGCAATTATGGATTTAAATTAAATGCAGTTCAGGCAAATGTTGTACAGATCTTTGACTATAACTATACAGCAAACACCAATAAACTTGCATCTATTTCATCAAGTGGTGATTCAGGTGGAAATAGAGGCTACGTGTATAATGCTATAGGGCAAATGGTACAGCAGACAGATGAAACTGGCATAAAAAAAATAACCTATAATCCAGCCGGACTTGTCAAGAATGTAAAAGATGGGGCAAATAAATTGAGAATAGCATTTGAATATGATGAAAAAGGAAAAAGAGCCAAGAAGGCAAGCTATGATATAAACGGCAACTTGTCTAATGTAACTTGGTATGTACATGATGCGATAGGAAATGAAGTAAGTATTTATGATACAAAATCTACTCCAACACCTGTACAGACAGAGGTACCTATTTATGGGGCAAGCAGAACAGGTATATATAAAAAAGTATATAATCCATCAAGTCCGTATGCGTTGTCGAGTACTAGCATGGTGTATGAGCTTAAGGATCATTTAGGCAATGTACGTGTTACGATAGATAGAAATAAAGTTGGTAATGCGGCACACGTATTAATGTGGGCAGATTACCATGCATTTGGAGAAGTAATGCAGGGTTCTCAAATGAACAACCCAAACCCTGCTCTAAATGATCGTTATGGTTATCAAGGTGAATATGCTGAATGCGACGAAGAAACAGGATGGAATAGTTTTGATTTACGTATGTATGATCCTGTTATTGGGCGTTGGTTAAGTAAAGATCCATATAATCAATATCATTCGCCATATGTAGGTATGGGAAATGATCCAGTGAGCGGGGTGGATCCGGATGGTGGTTATAAAACAAGATTTGGAGCTTGGACAGCAGGAGTTTGGGCTGGTAAATTATTGGACAGGCACTTTGGAGTTACTGAAGATCTTGACGGAAAATACTTTTATTCATATGGGCTTAAGGATGATATTGCAGGAGTTTCAATTCGAGCAGTCTATGGAGATGAAAATGAAAACTATTTAGAACTTTCATATGATTTAAGTATTGGTTTACAAAAAGGCCTTAAAGTTCCTTTTTTAACTAAATTAGAAGGAAACATTGCTAGCTTGCAAATGTTACATATTGAATATAACACAATAGATGGATGGAGTAAAAGCAATGTCTTTGTTCGTGAGTTAATAATTACGACAGGCGTTGAAGCAGAGATATTTGAAACTGGAGGATCATTCAAGCAAACAACTAACATAAATGGAATTGAAAACGAGTTTTATGGATACAAATCATCCGAATTTGAGTATGGCGGAAAAACAGAAGGCGTTTCAGCATTGCAAATTAAAACAGATAATGGTACTACCCAGACTAAACAAAAATTTGTCGGTTATGATGAATCAATAGCAAATAAGAATATTATTGGTGCTGAAATAAACTTTAAGTATGGAACAATGGTGTCGGAATGATATTTGTAAAAATGATTGTTATATCAATGAATTAAACAGACGAAACTTAACTCAAAATGGGTGTTTTATTACTGTTCAATATTAAAATTTGTATGATTTTATTTTATTTTATACTTGCTCTAATAATGACTTATTGGATGTTCGCAATATATAAATATGCTTTTTTAGTTAAAATACATTATAAAAATAAAAAAGAAATAAATATATTGGAAGATTTCGAATTCGGCATTCTTCGATATGTATTTGACGGCATAGGGAAATTTAAATCAGATAGATTATTTAAAAAAAGGAAACAATTAATAATTTTAACAATTTCAATAATATTAATTTACATAATTGCAGGTGTTGTAATTAATTTGGGAAATTATTAAAACACCATTATTTCTATGTTAATATTATACCATTCAGCAGCGTTATGCAAAAGTAGAATTATATATTGCGATTGTATTCATTGATTCTAAAATTGAAAACAGTAATAAATAATTGTTGATAGTCATATTTTTTTTGCTGCTGTGGCGATTCCTATCTTCTAACCTAACCCAACTCAACTCGCTGTTGCCCCTCCGCGGCGGCGGATCGGCCAACAGCCCACTGATGGTACCCGTTGCCGTACTATGCATTAACAGTCGTATTATGTTATGTAAACGATTCGTTCTGCATAACATATATAACACATAATTACTACACCCCCTTTCAATTCCCCCCAAATACCACTACATTTAATCCTCAATATATCGAGTGATGCGCGTCTCCGCCAATGCCCTGTTTGTAGTAGTAATTATATCTGTGCTGTGTTTTATAATGACCGGTGCGCTGATCAATTATTCGTTTTTATACAAAGAGCATATATATACCGATCGTGCCAAATTACGGTTGCGGCATAACATAGAAACAGCAACGCGATTGGTTTTACAGTCACCGGAAAAAACATATCTCAATCACAACGTTACTTAACGCGCGTAAAATTTTTAAGTATAAAAAGTATAAATAATTGTATTTAATAAAGTTTGTTAAAAAAGTAATGATATACTCTGTAACGAAATTAAAAAGTGGAGTCCTATATCTGTAGAGTTGTGCTTTATTGCTTTATAAATGTTCATAAAAGATATTTTTAAAAGATAAAGGCGATAATAATTTATAGTTAGATTTGACAATATTTTGTAAATACTCATCTTATGTTTAAGATTTTAGTAGGATTAAATGTGCTGTTGATTGGAACGGTTGTTTTTTTAGCTGTAAAGCTGAATTCTGAGGAGCAGATCTATTATGTAGACTCTTCTAAGCTGCTGAAGGATTACACGGAGATGGCAGAAGCCAGAAAAGAGTATACCAAAAAGATGGAGGCGTACAAGGCCAATGTGGATACGCTGACTGCAG
>Ga0247817_10001443_pt1 | contig 12471 bp, 6 predicted proteins | sample UWRJL212509R1_FD_178010 | JGI IMG/M metagenome (GOLD analysis project Ga0247817, IMG submission 178010) | Plant litter microbial communities from Arlington Agricultural Research Station in Wisconsin, United States - UWRJ-L212-509R-1 | ecosystem: Environmental > Terrestrial > Plant litter >... | reverse complement strand
ACAGACTACGGAGAAACGCTCCCTTCTCCTTGAGGAGAAGGGCTGGGGATGAGGTTTTAGAATGAATGTATCCTTAATTTATTCCTTAAGTAAACGACATTGGATTTGCAATCCCGAAGCCAGATAAAAAGGATTTGTAATCCATTCAATAACTGATATTCTACAATTTAAATTCTCAATACTCAATCACAACTTTACCAATTGTCTTCCCACTTTCAAGTAAGGCATGCGCCTGTTTAAAATTTTCTACCGTAAAACCTTTTAACGTGGTTTGAAGTGTAGAGAACAATTCTTTCTTATCGATCATGTTGGCGATACTGGTTAATATATAATGTTGTTCGATCATGTCTTCAGTTTCAAACATAGAGCGTGTGTACATCAGTTCCCAGGAGAAGCTTACACTTTTATTTTTTAATTTATTTAACGCAATCGGCTCTGAAGATCCTGTGATGGAAGCAATGTGACCCTGAGGTTTGATCAACTCAACCATAGTATCCCAATAACTGTTGGCATCTACAAAATCTAAAATGTAATCAACATGTCTAAATCCTGCTGCACGTACCTCGTTCAGTAAATCTTTGTGATTGAAAACATAATCAGCGCCACATGTTTTACACCACTCAATTGTTTCGGGTCTCGAAGCCGTTGTTAATACGGTAAGTCCTGCAACCTTTTTTGCCAGCTGAATTGCAATTGATCCAACACCGCCTGCGCCGCCAATAATTAAAATGTTTTTTCCTTTATCTTTTTCAGGATTGATACGGATACGATCGAACATAATTTCCCAGGCTGTAAGCGCAGTCAGTGGAAGCGCAGCAGCTTCTGTTGATGAGATGGTCTCAGGAGCAAGAGCTACAATGCGTTCGTCGATCAATTGGTATTCTGCATTGCAGCCAGGCTTGGTAAGATCTCCTGCATAATACACTTTATCTCCTGCTTCAAAAAGTTTAACATCTTCGCCAACCGATTCTACAATACCTACAGCATCCCATCCGATTATTTTTGGATGTTCAAGTTCTGTATTCTTCGCACTGTTTTGTCGAACTTTATAATCTACAGGATTTACAGAAATTGCTTCAATTTTTACTAATATATTTTTTCCTGTTGCAACTGGCTTTTCGGTTTCAAATAAAATGAAACTTTTTTCGTCTGAGATTGGTAATGATGTACTAAATCCGATTGCTTTCATAATTATTAGTAATTCGTTTGAATGATTTATTTTGACTGGATCCTTGTATAATGCACCAGCATTTTAAATAACAGAGGTAGAGCTTCATTGCCGTCACATTTATGTGACGGAAGAAATTGAATATTTATTTCTTCAATATATTTTTCTTTACAAATTTCTCAAGTTCTACTGCATGGAAAACAATCAACGACATGAAGATGCATACGCCCAATTCATATAAAGATAATGGCTGAGTTTTAAATATGGTATTCATGAATGGGGCATATATCACAAATATTTGGAGCATCACTGTTAAAATGACAGAGCCAATAAGAGGTTTGTTGCTGAAGAAGCCTTGTTTAAACAAATAGGTTTTATCACTGCGTATACTCAATGCATGAACTAATTGAGACATAGAAAGTACTGTAAATACCATCGTTTGCCAATGTTCAATGTTATTCATGAGTGCGAATTTTTGTGTCCCTAAGGTTACTGCAGCCATTAATATACCAACCCATATGATGTGATACCCGAGTCCATCAGCAAAAATACTTTCACCAGGATTTCTTGGTGGTCTGTTCATAATGTCGATCTCAGCTTTTTCCTCAGCTAAAGCAAGTGCAGGTAATCCATCCGTAACTAAGTTGATCCATAAAATATGAATGGGTAACAAAGGCATTGGCATACCTAATAAAGGAGCTAAAAAGATTGTCCATATTTCAGCACCATTACAGGTCATAATGTATTTTACAAATTTTCGAATGTTATCAAAAATTCGTCGACCTTCTTTTACTGCTTTTACAATGGTTGCAAAGTTGTCGTCCAATAAAATTACATCCGATGCTTCTTTGCTCACATCAGTCCCAGTAATGCCCATGGCAACACCTATATTCGCGGCTTTGAGAGAAGGCGCATCGTTTACGCCATCGCCAGTCATGGCTACATAATGACCTTTTTCCTGAAGCGCGCGAACGATGCGAAGTTTTTGTTCAGGAGAAACACGTGCATAAACAGAAGTTTTTTCAACTTGTTTTAAAAAATCTTCCTGAGATAAATTCTGTAGTTCAGCACCCGTTAATACCAAACCATTTTCATCTAAAATACCTATTTGCCTTGCAATTGCTTTGGCAGTAGCCGGGTGGTCGCCTGTGATCATGACAGGTTTAATGCCGGCTGTTTTACATTCCTTTATTGCTTGTTTCGCTTCTTCACGCGGAGGATCCATTAAGCCAGCCAGTCCTGCCAGGGTTAAATGTTTTTCAACGGTTTCATAATTGAATGGATCGGGCAGTTTGTCGATAATTGCATAAGCAAAGGCCAACACGCGAATACCTTTTACTGCCCACTCTTCCGATTTATTTAATAATAGATTTTTTTCATTTGCATCCGTGAGGGTTTCATAAATAGATTCACTTGCGCCTTTTGTAAGAACTAAAAATTGATTGTTGAAATGATGAATGGTTGTCATACATTTTCGATCGGAATCGAAAGGTAGTTCGGCCATACGCTCAAATTGATGGATCCATGTATTGTATTTCTCAAAGGTATGCTCTTCAATAATACGTTCTACTAATGCAAGTTCAGTAGGCTCACCAAAAGGATGTTGTTCTTTATCAAATTTGATATCATGATTTAACGCCATCCCCATTTGAAGAATGGATAGAGGAGTAGATAAGCCTGCAATAGGTTGTTCATGCAGATCAATCACCTTCATTTTGTTTTGAGTGAGTGTTCCTGTTTTATCACTACAGATATAGGTTACAGAACCTAATGTTTCTACAGCCGGTAATTTGCGTATGAGCGCGTTGACAGTCGTTAAATGAGAAGCTCCTTTTGATAATGCGATCGATATCAATGCCGGTAATGCTTCTGGTATAGCAGCAACTGCCAAACTTACAGACAATAATAAGATGCTTAGCGGTTCTTCTCCGCGTAATACGCCAGTCACAAAAAGCAGAACGCAAATAAATAAAATAATATAAGATAAATTCTTCCCAAATACTTTCATTCGGGATTGGAGGGGAGTTGCTACATCATCTGCGTGAAGCATGTTTGCAATTTTTCCCAGCTCTGTTTGCATTCCCGTAGTAACAACAATACCAGTTGCTCTGCCATTTGATATAAGAGTTCCTTTGAAGGCCATATTGATCTGGTCTCCAAGGCTAATATTGTCTTCAGTTAAATCTCTGCTAACCTTATCAACAGGCATAGATTCTCCTGTTAAAGAAGATTCATCGATGCGGAAGGTGTGTGTGTGAATTAAACGTATATCGGCTGGTACCACATTGCCTGCTTCCATAACAACTACATCGCCAGGTACCAATTCAACAGAAGAGATCGTACTGCTTTCGCTATTCCTAAATACCTGTGTGTGCGTTGTACTCATTTTTTTTAAGGCTTCCATAGATTTTTCTGCCTTAAATTCCTGAACAAATCCTATGAGCGCATTTAAAATGATGATGATAAGGATAATGATTGTATCTGTTAAATCACCTACGATACCAGATAGTACTGCTGCTACCAACAGTATTACGATCATGATGTCTTTGAATTGATTGAGAAATAATACCCAGGCTGGAACTTTCTTTTTTTCTTGCAATTCGTTGTAACCGTATTGAGCAATTCTCTTTTCTACTTCTTCTTGCGAAAGCCCTTGGATAGATGATCGAAATTCTTTAAAAATCTTCTCAATAGAATCTTGATAATATGCCATAATAAAAAGAATTATAATAAGGTTATATAGTAGCTATAAAAATACTCAAATGAAATATAAGCAACTTCCATTGAAATTAAGATAGAAAAGGATAATTATTGTATTCTTTTGGAGAGTAGGATTGTAATTTATTGAGATTTTATACGAAAGAATTATCATTCAAAGAGCATATTAACAAATAATTAAATTTGAATGGCTAAATAAACAAAGAAGGGTATCCAGTTGGATACCCTCTTCATGATAGCTAGTCGAAAATAAAGTTATTATAATGCTGTGATTTGAAATTCTGTTCGTCTGTTTTCCTGGTGTTGTTCTTCTGTACATTTTAAACAATCCGTATTGCTGACCGGATTGGTTTCTCCAAAACCTTTGAATTTTAAACGATCGGCTGAAATGCCCCTTTCAACTAAATAGTTTACTACTGAACGAGCTCTGTTTTGAGATAATTTCATATTGTACAAATCTGAACCTCTGCAATCTGTATGCGAATTAAGTTGTATTTGCATGGTTGGATTTTGGTTCAGAAGATTTATCAACTGATCTAATGAAGGTTTTGCATCTTCTCTAATAGTCGCTTTGTTGTAATCATAGTAGATATTGTCAATTTTATATACTTCACCGATTTCAAGTTTTTTCATAAATAAAGTATCTACTATGTTCGTGGTTCCAATACCAGTGCTTATACCTTTGGTAGAAATAAATTTTTCTTTGCTATAGAAATTTGTTTTGACAGCATATACATGATAGGTATTATCAGGTTTTAATTCTACATGCAGTAATTCTCCTGTAGAAAGATTGATTGTATCTGTTTTTCTACCTTCTTTTTCCATCCATACTACAGCGGGATTTAAAATGGGTTGTTTAGTTTTCTCATCTATTACAACAGCAGTGTAGCTGATCTTGAAATTAGATTCTAGTCGTACCGTTTTTCTAATCGTATCGTTTCCTGCTATACCCAATGTTGAGATAGGAACTTCTACACTATTATAGCCTGCTTTAGTGATCCGTACTTTATAGTCTGTTTGTATGTAAAGAGGAGTGAACATACTGCCGTTGTTATCAGATGAAAATGTACGCTTGTCTGGTTCGCTTATAAATTCTATGTAGCAATCCTGCAAAGGTTTATTGCTTATCCCATCAATAATTTTTAGAGCAAGAAAAATATTTTGAGCTTCATAGCTGTAGATATTGTCATTATCCTTGCTTGCAGGTCTGCTGGATGCTAAATAAGAAATGTTGCTGTTTCGGTTTTGAACGAACGACATATCATCATAAGATGAATTTACCGGTATGCCCATATTCTGAGGATTTACAAATAATTCTTTTTCTTTATTCCATGCAGTTTTATATATGTCAAGGCCCCCTAAGCCAAGCCAGCCGTTTGATGAAAAATATAAAACTGTATCATCGTAAAAGGAAGGAAATACTTCATCTTCTTCTGTATTAATTCCTTTGCCGAGATTAACGGGTTTTGTCCATTTACCTCTTGCATCCAGTGTAGTCATATATAAGTCAATTCCTCCTTCTCCTCCAGGCATGTCGGAAGCAAAAACAAGTGTTTTACCATTACGACTAAGTGTTGGATGAATGGTTGAATAAGTACTTTTATTCAGCACAAACGGTTTGATCTTTTGGTATTCTTTTGTCTCGGGATCCTGTTTTGATGCAATCATGATCTGAAGATGCACGAGTTTATTGGGATCTGATTTCGGACCATTATTGATGGCACTTATACCATGATTCGTACGTGTAAAAAACATTGTATCCCCATCATGACAAAATGTACAAGGGCCATCATGATATTTCCCATTTATTTTTGCTCCTAAATTTTTTACTTCTGAACTTGGTTTCCCCTCATCATTTATTTCTGTATATCGAATTTGATAAAATGGATCTCCAGTCCATTTATCTTGTTTTTTTATTTCGGTAGTATATACTGAATCAGTTGTAAATACTAAGTCTGAACCTCTGAAAGTCGGACCAAATTCATACCCATCAGTATTGAACGATTCAAAATGTAATATGCCAGTGGGCGGGAGTTTCCATAACGAATCCGCATATATGCAGCTGTTTATTTGGTTTACAACACTTCTGTTTTCAGGATGAAGGGTTTGGAATTTAATCAATAATTCTTTTGCTTCAGTATATCTCCCTAGAGTCATGAGTGCTTCAGCATAATGCTGGTATGCATATGAAGGAAATCCTTCCTTTTTAACCGCAACCGAATAGCATGCAACAGCTTCATCAACTTCATGAATCATTCTATAGCAATCGCCGAGTTTGGTCATAATGACTGGATCATTATTATAGTCAGCAACTTTTTCGTAATGCACAATCGCCTCAGCAAATGCAAGGTGTGTATACATGTAATCTGCAATCATTAGATCTCGATCATTTTTTGATTGAGCCTGGCTTGCTGAAATTAAAATAAAATTAATTATTGCCAGAATAAAACAAATACGTGCTCTCATAATATAATAAGTTTAAAAATTAGAATAGTTTGATAAAACGCGGGTTCATGTATTTGTTTTTATCTTTAAGTATATCAAAACCTACTGTAAATTCATGGGTACCATTGTTGTATGTGCGCAAATCAGATAATGCATAATCATATGCATAACCAATGCAGACGTTACTTGTTATCTGCATAAATAAAATTCCTTCGATTGATTTATCTGTTCTATAGGTTGCTCCAATCATAAAACGTTCGTGAAAAAAGCACGACAAATTCAAATCTGCATTGAAAGGAAGTTTATACATATCATTTGCTGCATACCGCATTAACACCTGCGGTTCTAATTTAACAGTAGGACTTATAGTGAAAATATATCCTCCACTTAAGAAATACGTACGTACCTGCTTGCCGTATATGTCGCTGCCTGAATCAAAACTATCTTTATTATATCTATTTTGAGCTAAAAATGGAATCCCGAATCCTGCATAAAAATTTCTCCCCGAATAATATATACCCGTTCCAAAATTAGGAAGAGGAGTATTCGATACATTTTGAGAATAATTTATATTCGGATCGTTTTGATCCGAAGGATTGAGCTTGCTGTAGTCGGCACTATACAATGTTACTCCGGTTTGAAGTCCAAAAGATAAAGTAGTTTCATTGCTAAGTTTAATTCGATAGGAACAATAGCCCATAAGATTTGTATTGGTAACGATACCAGCCTTTTCAGAATTTAATGAAAATCCTGCCGCAACAGATCTGAACGGTTTCATGTAGCTGCCGATAGGTCCATCAATCGTTACCGTTGCTCCCACAGGAGCGCCGTCAATTCCTGTCCATTGTCTTCTTCCATATACATTAATCGTAGTAAGATCTTTATTTCCTGCATAAGCAGGGTTGTATAGAAGTTTATTAAACATGAACATTGTGTAATGAGGGTAGTTCTGTCCCTTGCTGATTGCCATAATCGACATGGCAATCAGCACCATCATTGATTTTTTCATAAAAAATTAGCTGGTAAGAATAAAATATTTAAATAAAAGTGTTTATTGGATCATTACATATCCGGTATACTCGCTATCTCCATTCGGAACAGAAGCAGTACTTAATTTTAATAGGTAATAATATGTACCAGCTGGTAATGGACCTGAGTCGTTTTTATTTCTACCATTCCAATTGTTGTGATAATCTTTTGAATTAAATACCACATCTCCCCATTTGTCAAAAATTTCTAAAGATGTGTTTGGGAAATTTTCAATTCCATCAATCATCATTACATCATTTAATCCATCGTTATTTGGTGTTACTACATTGTGAATATTCAGTGCTGTAGCACAATTAGCGGGAGTGATTGTTTCACTGATGTTTTGAGTACACATATTCGCATCGCTGATTACAAAAGAATATGTTCCGGCTGCTAAGCCTGATAGTATATTGTTTTGTACAGTAGAAATGTTGAATGTATATGGAGCAATACCACCAATTATTGTAAAATTCAGTTGGCCATCATTTCCTGCACACGTTTCATGAGATACCATAATGTTCGCACTAAGCGGAGATGGTTCTAAAATTGAATAATTGAAATCTATGCTACACAAGCTATTCATATCTTTCACGGTAACATCATATTGTCCTTTCGTAAGATTTGCAATGGATGCAGTAGCTTCTCCGTTATTCCAGGTATACTCGTACGATGCAGTAGAAGATTTAGGTGTAATTGCAATGCTGCCATTTGTTAATCCATTGCAGGTTATATTGTTTGTGGCAACCGTAATTTCAGGAATGGATTTATGTGTAACATGTATCGGAACACCAACAGCTTCGCATCCATCTGTATTTGTGGCAGTGATTGTATAGTCACCAGCATTTTCGATTGTTATTTCTGAAGCCGTTTCTCCTGTATTCCATAACAATGTAGATCCTGAAGATGTAGTTGCAGTTATTTTCAGATGTTGACCCGGACAGAAATCTGTTGGTCCATCAGCTATAACAGATAACGTTGGCAACGGTAACGAAGCAACAGTTACAGAAGCAGGTAACGAAGCACACAAATTCGTACCGGTTGCAGTTGCTGTATATGTACCCGCAGTGCTTACCATGATATTGTTTGCTGATTCACCGGTGTTCCACACTACAGTTGCACCTGCAGAAGGAGTAGAAGATAGTGTCACTGTTTTACCTGCGCAGAAACCAGCAGTCGCTCCGTTTGTAATGGAGAGCGTTGGTAACGGTAACGAAGCAACAGTTACAGAAGCAGGTAACGAAGCACATAAGTTTGTACCGGTTGCAGTTGCTGTATATGTACCCGCAGCACTTACCGTGATGTTGTTTGCCGATTCACCGGTGTTCCACACTACAGTTGCACCTGCAGACGGAGTAGAAGATAGTGTAACTGTTTTACCTCCACAGAAACCGGCAGTCGCGCCGTTTGTTATTGATAGGGTTGGCAATGGTAACGAAGCAACAGTTACAGAAGCAGGTAACGAAGCACATAAATTTATACCCGTTGCAGTTGCTGTATATGTACCTGCAGTGCTTACCGTGATGTTGTTTGCCGATTCACCGGTGTTCCACACTACAGTTGCACCTGCAGACGGAGTAGAAAATAGTGTAACTGTTTTACCTGCACAGAAACCAGCCGTTGCTCCGTTTGTTATTGATAGGGTTGGTAACGGTAATGAAGCAACAGTTACAGAAGCAGGTAAAGAAGCACACAAATTCGTACCGGTTGCAGTTGCTGTATATGTACCCGCAGTGCTTACCGTGATGTTGTTTGCCGATTCACCGGTGTTCCACACTACAGTTGCACCTGCAGACGGAGTAGAAGATAGTGTAACTGTTTTACCTGCGCAGAAACCTGCAGTCGCTCCGTTTGTTATTGATAACGTTGGTAACGGTAACGAAGCAACAGTTACAGATGCGGGTAACGAAGCACACAAATTCGTACCGGTTGCAGTTGCTGTATATGTACCTGCAGTACTTACCGTGATGTTATTTGCTGATTCACCGGTGTTCCACACTACAGTTGCACCTGCAGACGGAGTAGAAGATAGTGTAACTGTTTTACCTGCGCAGAAACCAGCAGTCGCGCCGTTTGTTATTGATAACGTTGGCAACGGTAACGAAGCAACAGTTACAGAAGCAGGTAACGAAGCACATAAATTTATACCCGTTGCAGTTGCTGTATATGTACCTGCAGTGCTTACCGTGATGTTGTTTGCCGATTCACCAGTGTTCCAAACTACAGTTGCACCTGCAGACGGAGTAGAAGATAGTGTAACTGTTTTACCTGCGCAGAAACCTGCAGTCGCGCCGTTTGTAATGGATAAAGTAGGGAGAGGGAGTTTAGTTAAGCTGATTGGAGAAGATGTACTCACGCATCCTTGCACATCCGTTGCTGTAAAAGAATACGTGCTTGAAGAAGAAGCAACTAATGGATTGGCAGTTGCGCCTGTATTCCAGACAATGTTTGAAAGTGAAGGCGCATTTGCCGTTAAGGAAAGTGTACTGCCATCACAGAATGTTGATCCTGTTGCTGTAATACTTACAGGAGCAGGTTGTAATTTAAAATGCATTCCATTATATACATTCAACGATGCGAATAAATTCAAGCCTCCAAAAGTGAGTTTTAAATGCGCGATATCATATGTGCCGGCAGGAGTAACAAAACCTAAATAGTATTTATCTGTAGTTCCATCTATTAATCGCAAATCCGCCAATGCAAAATTAGGGCTGGTAGCAACCACGGTACCACTGGTATTGTATGCCTCAAGGATCAATGATTGTAATAAGCTCAACGATAAAATTGTACCTGATTGATTGATGGTAACACCAACATATTCACCGGCAATTCCCTTAGTTGAAAATGACAGATCAAGCGATGGATTGCTTAAGATTGGTGCGTTCATCGTTGCGAAATCTGTTGTGCTTGCACTAACTGCATTATTGCTATTTGAAACGGATGGACCAAGTGGTCCTAGATTTGAAAAGCTTACAATTCCTGTTGCATATACTGCCGGACAAGGTGTTTGTAAACGTGCATTATATATTCTGAATTCTTTAAATGTATTTAGTGTAAGTAAACTATTTAGTTCGAGCGTTACTTTTTTAATTTTATAGTTTGCAGTCGCATCAGTCATATATCGTAATGTATATACATTCGGACCGTTCAGCGATAAATCAAGATCCAGCAAGCTGTTTCCTGTACCGGTAGCAACCAATGCATTCGCATCATTATAAACCTTGATTGTTACATTGTTCAATAACGATGTTGACAGCGTTAGTAAAGATAATAATTCACCTGATTCCTGAATGTCAAATGAAATAATATCACCCGCATGTCCGCTTTGAGGAAAAGTAACTGTTAAACTTGAGGTACTTAAAATTCCTAGGTTTGCTGACAGATATGTATAATTTGACCTGTCTCCATCAACGAGAACATTTGCCTGTACAAAATCTGTACTGCTTGCAACTACGGCATCTGCTTCAATAATGAGCTGTGCCCTACTGGGGAAACTTAATATGGTCAAGCCTGTTGTCCATATTAAAAAGGTGTAGAAAGTTTTCATAGCTGGTTGAAAGATTAAAATTGTATGTTTTTATTCATTAATTGTTTAAATTCTTTTAAAATATTACATATAAGTGATTGTACGATTCAGTTTATTTTTTGTTTATATTTTTTAAGTAATAATAATGTAATTTTATATAAGTATTTGTTTTACAATTAAATAATTTATTCTTACAACGTTTTGTATTAATTCATACTATTTAATTTGGATTATCGCTTACATGATTTAAGTAAATATTATCAAAAAAATGTACTTTATTAGTTGATTAATGTTAAATAATTTTTCATTTGGTACATTATTTTATATTACATGATATAGGTAATAAAAATGTTAAAAATGTACATTTTTTGAATATAAAGACAATGTATAAATGGGATTTCAGCCTGAAAAAGGCTTTTATTATATTGGATGGAAACCTTAAAATGAGGTAAAAAAATCAAAAAAAATGATTTAATGATAAAAGGAAAATTTAACGGTTGTTAAAATCAGGAATTATTACTTTGATAATATTTTCTGCTTACAATCAACTCTTCAACTTCTTTGCTTACCAAATATCGAATGGATTTTTCCTGTTTAACTAAACTTCGAATATAGGTAGCCGAAATTTCTAATAGGGGAGCACCCACTAATTTTACATTAGGGTGATTGCGTAGATTACTGTTTGTTGAATTGGGTCTTGGGTACACATACAATTCATATTGAGTTAAGATCTGTTCGTAATTTTTCCAATTCGTAAACTGATCCAGATTGTCTTCTCCAATAATTAATACAAAAGAATTTTGAGGATACTTATCACTTAAATAGGTGAGTGTATCAATGGTATAACTAGGTTTGGGCAGGTTGAATTCGATATCGCTCACTCTGAATATAGGGTTGTCAGAAATTGCAGCCGATACCATATCGTATCGGTCAAATTCATGCAGCAAGGATTGGTTTTTTTTAAATGGATTTTGCGGGCTTACCACGAACCATACTTCATCCAGATCCGTTGTTTCGGCCATTGTATTGGCAATAATTAAATGACCAATATGTATGGGGTTGAACGAACCAAAGAATAAACCGATTTTCATGGTATAGGAAGCGGATTGTGATTATAACTGCGGGGATTTCTTTGATTATAAGTTGAATGAATATAATCATACCCTGGAGGGGTTGATTTAGAGGCAACGTTAATAGTAAGAATATTATTTACCCTCGATAAAATTATCGACCAATTTGTGTGCTTCAACAAATGTCTCTTCTAAACGATCATTCACTAAAATAACATCAAATTGATCCTGAAAAGAGGATTCAAATTTCATTTTTTCAAGTCTGGATTTTAAACTTTCGGCAGATTCTGTATTCCGGTCGATCAAGCGTTTTTGCAATTCTTCAATAGATGGAACTTTTACAAAAACAGAAAGTGCTTTATCTCCGAATTGTTCTTTTAAACTCAATCCGCCTTTTACGTCTACATCAAAAATAACATGTTTTCCCATGTCCCAGATACGTTGTACTTCAGAGCGTAATGTGCCGTAATAGCGGCCGGGATATACTTCTTCCCATTCAACAAATTCTTTATTTTCAA
>Ga0247817_10001442_pt1 | contig 12480 bp, 16 predicted proteins | sample UWRJL212509R1_FD_178010 | JGI IMG/M metagenome (GOLD analysis project Ga0247817, IMG submission 178010) | Plant litter microbial communities from Arlington Agricultural Research Station in Wisconsin, United States - UWRJ-L212-509R-1 | ecosystem: Environmental > Terrestrial > Plant litter >... | reverse complement strand
AGATAGTATATTCGCTAAATTGTAAAGGAGTATCTAATAAATTAGTTTCAGATTTTTCTATTCCTAAGAGTAAGGTTTTGTTTTCTGAGAATACTTTGTTCATTTTCGACTTTGGATTGGATATGATGGTAAATTTATAGAATGAATTGTTGGTAATCAATACTATTTAGAAAGATATCACAAAATAACATTTAATTATATAATAAAGTATGCATTAAGTGTGTAGTTAGATGTTAAGACTGTTTTGCCTGCTGTTTTGTACTTATCAATGTGATGAATTGTTTCAGGACTAAAAGAGCATATTATTTGGACTAAAAAAAATGTTTTTTTTCTTAATTCGTGGGTACCATTATGCAAATTGCACACCCAACAGTTTACAATTAATTTTTATATTTGATAATTAAATGAATAAAATGAGCGAAAAAACGAAACCGTATGCCTTAATAACGGGTGCCAGCAAAGGCATTGGAAAAGCTATTGCTTATGAATTGGCAAAACAGGGTTATCCACTATTGCTTGTTGCAAGAAGTGAAGCCGAATTAAAAGCACTATCTGATGAGCTGAAGGTTCAATACGGCATTAATACTTCTATTTTATCAATTGATCTTTCGATAAATGATGCATCGCAAAAAGTAACCGATTGGATAAAAACGAATAACTATCCCGTTGGCTTTTTAGTGAATAATGCCGGTTATGGTGTATGGGGCGATTTTAGTCAGTCTTCTTTAACCGATCAGCTTGGCATGATGCAGCTTAATATGAATGTCGTAGTAGAGCTTTCACATTTATTAGTTCCCATACTTTCAAAAGAAAAACAAGCCTACATTTTAAATATATCAAGTACTGCTGCCTATCAGGCTGTACCGACGCTGGCGGTGTATTCGGCTACAAAGGCTTTTGTTTTATCATTTACGCGTGCCCTGCGTTTCGAACTTGCCCAAACTTCAATTTCAGTAACCTGTTTTAGTCCGGGTCCGGTTGATACTGGTTTTGCTTCAAGAGCTGGTTTAGACGCTTTTAGCAAAATGGCTGAAAAGTTTAATATGCAGCCAGATGAAGTTGCAAAAATGGCCGTCAAAGCCATGTTCGACAAAAAATCAGAAGTTATTCCGGGATTTACCAATATCATTTCGGTTTACGCCAACCGTATACTACCAAAGGCTTTCATCGAAAAAACCGCTGCCGGAATTTATAAAATTTAATTTTTTCAAAAAAAAAATAAAAAAATATTCTTTGCAAATAAGAAATTGTATTACATTTGTATAAATATCTACTAATTCTATAGAGTATATCTAATATGAGAAATGAGTTTAATTTTACTAAAGATCGAATGCACGCCAACACTATGCGAATGTGTTGCTGTTGTTGCTGTTGCAAATCTTTCAGATAAAACTTCAAACACTATTATTTCATTTATTAAATATATTTATCATGGTATCTTCATATAAAACATTTACCCTTACTGAGCAATTAACTGCTGAGCAAACAAACTTTTTTAACGAACATGGCTTCATCCATTTCAAAAAATTTATAAATCCGGAAACGGTTTCATCCATCATTGATGCATCAAAACAAGTGGAGCAAAAATGGATAGACAACGACCTTCAAAAAGTAAATGGTGTTCCCATTAAATACGGAAAAGATTTAGACGGTTCTCCAATTGTACAGCGTTTTGCTTTTATCAATCAGCATCATCAAACCTTAAGCGGACTTTTACTTGATCCAAGATTTAATAGTTTATTGCCATTGGCAGGCGAGGGCTCGAGATTGGGTACTGAAGAAAAAGACGGAATGGTTTTCAATCATTATATCAATGGGCCGGAAAGTAAGTTTACTAAAATGGGCTGGCATACAGACGGTTTAAGAGATATTTTTTATGGTGGAAAATTAAACCCAATGCTCAATGTTGGTATTCACTTAAGCACTTTACAACCCGAAAATGGCGGTCTTAAAATCATTCCGGGTACGCACAAACAAAGTGTTTATCAAATGCTTTTTCGTAAAAAATACTTTTTAGATAATAAACCCGATCCACAGGAAGTTTCCATTACTCCGGAAGCCGGAGATTTAACCATTCACGATGGCCGTTTGTGGCACAGAGTGGCGGAATCAACTATCCGTGGCGAAGCAAGCAGAAGGAGAGTTATTTATGTTCCCATTATAGCCGGAAAATATGCTCCTAAAGATGAGAACAGTCCAACGGTTTTTTATCAACGTTTTGCAGGTATTGTTAAATAATATGCTGATTGCACTCGCATTTAGTTATCTGGTTAGATCAGGTAAGCTAAAAAGAACCAGCGATTTCTTTAAAAAAACGCAAAGAAAGATAAAATTAAAAATTGTAAAACTAGAAATGGCTTACTCTCAGGCTTAGTAATATTGTTTTATTAATGGGAAAAGAAACACAGGGTGAAGATTTTAGTGCAATTGCACAAAGAACATTTTCTGACCGAAAGCGAACTAATATTTTAAAAAAAGCAGAACAGTTAACAATTGTATTTTTGCTTCCAAAAGTGCCTAAATTCATTTCGCCAAACGTACTTACTTTATTGGGTACATTGGGTTCGGGATTGGTTTTTTTAGCTTTTGTTTTAGGTACTTATTTTACAAATTGGTATTTGCTTTTGGGTATTATCGGATTGGCTATAAATTGGTTAGGCGATTCTTTAGATGGAAGACTGGCTTATTATAGAAATATGCCGCGCCGTTGGTATGGTTTTGCACTCGATATTATTGCCGATTGGATCGGTATTGTACTTATAGGCTTTGGCTACTACATTTATGCTGAAAATGGCACACAAATAGTAGCCTTTGCTTTTGTGGCATTGTATGGCTGGTCGATCATCATCAGTCAGTTACGCTACAAAATTACCAATGAATACAGTATAGATTCTGGCGCTGTTGGTCCAACAGAACTTCGGTTTATTATTGCTTTTATTTTAATTGCAGAATTTTTATTTCCGGGATCCATTACCTATTTGGCTGGTTTAATCACTATTATATTGCTGATAATTAATATCATAGATAGCGTAAAGCTTTTAAAGCTAGGCGATTTAAAAGATAAAAACCAAGACTGAAATGTTCAGCAAAAAATCCATTATCACTTTTCTACAAGCACAAGTTGCGGCATTTTTAGGCGGCATTACCGATTATGGCTTGATGATTTTACTTACTGAAGTATTCAAACTGCATTTTACCTTTTCTATCCTAATCTCTGGAACCGTTGGCGCCGTTATCAATTTCAGCATCAATAGATTTTGGGTATTTAAAAACCAATCGGGTTATAGCAGTCCCATCAATAGTCAGCTTTTTAAATTTGCGTTGGTGGTTTTGGGAAGCATTTCCTTAAAATCATTTGGTACGCTTATTTTGCAAAAATCATTTCAAATCGATTACAGAATCGGAAGATTAATCATTGATAGTTTTGTTTCTTATGGATTTAACTATCCGCTGATTAAAAATTGGGTTTTCAGGTCAAACGAAAAACAGAATGCAGTCGAATCAAATTAAGTATATCAATAACCAGTTGGGTGTAATTTTGTGGTTTTTCTGTTCTAACACATAGTCCCAAAGCCCAATTTCATTAAGTTAAGGAAGTAGTAAAAAGACAGAGAAGTAAAACAAAGTTTGTCATCTCGACGAAGGAGAGATCACACTAGTATTTCCGGTCAGATATTCGCCAATCTTTGTCGAGTTTCTTGTGTGATCTCTCCTTCGTCGAGATGACAAGATTGCGGATTCTGAAAGAGTTAATCTTCATTAAAACATGTGAAACGCCTTTTTAAATGTCTTAAAGCTATGTTTCCAGCCTGCACTGAGCGGAGTCGAAGTGTGTTTAAAATAATTACACCCAACGTGTTATATAAAAATTTCTCTATGAATAAATTACCATTTCAATATTTTACAAAATCACTAATCGTTATAACGCTTTTAGTCTATATAATTTCCGGAAATCTATTGGCACAATCCAAAAATCCATCGCCATTACATTTTCCAACGCCTAAAAATATAGATAATATGCTGTTTTACATTCAGCGGGATCCCAATATAAACACTGCTATTTATGCCATAAACTACCAGGAAAACGGAAAAATAGACAAAAGCAATCCGATAAAATCCTATTGGATTCGATATGCTGAGAAAGGAGAAAAAAAAGATTTTAATTATTTACAACGCAAATTTGCATACGGAATAGAAACTAAAACGGTAAATAATGAGGAGTTTGAGTTTCAATTTGTATCGTATAAAAAGTTAGCCTTAACCTTGAAAAAGCTAGATTCAGATCAAAAATATTATGTCTTTGTAAATGTAAACCAGAAAAAAATACAGGTAGAAAAAATATTTGTGCGTATTGAAGGAGGTTCTTTTTGGTTGCCAAATGTAAAGTATGCAGAGGTTACTGGGATTGAAACTTCCTCAAATAAAGTCATTACTGAGAGGATGTTGTTGAAATAAAAAAAACATAAAAAACTCTTTTGAAGTGCTGACTTATAATTCAAAAATCGTTATTATTTATTATTATTATTATTATTATTATTATTATGAAAAAAGTATATGAAAGAATTTTTAGAAGAAATAAACAATGCAGGTGGTTCGGCAATACAGATTACCAATTCAAATGAAATTCAGGAAATCACCGATGGAATGAGAATAAAGTATCAAACAGATGCATTACAAAAAAATGAATGCAGAAGTAATTCACAAACAGTAGCCAGAATTTTAGGTGAAAACGCGCGAATTGTTGAAGGATTGATTTTGACAAGAGATAATTTTTGCTATCGTCATATGTGGGTTAAAATTAATGAAACACATCTTGATCTTACAACGGAACTTTTTGAGGATGCTACTTTAGTTACAGCATATTATGAAATACTAAATCCTGCAAATCCTCTTTTGGTCCCGTTTCAAGCTCCCGAAGAAATACCTTTTTCGGATATAACCAGTGAATTAACGACTGTGTTTTACAATCAATACCCTCAAAACAGAGAAGAATATGAAAGAAGGGTTGCGCTACTACAAAATGATGGGAACCTTAATAACAATCAGTTATAAAACTACTCACTTGATGCATTTACATTGGGTATCGCAAGATGTTATTTGCTTTAAGACAATATCTTAATTTGATAATTTAACTTAAATTGATTGTTTGGAATGCATAACAATAGCACGGAAATTCTTTCCGTGCCCTTTCCTGTAATAATAAAAACTGGATTTTTTTTTATTTGTTAAGATATACTTTGCGCGCACGGATTACAAATCCGCGCGATCGGGTAATCAAATTATTTGCTATCTAAAGAGAAGAATCGTCCCAAAAAAGTGATTCCTACTATAATAAGTAATATCTAAAAATGACATTTACTTAGCGATGTCAATATGTATAATTTTGAGGAAAAAGCAAATAATTTTCAAGTAATATATTTATGAGAGTTAATTTAGTTTTTAATTCTAAAAAGAAATATTTTATGATTAATTTTGATCTAGTTTATTCTATTATTTTTTATTTAAAAGATAATTAAATGTTTTTTTAATTAAGAAAAAATTAAATGCAAGAAAACCAAAATACAGACAATCCAGATTTAGAAAATCAAATAAAATCTTTATATCTAACTCCTGGAAATGAAAAGCATGTTGAAAAGATTAAAAAATTAACAGATATATATCATGAGTCAGAAAAAAGCTTAATCCCTACAGGTAGAATAGAGAGAAAGGATGTTAAATTTTTTAGTAAAAATTCTGATAAGATTGAAGGCAAATTATACTTCTATATTGAAGATTTTAAATACTCTAATTATTTGTTTATTAGAGCTGTCGCTACAGATTTTATTTTTAAAAACATTGATTTTTCCAAAACAATATTTGATAACTGTTATCTGAAGGATTGCAGATTTATAAATTGTAAATTTGAAGGTGCGAAATTTTCGAATAGTAATCTGCAAGGTTCATATTTTAGAGATTGTAATTTTGATTATGCTATTTTTGAAAAAACATTTGTTGATTATGAAATCTTTGAATGTGCTCCTAAATGGAATAATTTAAGATTTAGATTTGCGAGATCTTTGAAATTAAATTATGCCTCTATAGGTGATTATGTTAAGGCATCCAAAGCTGTTACGGTTGAACTCCAAGCTACATTAGGGCATTTGAGATCTAGTTGGTCTTCAGGTGATCCATATTATTCAATTAAATTTGGAGGATTAGAAAGGCGTTTAAAACAGTTATACAAGTGGACTAAAGTTAACTTTTTAGATTTTATCTGGGGTAATGGTGAAAGCCTTCGAAGATTAATTCGCTTTAATTTTATTGTTTTTTTTATATTAAGTGTTGTTGAGGTTTTTACAAGTGGAAGTAAATATGGTTTTCTTGAATTTTTGGAGACTTTATTTGTAAACATACCATCTGTTTATTTTGGTTTGAAAGTAGAAAATTTTGAATATTCTAATTATACGTTATTGCCCCTAACAATATTAAGATTAGTTAGCTTTGCTTTACTAATGTCTATTATTACTAAGAAATATAATAGACGATGAAAAATATATATATATTTGGTTCAATTGTGAGAGGAGAGATTGATCAGTATTCTGATACTGATTTATTAATAATAACAGATGAAACATTGAATTTTATTGATTTAGAGAAATATTCTTTATACACACCTAAAAGAATTGCAGAAATGTATAGTGAAGGCAATCCTTTTGCTTGGCATCTGCATTATGAGTCGAAACTTGTCTATTCCGATGAAATTGATTTTTTAAGAGAACTCAAAATTCCAAATGTTTATAGTAATTGCTCAAATGATTTGCGTAAATTTTATAAATTATTTAAGGACAGTATAGAATCTATTAAATCGGATAATCTATCATTAGTTTTTGATTTAGCAATGATATTTTTAGCACTAAGAAATTTTGCAACATGCTACTCTTTGGCATGTTATGATAAACCTATTTTCAGTAGAAATTCATTTGAAAAGCTAAATGATTTTCCATTGATATTAGACAATAAAATTAAAAATTTATTGATGATGGCAAGAATTAGCTCTACCCGAGGAAGTAGCTATAAAATTGAGGAAATTGATTTATCTTTGCTTATGAAACAAGTCGATGAAATTGAAAAATGGTTTGACAAAATATTTAGAAGTTATGAATGCAGAATTTAACAGTAGGGTTGACTTGCAGAGACAGGTTTTGAAAATAGTCAATAGTAAAAGTTTTAAGATACAGTTATCAGGACTTTCTAAACCGGCACTAGAAAATTGGATTATGATAAATAGTGTATCTAATAATGAATTAAAGAATATATTATTTAATATATCTGAATTGTTATTTTTTATTGCTAATAAAAGTCAGGATCAAATCACTGAAGAATACAAAAAATTGCAATTGAAGGCAGGAAGTGAAATTGGTAAACTAAAAATATTATTGAATTAATTCTAGGTTTTAAGCTACGCAAATGTCTCCGACTTTGCGTAATTTTTTTGTCCTTATAAATTATAAACCTGATAAAAGTCTCCCGACTTTTTTTACGGTTAGTTATTATTATTATTATTATTGGCGTCGATTTTTTACATTCAGGAAAAACATTCTAAGAAAATTAGTTTTAAAGTCAGAGACTTTATGAAATCTCTGTTTTTTAATTGTATTTGTTTAAAATGGCGCAAAGTCAGAGACATTTGCGCAGCGTAAAGAAGAACACTTCGTAGAGCGGTTTTTTTTCATGTAGTAAAATATTCTAAGAAAATTTGTTTTGTCAGAGACTTTATGAAGTATCCGTTTTTCAATTATATCTGTTTAAAAGGGTGCAAAGTCAGAGACATTTGCGCAGCATAAAGAAGAACACTTCGTAGAGCGGGGGGTAGAGCAAATTCAAAAGCGAAGGAAAGAGAATTTCACGAATGGAAAAAAGGTTTAATTGCAAATATTGGAACTGTATCTACATTGCCATACGATATAATATTTCATCATATTAAAGACAAATCAATATATGATATAGTAAATCTTTTTTTTGATAATAAGACTAAAATAATAAATCAATTAGACCAATGTATTCTTGAGCAATTTTGGTGGATAGACACAGGAATTATAAGCGCAAGATATTCAAAAATAAAACATCCATTCTACTATTCTGGAGAATATATATTTGACAGAGATAATGGAGAAAGAACTGTAATAGAAGTTCGTCAACCTGATATAGATGGGAAACATTGGAAAGCGGAACATTTACATATAAAGCAGGGAAAAATAGATCCAGAAAATATTTATGGAATACTAAAACCAACATTTAATGAACACATTGAAATTGCGAGTGGAAAAATAAACGGTCTTTATATTATGAAAATCTTTTAAAAAACACAACCGCTAACCGCCGTTTGGCAAGATTGGGGTTTTAGACTGAATTTAAAGATGGCTTTATATTTGAAAATTTGTGTTTAACCGAAAAATCTCGCATCTTTATTCCCCAAGCTCACCAAGCGTCAGAACGTTATGTGCAATATTAACACACACACAAGAGAAACACAATATAAATATGAAAAACAATCCGAAAGAGTTAATTGACGACTTAAGAATAATTAGGACAATACACTCTAACAAAGCAAGAGTTTTTGCAGTATATAATTTTTATTATTTAATAATTACAATAATTGTTGCCGTGATTGTTACTTTTATTGGTTTTACTGGCCCACAAACTATTGCAGACTTTCTAAGCACTTCGCCAAACAAAACTGACAGTAAAAATCTAAAATTAATAATGGATTTAATGACTTTATCAATTTTAGTAATTTCTATACTAAGTCTAATTCTAAAATTTGAACAAAAGGGTAATAAACATAATAATGCTGTAACACGACTAACAGAATTTATCTCTCAAGTTGAGTTTACATATCTAGGAGGTAATATATCAAATCCAACAAGTTTTACTCCAGCCGATATTGGACTGTATGCGGAAAAATATAAATCAATAATAAATTCTTTACCTGCTACTAAAGACAGTGATTACATTTATGCTCTAAAGACAATAAAAAAGAAAAAGAAAATCAAAACATTTATCGAGAGTTCTGATTATGATCAAAAGAATTTCATAACACGTAAATGGCATATATTATGGATTTAATTAAGCAAAATATCCTCAACATTATTAAAAACAGTACTAGAATAACGAGTATTATTCAAACAATTGGATTAATTAGTTCTGAAAACTTAATGTTGACAGGTGGCTCATTAAGAAATGTAATATGGAATTTCCAGCACTATTATAGAGAAGAATATGAGCTTGAAGATTGCGACATAATTTTTTACAATACAAGTAATCTATCTAAAGTTTACGAGGAAACTATTAAAAATAAACTAGAACATTTAAATCCAGATATAAATTGGTCTGTTAAGAATCAAGCAAGAATGCATATTAGAAATGGGCATAATCCATATACAGGAATTTACGAAGCGCTCATTGCTTTTCCTGAAACTTGTAGTGCAGTTGCAATCGACAAGAATTGGAATGTCATTTCTCCTTATGGCTTGAATGATTTAATAAACTTGATTGTTAAACCAACACCATTTTGTCTTGAAAATGAAATTGAAGTTTATGACAGAAGAATGAAAAAGAAGAATTGGTTAGACAAGTGGGCAGACTTAGATGTCAAAAGAAATGCTACAAATAACACACGCTACAAGCAATATGGGTATGAGGTTTAATTTGAAATTGGCTTTGTATTTGGGAAGATTTGCCAAATCCGAAAGATAACACTGATTATTGCCAAACTGCTTGTAGCGCGAGAACGTTAGACGAAATTTTATTAAAGCAAAAAGCATTATGAAAGAAAATGTTATAAAAATACCAGCCAACAATAATGAAATTAATTTGTATTGTTTCATTGGAGAAGCTGTATTTAAAACCCAAATGGTGGAACAAGCGTTGAGTCATTCAATTACTCTCAAAATGAATCCCGCAGAAACAAAAGAACGAGCAGATGAATTTTTAAAAAAATACCAGAGTTATACTTTAGGCCAGGCGATTAAAATTGCAATTAAAGAGGAATTATATAATTTGCCATTGCAAGATGAATTAAATGCTTTTTTACAGCAAAGAAATTGGTTGGTTCACAAAGTTATCTGTGGAAACGAAGAAGATTTAAATGCCGGAAATATAAAAGAGGAATTGCTTCATAAAATTAAAGATATTTCAGATAAAGCAGAAAGTATTCAATCTGTAATACAATATGATTTGATAGACTTTTGTTCTTCTAAAGGAAAAGATATGTCAGAAATCCACGCATTATTAAAATTACAAGAACAAGGAATAAGAATTAGAAAGTAGTAGTTACCGCTAAGCTCTCCGAAGTCTTCATGAAACACTGCGCAAATGTCTCTGACTTTGCGCATTCTTTTTGCTTCTTAGAAATTATTCTACACCTGATAAAAGTCTCCCGACCTTTTATTGTTAGTTCTTATTTTTCCTTGATTATTTTAATTAACGTACTTTTGGTTTAACCAAAATATTATATAAAAGTAAAATATGAAAAAAATTATTGTTAGTATGTTTGTTCTAAGTCAATGTTATACTGTACAGGGACAATCGATTGATAAAATTATTACGAACAAGGAAGTAACTCGTATAGAGAAAATACTTTCGGCTGATGATATGCAGGGCAGGAGAACTTTTACTCCCGGTATAGACAAAGCATCGGCCTTTATAGAATCAGAGTTTAAAGCAATTGGTTTGCAAACTTTCAATTCTGCAACCAATTACAAACAAGAATTTTCACTGACCGCCTCTAAACCAGTTGCTTCAAAAATTACTATTGATGGCAAAGAAATAAATAATAATCAAGTTGCAACATTCTCCTATCTTCCTCAGGTTTCCTTAACTGAAAAAAGCGATATTGCTATTGTAAAAATCAATAAAGGGGATAACATTGGCGAGAAATTTAATGAATATTATAAAAGTCCGAAGAATCTTTTGGTATTAGTTGATCCTTCATTCGATAAAGTTTTACCGAATATTCAACATATTGATCGAATAAATGCTGCTCCAGGAAACAATACGATTGTGTTTGTTTTTGGTACCACAGCAGCGACCACTTTTTCTGTTGAATTAACGAATACAATCTCCAAAAAAACATTGAATAATGTTGTTGGAGTGTTACCCGGAAAAACGAAACCAAATGAGTATGTGATTTTTTCAGGGCATTATGATCATTTAGGAGTAGGCTCTCCCGAAGAAGGTGCTCCGCATCCTGCAACAGATTCTATTTATAATGGTGCTAATGATGATGCTGCCGGAACAACAGCAGTAATTATGCTTGCGAAATATTTTAAAAAACAAAATAACAACGAGCGCACTATTATTTTTACCGCATTTGTAGCGGAAGAAATAGGGGGTTATGGAGCCAAATATTTTTCTAAACAGCTTGCGCCGGAAAAAGTGATTGCAATGTTCAATATTGAAATGATAGGAACAGAATCTAAATGGGGTAAAAACTCTGCTTACATTACAGGCTTCGAAAAGTCGAATATGGGACAAATTTTACAAGCTAATTTAACAGGAGCAAGTTTTAAATTTTATGCAGATCCTTATCCGGAACAACAATTATTTTACCGTTCAGACAACGCTACTTTAGCCAGGCTTGGAGTTCCTGCTCATACTATTTCTACTTCAAAAATGGATAACGAGCTAACGTACCACACAGCCGATGATGAATTTGAAACATTGGATATTGATAACATGACCCAAATAATAAAAGCAATTGCATTAAGTTCTTCTTCGATTATTAGCGGAAAAGATACGCCAACAAGAGTAGATACTACTCAATTGAAATAACATAATTAAATTATAAATAATCGAAAAAAGCACTGAAAATGATTGATTTTCAGTGCTTTTTTATTATTTGTGTGTGCGGATAACTATAAATTAGTATCTAAGAAAATTAGTTGTAAAGTCAGAGACTTTATGAAGTTTCTGTTTTCAATTATATTTCTTTAAAATGGCGCAAAGTCAGTCCATAATACTTTCTGGATTACGCATCGTAAAGAAGAACACTTCGGAGAGCAGGGTTAGAGCAACATTATATTTCCTGATCTTCTATTAAAATGTTACGGTTAACCAGTCAGTATTCGTTGTCCAGAACCAATTATTTCACTAACTTTAAATCAATTAATCATTTAAACGGATTATTTGCAAACTATCTAAATAATTTAAATTATGAAAACGAGCTTATATTCAAAATTTATAGTACTCCTGTTGTTTACTCCATTACTATTTTCATGTAAAGGTAATTTAAGTGCGGGAGTGGGCAGTGACGGAAAAAGTCTTGACTCTACGGTCACTAAATCGGACACGACTACCGTACCCAAAAAGAATTTACAAGAAGTAAAAGAATAGTTTTTTAACCTCTGTTTGGTTTCATTTTATAAAATGAAACATATTTACTATTTTTCGATACTTGGAGGCATTAGCTTGTACATTACAGGAGTTACAATTCTGGACAAA
>Ga0247817_10001440_pt1 | contig 12493 bp, 10 predicted proteins | sample UWRJL212509R1_FD_178010 | JGI IMG/M metagenome (GOLD analysis project Ga0247817, IMG submission 178010) | Plant litter microbial communities from Arlington Agricultural Research Station in Wisconsin, United States - UWRJ-L212-509R-1 | ecosystem: Environmental > Terrestrial > Plant litter >... | reverse complement strand
CGGCAAGGCCCCCGTCGCCATCTCGGTGAACGAGAAGGATTTCCGCAAGAACCTGTACACCGGCAAGCTGCTGGGCCACCTGGTCACGCTGAAGTACGGCGACGAAAGCCAGCCGGTCATCGCCAAGGACGTGCAGTTCGACCCCGTTTCGGACCGTCCGCTGCACTTCGACCTGATGCGCGTCGACGCCAAGCAAACCATCAAGATCGAAGTGCCGGTTCACTTCATCAATGAAGACAAGTGCGGCGCCTTCCGTCAGGGCGGCTCGCTGGAAATCGTCCGTCACACGGTCGAGATCTCGGTCCGCGCCGATCACATCCCGGAAGACCTGGTCGTCGATCTGGCTGGCCACAAGCTGGGCGACACCATCCGCTTCTCGGACATCAAGGTGCCCAAGGGCGTCGAGCCCACCATCACCGACCGTGACTTCGTGATCGCCTCGATCAAGACCTCGTCGGCCGCCATCTCGGCCGCCCACGACGAAGAGACGATCGCCGAGGAACAGGCCGCCGCCGCCGAGGCCGCCGCCGACGAAGTGCCCGCCACCGAGCAATCGGACGGCGAAGCCGCCGAGGGCGAGGAAACGACCGAAGCCTGATCGCTTCGCCTCTGCTATCTTTCGAAACGGCCCATTCCCTGACGGGAGTGGGCCGTTTCCATATCCGGAGCTGATCGCATGATCATCATCGCCGGCCTCGGCAATCCGGGCCCGAAATACCAGAACAATCGCCACAACATCGGCTTCATGGCCGCGGACGAGATCGCGCGTCGCTGGCGCTTCGGCCCCGAGCGGGCCAAGTTCCAGTCGGTGATCTCCGAGGGCGAGATCGACAGCGCCAACGGCCAAGTCAAGGCCCTGCTGATGAAGCCCCAGACCTATATGAACGAGAGCGGCCGGGCGGTCGGCGAGGCGGCGCGCTTCTACAAGATCCCGCCGAAAGACATCATCATCTTCCACGACGAAATCGATCTGGCCCCCGGCCGCTTCCGCATGAAGACCGGCGGCGGAGCCGCGGGCCAGAACGGCGTCCGCTCCCTGATCAGCCACCTCGGCGCCGACTTCCGCCGCGCCCGCATGGGCATCGGCCACCCCGGCGAGGCCCATCTGGTCATGCCCCATGTGCTGGGCGACTTCCACAAGGCCGAACAGCCCTGGCTGGACGCGCTTCTCCGCGCCTGCGCCGACGCTCTGCCGTTCGCCGCAGCAGGAGAGGACGACCGCTACCAGGGCGAAGTCCTGCGCCTGGCCCCCGCCCCGAAATTCAGTCCGAGGCAGCAGGCGCGGGGAGAATGAACCTCCCTTCTCCTCTTGCGGGAAAGGGACACTCTGTCCCTTCCCTTCGGCTTCCTGCCCCGCTAATCGCCATCCCGTGACCCGTTCCCAGGCCGACAGCTGGTCGATCGCGCGCTCGCTGGCCTTCCTGGCCGCGACGTTCGCCATCGTGTTCGGAAGCCTGATGCCGTTCGCGGCGCTGGCTGCGTCCACGCCCGGCCATCCGATGGTGATCTGTTCGACCGAGGGGCCGCAGACCATCGCCATCGACGTTGATGGTCAAAGCGACGCCGGAAAAGGGATGGCCGGCGCCAAATGCGCCGCCTGCCTGCTGGCCTTCGCCGCCGCCCTGCCCGACCCGCCGATCCTCCAGCCGGCCGATGTCGCCACGACCCGGCCCGCGTCGGTCTTCATCGCCGACAGCGCAGCCCCCCCACCGCCGGCCCGCGCCCCGCCCCGGCCGCCCTCGACCGCCCCTCCCCACGCCTGAACAGACCGACTGACGCCCCGCGCCGCGCGATCCCTCGCGCTCGCCAGCCCATTCCTGTTCAGGACCGCCTTCCATGCTTCCCAAGACCACCGTAGCGACATGCGCCCTGCTGTTCGCCGCCTTCGCCTGCCCGGCCGCCGCCCAGACCGCCGCATCCCCCATCTACGATGATGCCCCGACCATTCTGGACAGCGTCATCGTCACGGCCACGCGCAATCCCGAGGATCCCCCGGTCGTCGCCGAAACCCGCGCCCGCCTGTCCCGCACCCCCGGCGCTGTGGCCGTCGTCTCGGCCGAGGCTTACGCCAGCCGGTATGCGCCCAACCTGGCCGACGTCCTGCGCGACGTGCCCGGCGTCTATGCCCAGAAGAAGTGGGGCGGCGACATTCGCCTGTCGATCCGGGGCTCGGGCATCGGCAACGCCAGCCATAACCGGGGAACCCTGCTGGCTCAGGACGGCATTCCGTTCAACGAGGCCGACGGCTTCGGCGACTTCCAGCTGATCGATCCGCTGATCGCCCGCTACACCGAGGTCTACAAGGGCGGCAACGCCCTGCGCTTCGGCGGCTCCCTGCTGGGCGGGGCGATCAATCTGGTGACCCCGACCGGACGCACCGCCGGCTATGACAACCTGCTGCGGATCGACGGCGGCTCATGGGGCACGGCGCGCGGCCATGCCGAACTGGCCCGGGTCGCCGGGGACTGGGATATCTTCGCCGCCGTTACCGGCCAGACCGCCGACGGCTGGCGCGCCCAGTCGCACGGCCAGTCCCAGACCGGCTCGCTGAACCTCGGACGTCGCTTCGGTGAGGACCGCGAAGTCCGGCTGATCGTCAGCGGCGGCTATGTCCACCAGCAGATCCCGGGCTCGGTCATCCTGCCCCAGGCGCTCACCAACCCCGAGGCGGCCAATCCCACGAACGCAGCCCTTAACTACCAGCGCGACGTGGCCTCGGCCCGCACCACGCTTCAGACGCGCTGGCGGCTGGACGAAAACACGGTGTTCGAGGGCGGCGTCTATGGCGTCTGGAAGGACCTGGACCATCCGATCTTTCAGGTCATCGACCAGCAGAGCCGCAACTACGGCGTCTTCGGGCGCATCGACTGGACCGGTCAGGCTTTCGGCAAGGCGGCGGACGTCTACTACGGCCTGTCGTACCGGTCCGGCGATCTGGACGCGAACCAGTGGCTCAACATCGCCGGGTCGCACGGGACCCATACGGCGCAAAGCTATCAGGACGCGACGGGCCTCGACGTCTTCGCCGAGGGGCGTTTGTTCGTCACCGATCGGCTGGCGGTCGTCGCCGGCGGCTCGTTCGGTCGCGCCGAACGCGACTATCAGAGCCTCGCCCTGCCCGGCGTCCAGACCACCTTCGACCTGGCCACGGGTAAGACCTACGACTGGTTCGCCCCCCGCATCGGCCTGTTGTGGCAGAGCGACAGCGGCGCACAGGCCTACGCCAACATCACCAAATCGGTCGAGCCGCCGAACTTCTCGGCCCTGTCGCCCACGGTCCAGGGTTTCCAGGCGCTTCAGGCCCAGGAAGCCGTGACCTATGAGGCGGGCGTTCGCGGTCGACGCGGCGCCTTCACCTGGGACGTCGCCGTCTATCGCGCCGATCTCGACCACGAACTGCTGAACTTCATCGTCCAGCAGGGCATTCCCGCCGCCACCTTCAACGCCGGTCCCACCGTGCATCAGGGGTTGGAGGCCGGCCTCGACTGGCGGATCACACCGGCCCTGCGCCTGCGCCAGACCTACGGCTGGTCCGATTTCCATTTCGACGGCGACAGGGTCTACGGCGATCACGACCTGCCTGTCGTGCCGCCTCACCTTTACCGGGCCGAACTCCGCTACGATCACTCATCAGGCTGGTTCGTCGCGCCCTCCGTGGAGTGGTCGATCGAGGACTCCTGGGTCGACTACGCCAACACCCTGAAAGCCCCCTCCTACGCCGTGGCCTCCCTGAACGCCGGCTGGACCTTCGACAACGGCGTCAGCCTGTTCCTCGACGCACGCAACCTGACGGACGAGCGTTATATCTCGAACTTCGGCGCTGTGACCGATGCTCGCGTCGCCTCGACGGCGGTCTTCTTCCCCGGCGAGGGGCGGTCGCTCTTCGTCGGCGTCAGCCGGAAGTTCTGATCGCATGACCCCGACTTCCGAAAACCCCGATGGCCTGTCCGGCGCCTGGCGCGCGGTCTGGCGCTGGCATTTCTACGCCGGCTTGCTGGTGCTGCCCTTCCTGATGCTGATGGCCCTGACCGGAGGGCTCTACCTGTTCAACAGCGAGATCGACGGGCTGGTCTATCACCGCCTGTCCCGCGTCGAGCCCGCTGCCGCCGCGACCTCCCCGGACCTGTGGATCGCGAACGCCGAGGCGGCGACCGGCGGAAAAGTCGCCAACGTCCTGCTGCCCGCGCGACCGGATCAGGCCGTCCGCCTGACCGTCGCGCTGCCGGACGAGAGCAAGCGCACCGCCTTCGTCGATCCCCACACCGCCCGGCTGACCGGCGTCACCGCCTTCGGCGGCGTCATGGAGACGGTCAAACGGTTGCACAGCCTGATCCTGCTGGGCTCGTGGGCCAACTATCTGGTCGAGATCGTCGCCGGCTGGGCCTTGATCCTCGTCGCTACCGGCTTGTTCCTGTGGTGGCCGCGCGGCCGGAAGGTCGGCGTGACCACGATCACAGCGACGGACCCTAAACGCCGCCCCTTCTGGCGCGACCTCCACGCCGTGACCGGCCTTTATGCCGGCGCCGTGATCGCCTTCCTCGTCGTCTCGGGCATGCCCTGGTCCGCCTTCTGGGGCGACCAGTACATGGGCTGGGTCAAGGATCACGGCCTCGGTCGGCCAAAGCCTCCGGCCGGCGCCTTCGCCCATGCGGAGCACGCAAACGCACCCGTTGGCGTCGGCTGGACCATGGAGGGCATGGTCATGCCCGGCGGCCATTTCATGCCGGCCTCACCCGCCGCGCGCCTGTCCACCGTCGTGGCGGCGGCGGATGGTCAGGGCCTGACACGGCCCTACACCATCTCCATACCCGCCGACCCCGGTCTGAGCTGGACCGCCGCACGCGTGGTGAAACAGGTCGAGGACACCCGCATCGTCTACGTCGATGGAGCCAGCGGCGCGGTCCGGGCCGACGTCGGCTGGAGCCAGTTCGGTGTGGGCGCCCAGGCCTTCGAATGGGGCGTCGCCGTCCATCAGGGCACGCAGTATGGCTGGATCAACCGTTACCTGATGCTGGGCGGCTGCGTCGCCATCTGGCTGCTGTCGATCAGCGGCGCGGTCATGTGGTGGAAGCGCCGGCCGCCACGGCTGTCGAAGGGGCGTCTCGGCGCGCCCGTCGCCCCGCCCGGCCCCCGCGTCCGCGCCGCTGTTCTGGGCATCGTCCTGCCCTTGGCCGTCCTCTATCCCCTGACGGGTTTCAGCCTGATCGCCGCCCTGCTGATCGATCGGGCCTTTGGCCTGATCCGCAGCCGTCTGAGCCCGGCCTGAGAGGCTCCGCATGCCCCTCTTTCAAGCCGCCCCCGTTCTCCTCCTTCGCGAAGGCGTTTCCGTCGCGCGGTCTCTGGCGTATTGAGGGATGATGAAATCCGTATCGTACGCCGCACCGCTGCTTCTCCTGGCCCTCGCCGCCTGCGGAGGCGGCGACAAGGACGCCTCGACGAAGACCACGGTGGAGAAGGACGGGGTCAAGGCCACGGTCGAAATCACCGACGCCTGGTGCCGCCCGACACCCAACGGAGCGCAGGCCGGCGCCTGCTACCTGACGGTCGAGTCGACGCATGCGAACCGCGTTACCGGTGTCGCCACGCCTTTGGCCGCCAATGCCCAGATCCACGACATGACCATGCAGGGCGGTATGATGCGGATGAGCGAACTGTCCGGCGGCCTGCCCCTTCCGGCTGGTGAAAAGGTCGAACTGGCGCCAGGCGGCAAGCATCTGATGCTGATGGGATTGACCGCGCCGCTGGTGGATGGCGCCGCCGTGTCCCTGACGCTGACCTTCTCGGCCACCCCGGCCATGACGGTTCAGGCCCCGGTCCGTCAGCCGAAATAGGCTCCCTGAAGCGCGAGCCTGACAAACGGCTCCGAACCGTCTAAAGGCTCGCGCCTTCTTTGAGGAATACCATGGCTCTGAAAGTCGCGATCGTCGGCTTGCCCAACGTCGGCAAGTCCACCCTGTTCAACGCCCTGACCAAGACGGCGGCGGCCCAGGCGGCCAACTATCCGTTCTGCACCATCGAGCCGAACACCGGCGACGTCGCCGTGCCCGAGCCGCGTCTGGACGTCCTTGCCGAGATCGCGGGCTCGAAGGAGATCATTCCCTCACGCATCACCTTCGTCGATATCGCCGGTCTGGTGCGCGGCGCGTCCAAGGGCGAAGGGCTGGGCAACCAGTTCCTGGCCAATATCCGCGACTGCGACGCCGTGGCCTTTGTTGCCCGCTGCTTCGTCGATGACGACATCACCCACGTCGAGAACCGCATCGATCCGATCTCGGACCTCGAGATCATCGAGACCGAACTGATGCTGGCCGACCTCGAAAGCCTCGAGAAGCGGGTCGTCAACGTCGAGAAGAAGGCCAAGGGCGGCGATAAGGACGCGCAGCAGACCCTGCGCCTAATCAACGACGCCCTGACGCCCCTGCGCGCCGGCAAGCCCGCCCGCGTGGTCGAGGTCAGCAAGGAAGACGAGAAGGCGTGGCACATGCTGCAGCTCCTGACCTCCCTGCCCGCCCTCTATGTCTCCAACGTCGATGAGGGTTCGGCCGACAAGGGCAACGAACTGTCCGATCTGGTCGCCAGACGCGCCGCTGAGGACAACGCCAACTCCGTCGTCATTTCGGCCAAGATCGATTCCGAACTGGCCGTGCTGGACGTGGAAGAACAGGCCGAGTTCCTCGAGAGCCTCGGTCTCGCCGAGCCGGGCCTGAACCGCCTGATCCGCGAGGCCTACAGCCTGCTGGGCCTGCAGTCCTACTTCACCGTCGGTCCGAAGGAGGCCCGCGCCTGGACCATCCACGTTGGCGACACGGCGCCCCAGGCCGCCGGCGTCATCCACACCGACTTCGAGAAGGGCTTCATCCGCGCCGAGACCGTCGCCTATGAGGACTTCGTCGCCTTCAAGGGCGAGGCGAAAGCCCGCGAGGCCGGCAAGCTGCGCGCCGAGGGCAAGGCCTATGTCGTCAAGGACGGCGACGTGATGAACTTCCTGTTCAGCTAGCCGCCGGAACCACGTCGGGTGCCCGCGTCGTGGTGTCGCCCAGCGTCGTGCATTTCAGCAGCCGGACCGGCTTCCCGCCGCGGTCCAGCCAAGCCAGGCTCAGCGTCTGGCCGCTGACCTCCATATGGACCCGCTCGGTCGAGACCTGTCCCTGGGACAGGCAACGCAGGGTCGCGGCGTAGCCGGTCGCCGTTTCATCGACCGTGGCGATGTCGCAGCCGTTCTCATAGCCCTCGAACCGCGTCGGAGTGATCTCGATCGGCCGGTTCGCGCCCTGTGGCGCTGCGCACCAGCTGACGTCCGCCGCCCACCGCCCCACGAAGCTGGTCGGCCCGGCCCCCGGCAGCATCGGCGCGGTCGAGCTCGAGGCCGGCCCCGGCGCATTGGCCGCGGGTGCGGTGATCGCCTCGGCCGGCTCGGTCGGCGGATTGACGCTGGATCCCTCCCCGCACCCGGCGAGAAGACACATAGGCAAGGCGGGCAGAACGGCGAAGCGGAACAGGGTCATGCCCGCTCAACGCCGCGCTCGCCCCGATGTTCATCCGCCCTCATAAGCCAGCCGCGATAGCGCACCATCCGGCCCAGTCCGGGCAGGCCGATCTCGACGTCGAAGACGAACCGCCCCTGCCCGTCCACCGCCTCATGCGTCCGCGTCGTCGGCGCCAGGGCGCGCGGCATCGGCAGGCCCAGCCAGCGCCACCCGGCTACGCGATAGACCAGAGTCTCGCCCTCGGGCGTCAGCGTCAAGTCGAAGGCGAAAGGGCCGAAGCGTTCAACGACCCTTCCCTTTGATCGTGGTGACGACAGCCGGCTGACGAACCGCCCGCCCGCGATCCGGCGTCGCCACACCGACCGGTTCCGCCCCGCCTCGATGAGGATCTCCGCCGACGCATCCTCGCTGGCTCCGGGAAAGCCGAACAGCCGCGCCGCCAACGCCGTGGGCGGGTTGGCCGCCCCGTCCACCCGCGCCCGACCGCGCCAGACCGAAGCCCCCGTCGTCTCGTGCAGCGTCCGGATCGGCTCAGGCAAGGCGTCGAAGGCCGGACCGATGGCGCGGGCGAACAGGGACGAGCGCTCCACCCGCGTAACCGTCTCGATCCCGTGCATCGCAATCTCCCGCTCCAGATCGACCAGAGGCAGCAGGCCGACGCACGGCCCCGCCCCCGCCGCCAGCCGCCCCTCCGCGATCGCCTTGACCGCCGCCAGCGCCGGCAGGCCCGGCGTCACCGGCCCGATTCCGGGCGGAGCGATCAGGGTCCAGACCGCGCGCAAGCCCCGACCTTCCCTGTCGACGCCCAAGGCCTCGACCCGCATCGCCCCGCGATCGCTGCCAAAGGGCGCGGCCAGTCCCGACAGCCCGATCACAGCCTCGGTCAGCGGCCTGACGTCGATCCCGGTCACGGCGACTATCCGGGCCAGAAGCCAGGCGCACCAATGCGCCGCCGCCGGCTCCAGCCCCGCCATGAAGACGGCCCCGCGCGTCGGTCGTAACCGCCCCGGCAGGATGTCCAGATCGGGCGTCTCGCACAGCGACAGCCAGCGCGTCCCGGCCGGTCCGAAGTCCCGCAGCGTCAAGGCGCCCCACCCGGTCCGCTCGCGCCATGCGCCGTCTTCGAAAATCCGCACAGGCCGCCCCAGCCAGGACAGGATGGCCTGCGTCACCGACGGCCCGCGCGGCGCTCTCGCTCCCGGCGAGATCCCGACCTCGACCGCATCGATCCGCCGCCAGCCGCGCGTCAGGTCGTCCAGCACGGCGTTGGACAGGGCCGGCGTCGAACTCGCCCCGGTCAGGGCGACCACGCCCGCCGCCCGGGCCGCGGCATCCAGCGCCGGAAAGCCCGCCACGAAATCCCGTCCGTCGGCCAGATCGACATAGTGCAGGCCTGCCCCGATGGACGCCCGCGCAACCCGGGGCTCCGCGCCCTGAAACGGACCGGCCGCATCGACAACAATCTGCGCCCCCGTCGCCGTCAGATCGGCCGCCGTCAGGGTTCGCGTATCGAGCGCCACGGCCTCGAAGACCACGTCCGGAAAGGCCCGGCGCAGCGTCGCCGCCTCGACCTCGGCTCTGCCCGCATCCCGCCCCGCCAGCATCAGGGCGAAGCGGTTCCGCGCCAGTCCCGCCGCCAGTCGTGACCCGAACACTCCCGCCGCCCCGATCAGCAGGACCCGCGTCATGTCAGGAAGCGATCCCGGTCGACCGGCTGGGGAACCATGCAAACTGCGGTGCGGCCGAAGATGCGGTACCGGTTGCGTGCGATCTGATCGTAGACGAAGTCCCTGAATGGCCTCGGCGCAACTCTCAGAGCGCGCAGCCAACGGGTCGCGGGCAGGACGCCCAGCACCTTCAGGGCGGCGTCGGACTTCACCCAGGCGCGGCCATTCAGGATCACCGCATTGGTCTGCGGTTCATCAGGATCGATGCCGAGACGCATCGCCAGCTCCCGGCCCGGCCCGGTCTGGATCGCCGTAAAGCGAAACCGCCGGGCCGTGTCGCGCTTGAGGACGAAGGCGACCCAACGGGAACAGAAGACGCAGACCCCGTCGAACAGGATAAGACCATCGAGCGAATCTTCGACGGGGGTCTGCGGGGTCACGGCCGGCGCGTTCGGACCGCGTCGCTGGCCGCGCGCACAGCAGCGAACTCCGAGGTCGGCTTCCACCGCGGCCAGGCCGTGCTGTCGGCCACGCCCAGACCCAGCTTGTACAGCAGTTGCAGGTTCTGGATCGCGGCGGTGAAGTCGTAGTCGGCCCGCCATTCGTCATCCAGCCCGTGGTAATAGGCGCTCATCTGGGCCTGATAATAGGGCCGTCCGACCGCTTCGCCGCCCTCGACGAAGTCCACGCCGGTCCACGGCATCAGGGCCGGCACGCCGCCGACCGCGAAGTTGAAGTGGTCCGAGCGGTAATAGAACCCCTCCTCCGGCTGGCCGTCGCCGACCACTGTGCGGCCCTGTTCGACGGCCAGCTGGGCCAGATCGTCTTCCAGCGACGACTTCCCCGGGCCGAAGATCGCGACCGTCTTCGTCGCCGGGGTGAAAGGCAGCATGTCGATGTTGATGTCGGCGGCCGTCTTCTCCAGCGGATAGACGGGGTGAGCGGCGTACCATTCCGAGCCCAGCAGACCCTGCTCCTCGGCGGTCACATGCAGGAAGACCACGGTCCGTTCGGGAGCCGGGCCGGCCTTGAACGCCCGGGCCATTTCCATGACGCCCGAGGTGCCCGAGGCGTTGTCCCAGGCGCCGTTGAAGATGCGGTCGCCCTCTGCGTTCGGATCGGCCGCAACGCCGACGTGGTCCCAGTGGGCCGAATAGACGACATATTCGTCCGGCCGCACGCTGCCCGGGATCTTTGCCAGCAGGTTGTTGGAATGGATGATCTCCGGCGTCTCGGCGATGTCCACGTTCAGCTTCAGGCCGGTGTCATGGGCCCTGAAGGCGCCGCCCGCCTTGGCGACCGTCAGGACGGGCGCGATCTCGTGGCCCGTCGCCGAGGCCATGTCGGTGACGGCGGCCAGCGACAGATTGCCAGAGAAGGCGGCCTCCCTGGATCCAGCGATCGTCATCCGGGGACGCGAGCCGGGCCGGACGCCGCGCCCGGGCCGGTCGTCCAGGGTGATGACGCCGACGGCGCCGCGCTTCAGCGCCTCGGTGGTCTTGTGCGTCTCGGAGCCATAGAAGTTGGGGTCCTCGCCAAAGGTCCCCGGCTGGCCGCGCAGGACGATCACAACCTTGCCGGTCAGGTCCATGTCGCCATAGTCGTCCCAATTCCGCTCGGGCGCGACGACGCCGTAGCCGGCGAAGACGACCGGCAGGCCATCCAGCTTCACATGGCCGTCGCCCGCGCCGACGCGAGCCGTCATGCCAGTCTCGACGATATGGGCGACGCCATCGGCGCCGGTCCAGCTGATGACCGGCGGGCGCACGGGCGTCAGGCGCAGCAGATCGACGGGCTGGCGCCACTGGCCGTTCGGCCCGCCGGGCTCAAGTCCCATGGCCTCGTACTGGGCCTGCAGATAGTCGAGGGTCAGCTCTTCGCCGACCTTGCCGGGGAACCGGCCCTCGAAACTGTCGTCGGACAGGACCTTGATATGGTCTGACAGACGCTGGGCCGAGAACTCCTGGGCGGTCGCGGGCACAGCAGCAAGCAACATCGCCGAAGCGGCGACGCCGCAAATCATCCGACCGAACATGGGAACTCCTTACTTTCCGGCACGTGTTTTATGGACGCGGCGGTTCGCCGCCACCGCTGCTTTGCGTTGCGAATGCGACCAGAGTCCGACTAGCGCCGTTCGGCGTCGGACGCGGCGCGCGCGGGGCCGAACTCGGCGCCCTCTTTCCACTTCGGCCAATCGCGGCTGTCCGCCAGAGCCCGGCCGACGTTGTAGTAGATGGTCAGATCCTCGATCTGCCCGCTGTAGTCCCAGGTCGGGGACCATTCGTCGTCCGCCTGGTGATAGCGGTTGGCGCCATAGGCGTCGGCCGCGGCCTGCCGCTCGGCGATCGGCTCGTCACGAAACGTCCCGCCACTCTCGACATAGGCCATGGGCACGCCGCGGCGGGCCAGGGGGAAGTGATCGGACCGGAAATAGCCGCCCGCCGCCGGATTGGCCTCGGGTTCCAGCACACGGCCTTGCGCCGCCAGAGCGGGCGCAACCCGGTCGTCCCAGTCGGACAGGCCAAAACCGATGACGCTCATCGCCGTGGTCCGACCATAGACATTGGCCGAGTCCATGTTGAACCCGCCGACCGTCTTCGCCAGCGGATACAGCGGATTGGCGGCATAGAATTCCGAGCCCAGCAGGCCGCTTTCCTCTGCGGTGAAGCTGATCATCACGATCGACCGGTCCGTGCGGGGCGCGGCGGCGTAGATGCGCGCCAGTTCCAGCAGGCCCGCCGTGCCCGAGGCGTTGTCGACCGCTCCATTGAAGATGGCGTCGCCGTTCGCATCAGGCTCGCCAACGCCGATGTGGTCCCAGTGACCAGTGTACAGCAGAGTCTCGTCGGGATGGGTCGCGCCCGCCAGGCGGGCGACCACATTGTGGGTCTCGATCAGGGTCGTGGCCACATCGAACATGCCGTCGAAGCTGGCGCCCGGCAGCTCGACCGGCTGGAAGTCGCGGCTGCGCGCCTGCAGTTTCAGGGCCTCGAAATCGAGCCCGGCGTGCTGGAACAGTTGCACCGCCACGTCGCGCTGGATCCAGGCCTCGATCGGGATTCGCTCCTTCGAGGGATCGGCCCGGACGATGTCGAACTGCGGTGCGGTCCACGAGTTGCGCACCGTGGCCCAGCCGTACGACGCCGGCGCGTTCTCGTGGACGATCAGCACCCCGGCCGCGCCCTGACGCGCCGCCTCCTCGTACTTGTAGGTCCACCGGCCATAGTAGGTCATGGCCTTGCCGTTGAAGGTGTTCAGCGACGCGTCCTCGAAGTCGGCGTCATTGACCAGAACCACCAGGATCTTGCCCTTCAGGTCCATGCCCTTGAAGTCGTCCCA
>Ga0247817_10001439_pt1 | contig 12495 bp, 10 predicted proteins | sample UWRJL212509R1_FD_178010 | JGI IMG/M metagenome (GOLD analysis project Ga0247817, IMG submission 178010) | Plant litter microbial communities from Arlington Agricultural Research Station in Wisconsin, United States - UWRJ-L212-509R-1 | ecosystem: Environmental > Terrestrial > Plant litter >... | reverse complement strand
GTACGAGACGGTGTTCCGCAGCTTCGTTAACATCATCGCGACGCCGAAGGGCGGAACGCACCAGGCCGGCTTCGAGGCGGGACTGATGAAGTTCCTGCGCCAGCAGGTGGAGCTGAACGCGCGCAGGCTCAAGGTCGGCAACGACAAGCTCGACAAAGACGACATCCTCGCCGGGCTCACCGCCGTGCTGAACGTGCGCCTGCCCGAACCGCAGTTCGAGGGCCAGACCAAGGAGATCCTCGGCACCCCCGCCGTGCGCAACATCGTGGCCAACGTCGTGGCCAAGGCCATGGCCGAACGGTTCTCGTCGACCAAGCGCGACGACAAGGCGCAGTCGGCTCTCGTGCTCGACAAGATCGTCGCCGAGATGAAGTCGCGCATCTCCGCGCGCACCCACAAAGAGACCCAGCGCCGCAAGAACGCGCTCGAGTCGTCGTCGCTCCCGGCGAAGCTCGTCGACTGCCGGTCGAACGACGTGCTCAACAGCGAGCTGATGATCGTCGAGGGCGACTCGGCCCTCGGCACGGCGAAGCTCGCACGCGACAGCGAGTACCAGGCGCTGCTGCCCATCCGCGGCAAGATCCTCAACGTGCAGAAGGCGTCGGTGAGCGACATGCTGTCGAACGCCGAGTGCGCCTCGATCATCCAGGTGATCGGCGCGGGCTCCGGCCGTACTTTCGACATCGAGCAGGCCCGGTACGGCAAGGTCATCATCATGAGCGACGCCGACGTCGACGGCGCGCACATCCGCACCCTGCTGCTCACGCTCTTCTTCCGCTACATGCGGCCGATGATCGAGGCGGGGCGGGTCTACGCGGCCGTGCCGCCGCTGCACCGGGTGATCGTGATGAACCCGGGGTCGAAGCCGAACGAGACCATCTACACCTACTCCGAGAAGGAGTTGGAGACGGTGCTCGCCGGCCTGAAGAAGGCGAACAAGCGCTACCAAGACCCGATCCAGCGGTACAAGGGACTCGGCGAGATGGATGCCGACCAGCTCTCGGAGACCACGATGGACCGCCGCTACCGCACACTGCGCCGCGTCACGGTCGTCGACGCGGAGGCCGCCGAGGAGGCCTCGCGGGTGTTCGAGCTGCTCATGGGCAACGAGGTCGCCCCCCGCAAAGAGTTCATCATCGCCGGCGAAGGACTCAACCGCAGTCGCATCGACGTCTAGCCCGGGTAGGCGATGATGGTGCGATGACGATCTTCCGCGCCAGCATCAACATCGCCACCACCGGTCACAGCGTCGAGCAGCTCAACGAGCATGCCGGCGTCGAGGCGAGCCGCTGGCTGCCGATCGGCACGCCGGTGCACGACTTCGACCCCACCGGCCCCGTGCGCGAGATCTCGCAGTGGCACTACGACGCGCCCGTACGCGGCGACAGCGAGATCCTCGAGCCGCATCTCGTTCTGCTGCGTCCCGTGCTCGAGCGCATGGCCCGGAACCCGCTCGAGGGGCGCGTCTACGGCAGCTTCTCGGTGTCGCTCAACGCCCGCGTGAACGCCTTCGTCTTCGAGATCGAACCGCGCGACGCCGTGCTGATCGCCCGGGCGGGCCTGCGCATCCGCATCGACGCCTACACGCCCGAGGGCTGAGCCGCGGGCCCGGCCGGGCGTCCGCACATGGCGCGGGCCGGGCCGCGCGCCCGTCGACAGGACCGAACGGCGCTGCCGCACGTCCGGCAGGACGAACCGGCCGGCCGCGGCGCGCCCGTCCTGCCCGACGTGCGCGCGCGGCCTGGCTGCCGGGCTAGATCGAGGTTCCGATCGACGCCACGGCGGCGTCGAGCGGGGTGCCGGAGGCGTCGCGCTTCGCGCCGGCCTCGGGCAGCTGGCGCACCGAGCCGTCGGGGCCGACGGCGAGCGACGGCGCCGGTCCGGCCCAGGCCAGTGCCAGCACGTCTTCGCCCTTGAGGAACGAGTGCGCACGCACACCTCCCGTGGCTCGGCCCTTGCCGGGGAACTCGCCGAGCAGCGACACCTTCGCGCGGCCCGGGTCGACACCCGGCAGGGCGTCGGTCGAGCTGGAGACCGTGGCGACGACGATCTGCTCGGCGGGGTCGACCGCCCCGAAGAAGATGACGGAGGCCTTCGCGCCGAGGTTGATGCCGGCGACACCGCCGGCCGCGGCGCCTTGAGGGCGTACCGCGGAGGCCGGGAAGTGCAGCAGCTGGGCCTCGTTGGTCACGAACACGAGTTCGTCGCCGTCGGCTCCCTGCGAGACTCCGACGACCTCGTCGCCGGCCTTGAGCCCGATGATCTCGAACTCCGGCTTGTTCGGGTAGCCGCCGGTCGCGACCCGCTTGACGACGCCCTGGCGGGTGCCGACCACGATCGGGTTCTCCGAGTCGAGCGAGACGAAGGCGAGCACGCGCTCCTTCTTGTTCGTCATCGCGAGGTAGTCGGAGATGCGTGCCCCTGCACCGAGCTGGATCGAGTTGGTCGGAACGTTCGGCAGGTCGACGGCGGTGAACCGGATGAGACGTCCGAGGTTCGTGACCGCGCCGATCTCCGACCGGGCCGTCGTGACCACGCTGGAGCGGATGGCGTCGTGCTTGGTGCGGCGACGCACGAGGGGAGCGCTGGGCTCTTCGCCCTCGACCGGCTCGGCGATGTCGACACGGATCGCGCGGCCGGTGGTGGAGAGGTAGACCCGGCAGGCGGTGTCGGCGATCTCGAGCACGGGCGCGTTCTTGCGTGACGAGGCCGAGGTGGCGATCGACGGGCGGGCCTCGGTGAGCAGGGTGCGGCGCGGCGTGCCGAAGCGGTCGGAGATCTCCTCCAGCTCGGCGGAGACCAGGTCGCGCAGGCGGGCCGGGCTGGTGAGCAGGGCCTCGAGCTCGGCGATCTCGCTCAGCAACTGCTGCTTCTCGTTCTCGAGCTCGATGCGGCTGAACTTCGTGAGGCGGCGCAGGCGCAGTTCGAGGATGTACTCGGCCTGCAGTTCGCTCAGGTCGAAGACGGTGCGCAGGCGCGAGCGCGCGGCCTCGGAGTCGTCGCTCTGCCGGATGACCTGGATGACCTCGTCGATGTCGAGGATCGCGATGAGCAGTCCCTCGACGAGGTGCAGGCGCTCGAGCCGGCGAGCGAGCCGGTAGCGGCTGCGCCGCGTCACCACGTCGAGGCGGTGGTCGACGTAGACGCGCAGCAGGTCGCGCAGACCGAGGGTCTGCGGTCCTCCGTTGACGAGGGCGACGTTGTTGATGTTGAAGCTGTCTTCGAGCGGCGTGTAGCGGTAGAGCTGCTCGAGCACGGCGTCGGGGCTGAAGCCCGTCTTGATGCCGATCACGAGCCGGAGGCCGTGCCGCCGGTCGGTGAGGTCGGTGACATCCGAAATGCCGCTGAGTTTTTTACTGGTGACGCCGTCTTTGATCTTCTCGATCACTTTTTCGGCACCGACCATGTAGGGCAGTTCGGTGACCACGAGGCCCGTCTTGAGGGCCGAGATCGACTCGGTCGTCACCTTCGCGCGGGTCTTGAAGGCGCCGCGGCCGGTGGCGTAGGCGTCTTTGATGCCGGCGAGGCCGCTGATCGTTCCGCCGGTCGGCAGGTCGGGTCCCGGCACGAACTCCATCAGGTCGTCGAGCGTCGCGTTCGGGTTGTGCAGCAGGTGGCGCGCGGCGCCGATGACCTCGATGAGGTTGTGCGGCGCCATGTTCGTCGCCATGCCCACCGCGATGCCGCTCGCGCCGTTCACCAACAGGTTCGGGAACGCGGCGGGCAGCACCTCGGGCTGGGTCAGCTGGTTGTCGTAGTTCGGCACGAAGTTCACGACGTCTTCGTCGAGGCTCTCGGTCATGGCGAGGGCGGTCGCGTGCAGGCGGGCCTCGGTGTAGCGCGGCGCGGCGGGACCGTCGTCGAGGGAACCGAAGTTTCCGTGACCGTCGATGAGCGGCACGCGCAGGATGAAGTCCTGCGTCAGGCGCACCATCGCGTCGTAGATCGACGCGTCGCCGTGCGGGTGCAGCTTTCCCATGACCTCGCCGACGACACGGGCCGACTTGACGTGCCCCTTGTCGGGCCGCAGTCCCATCTCGGCCATCTGGTAGAGGATGCGGCGCTGCACGGGCTTGAGGCCGTCGCGGGCGTCGGGGAGGGCGCGCGAGTAGATGACCGAGTAGGCGTACTCGAGGAACGAGCCCTGCATCTCGCTCGATACGTCGACCTCTTCGATGTGCTCGCCGGGCTGGGCGGAGGAGGGCACGGGGGCAGGGGGAGTCACGGGAGTAGCCATAAGATTGCCCCTATGTTACCGGCGCCGAAAACTCTCCGCCCGAGCCTCGCCGATGTAATGCCCGCGTGTCTCTCCGCGATCTCGGGGGAGGAGAACCGCCTCGGCCTGCCGAAGGTCGCCAAGGCGGTCGTGCTTCTCGTCGACGGTCTCGGCGCGGCCGCGCTCAAGGCCAGGGCGGGGCACGCCCGCACGTTGATGTCGTACCTCTCCGGATCATCCGTCATCGACTCGGGATTTCCGACCACGACGGCAGCGGCGCTCGCGACCCTCACGACCGGAACCGCGCCCGGCCAGCACGGCATGGTCGGCTACACGGTGCTCGACCCCGCCAACGACCGGGTGATCAAGCAGCTCTCCGGCTGGGACTCCAAGATCGATCCCTACACCTGGCAGCCGATGCCGACCGTGTTCGAACGCGCGGTGGCGCTGGGACACTACGCGGTCGTCATCGGCCCCGAGCGCTACCGCGACAGCGGGTTCAGCAAGGCCGTTCTGCGCGGAGCCGAGTACATCGGGGCCTCGTCGATCGGCGACCGCCTCGAGCGCGCGGCCGACTGGCTCGACGAGCCGGGAACCGGCATCGCCTACGTCTACGTTCCCGAGCTCGACGTGGCCGGGCACGCGACCGGCGCGGAGTCGCCCGAGTGGATCGGCTGGTTGGAGACCCTCGACGCCGCGGTGCGCGAGATGGAGACGCGGTTGGGGCCGGATGCCGGACTCGTCATCACCGCCGACCACGGTGTCGTAGACATCGCCGAACGCAACCGCGTGCTGTTCGACACCAGTGCGCCCCTGATCGACGGCATCCGTTTCGTCGCCGGCGAGCCACGCTGCCTGCAACTGCACTTCGCCCCGGACGCGAGCGAGTCGGTGCGGCAGGCGACGATCGCCGCCTGGCGCGATGCCGAGGGCGAACGCGCGTGGATCGCGACGCGCGCCGAAGCGATAGCCGCCGGCTGGTTCGGCGAGGTGCGGGCAGAGGTCGAACCGCGTATCGGCGACCTGCTGGTGGCCGCGCGCAAGGGCATCGCCTACTACGACAGCCGCACGCTCACCGGCAACGGCATGGTCGGGCACCACGGTTCGTGGTCGCCCGCCGAAGTGCAGGTGCCGCTGCTGCGCCTCGGCGCCTTCGCCCGCCGCTAGGTCAGGTCGTCGTCGGGACGCGCACCGAACACGATGTCGTCCCAGCTCGGCATGGCCGTGCGGCCCTTGCGTGCCGGCGCTTTGGTCGGGATGACGGGCTGGGGCGCCGTGGAACGGTCGCCGTCCGTGTCGTCCGGGGCGAAACCGTCGAGAGGAACGTCGACGAGACGGATGCCACCCTGTTGCGGGTTGCGCGACGGGTGGGAGTTCTCGTCGTCGGCGAAGTTCGCGGCCTCACGCTCGCCTCGACGGCGACGGAGGGCCTCGAGCAGGTCGGCGGTCTGATTGTGGTCGTGCACGGGCTCGTGTTCGACGGGGGCGTTCGATCCGAATCGGCCGAGCTGCTGCGGCTCGTCGTGGAAGGTCAGGCTGTCGTCGTCGAGGTCGAAGGCTCCGCTGTCGAAGCGGGAGTTGTCGGCCTCGCGGTCGTCGCCGCTCACGGCGCGCAGGCGGGGGATGAGCGCCCCCTGCGATTCGCCCTGCTGGGAGAGCGTGATGGCCTCGTTGTTGAGCGGGGCGAGCGTGAGCTTCTTCGGGTCGAAGCGCCAGCGCGCGTCGTGGTCGATCTGCTCTGCGGTGAAGGCGAGCTTCACGATCCACCCCGTCTCGGGGTCTTTCCAGCTGGCCCAGCGTTCGCCGAGCGCTCCGAGACCCACGAGCCGCTCGCGGATGACCGTGCCGAAGGTGCGGCCGATGCTCATCGGGTCGGACTCGCCGGCGGTGTGCACCGCGACACCCAAGGCCGTCTCGACCACGAACTCGCGTTCGGCGAGCACGGGGCCCTCGAACTTCTGGATGTAGTCGAGCGGCACGCCGGTGATCGCGGCGACGTCGGCGGCGGACATGCCCGACCGGATCTGTGCCTGGATCTCCCGCGGGGCGAGCTTGCGCCCCGATCCGGGGTCGGGAACGGCTTGGCGCAGCTTGGACTGCAGCACCTCGTCGATCGGGATCCGGAAGCGGTTGCCGTCAACGGAAGCGACGAGGAGTGCCCCGTTCTCTACTCCGATTACTCGCAGGTCTTGCATGCTGAGATACCCTCCAGCGCTCGATATTCCCGCTAAGGATTACACGGGTCAGCGGGTATTTCGGGGAATACCGTGGGCGCGCCGCAAGTTACCAATCCTGGCGCCACGACAAGTGTCAAATTGGGTTTGCTATTCGCATACCAATGATGCAAACTGTGGCCGCCGATTTAGATAACTAGACGCATACAAGAAGTGGATGGGCATGGCAACCGACTACGACGCACCCCGCAAGACCGACGACGATACGGAGTCGATCGAGGCACTCAAGGAGCGCGTTCCAGACAAGATGTCTGGCTCAGTCGACGTTGATGACGCCGATAACCCTGGCAGTTTCGAACTCGAGGGTGGGGACCTCAGTGAGCACGACCTCGACGTGGTCGTTCTTCCCGCACAGGCCGATGAGTTCACCTGTGTGGAGTGCTTCCTCGTGAAGCACCGTTCGCAGATCGATCACGAGTCGAAGCTCGGACCGATCTGCTTGGAGTGCGCGGCCTAACCGATCCCGTTCGATGCCCGTTGTTTCGCCGCCGTGATGGCGGCGACAACGGCATCGGGATGCCGCGTAGACACAACCCAGTACGGAGCGCTGTCTCGTTCGTCGAGATTCTGGATCTTCACCAACGGTGAGACCCAGGCGCGGATGAGCAGCCACGTACGGGCGTCGAGTCTGACGCCCCGTTCCGCCCGCGCCTCGTCGCCCGAGAACCCTTCGACGGTTCCCGCGATCGAGAGCGGAAGACGCGCCCGTCCGGCGCGGAACTCGTCGTCGGTCACCTCGATGACGGGGGCGCCCGCGATGAGCAGTGCGACACATCCCGCGTAGAGCACGATCGCGACGACCACCCCCGCCGTCGAATTGATCGGCAGGAAGACCAGCAGGCTCGCGGGGATGACTAGGGCTGTTGCGATGAAGAGCCAGGGCGCGGGCCACAGCCTCTCGCGGTAGTGGGTGGACATGCTCCTATTCGATCAGACTTTTTTGCCGCCGGATGTTCTGCACTACCCTCGTGACGTGCCAGATTCCGTAGAGGTCCTCATTTCGTCTGCCTCCGTACCCGAATATTCCCACCCCGGAGACGCCGGAGCCGACCTCACGGCGGCCGAGTCCGTCGAGCTGCTCCCCGGCGAGCGGGCGACCGTCGCGACCGGGGTATCGATAGCCCTGCCCGACGGCTACGTCGCGTTCGTCGTGCCGCGCAGCGGGCTCGCGGCCAAGCACGGCATCACCATCGTGAACAGCCCGGGCACGGTGGACGCCGGCTACCGCGGCGAGATCAAGGTGACCCTGCTGAACACGGACAGTTCGGTGGCGTATTCTGTGGCGGTCGGCGACCGCATCGCACAGCTCATCGTGATGCCGGTCACCCGCGCGAGATTTGTACAGGTTCAGAAACTTCCCGGGAGCGACCGAGGCGACAACGGCTTCGGATCGACCGGGTACAGCGCACCCCAGTCAGGAGACATCGCGTGAGCGACAACGAAATCGATCCCATCGTCGACGAGGACGCCAAGTCGGCGCCCGCCGACCGTGACACCAACGGTCCGCTCGACGAGAGCGAAGCCAATGCGGTGCGCCCCTACGTCGACCTCGGCGGGGTGAAGATCGTCCCCCGCCCCGACCTGCAGTTGCGCCTCGAGGTGGAAGAGGGCAGCAAGCGCGTCGTCGCCGTCGGCCTCGACTACGCCGGCTCGTCTTTGCAGGTGCAGCCCTTCGCCGCGCCCCGCACGAGCGGGCTCTGGAACGAGATCCGCGCGCAGATCGTCGACCAGATCCACAAGCAGGGTGGCACGACCACCGTCTCCGACGGACCGTTCGGTCCCGAGGTGCTCGCCGAGATCCCCGTGACGACCGCCGGGGAGTCGGGAACCCGTCTCGCCCGGTTCGTCGGTGTCGACGGACCACGCTGGTTCCTGCGCGGCGTCATCGCCGGCGAAGGTGCCGTCGAGCCCGCGGCAGCCGCGCAGATCGAAGACCTGTTCCGCAGCATCGTGGTGGTGCGGGGCAACACCCCGATGCCGCCACGCGACCTGATCCCGCTGCACATGCCGGCGGCGACGCCGGGCGGCGACGCTCCGGCCGCGCCCGCCACGGTCTAGAGCCATGACGAACGAGCGCGGCGATTCGCCCGACCAGCCGAGCTTCTCCGAGGCGCTGTCGGCCGCGGCCCAGAAGTCGGGCTTCGGCAAGGTGACCCCGGGGGAGACCCCGACCGCCGGCGCACTGCTCGGCGCCATGGGCGGCGTGCGCGGCATCGTCGAGTCGCTGCTTCCCGGGTTCGTGTTCGTGTTCGTCTACGCGATCACCCAGGAGACGCTGCCGTCGGTGCTCATCCCGGCCGGCATCGCCGTGCTGTTCGTGCTCGTCCGGGTCGTCTCGCGCACTCCGGTGATGCCCGCGCTCATCGGCCTCGCCGGCATCGCGGTCTCGGCCGCCCTCGCCATCCTCTCGGGCGACGCGAAAGAGAACTTCGTGCTCGGGTTCTGGCTCAACGGCGCGTACGTCGTCGGGCTCCTCGTTTCTCTCGCCGTGCGCTGGCCGGTCATCGGCGTCATCGTCGGGCTTCTGCGCGGCGAGGGTTCCCAGTGGCGCGACGACAAGGCCAAGTACCGCGTCGCCTTCGTCACGACCGTTCTCTGGACCTGCCTGTTCGCCGCGCGGCTCGCGGTGCAGGTTCCGCTGTACTACGCCGACCAGACCCAGCTGCTGGGCGGCGCGAAGCTCATCATGGGTCTTCCGCTCTACGCGGCCACGCTCTGGGTGACCTGGCTGCTCGTGCGCGCCGTCTACGCCAGGGGTTCGGCCGCGTCATCCGGCCCCGAAGGTTCCACGGCCTGACCCGCAGCGCCCGGCAAAGTATCTCGACGTCGAGATATATACTCGATTCAGATCCCTCGCGGGAACCCCCGATAATCGAGCGGTGCAGGCTTAGGCTTGCCTTGCTGGCACGTCGTCGGGCGTACCTGTGAGTATGGAGTCAGGTCAGCAAGGGAGACGACACTATGTCCGCAGTAAACAGCTTCAATTCCAAGGACAACCTCACGGTCGGTGGCACCGACTACGAGGTCTTCAGGATCGACAGCGTTCCCGGTCACGAGAAGCTCCCGTTCAGCCTGAAGGTGCTGCTCGAGAACCTGCTGCGTACCGAAGACGGCGCCAACGTCACCAAGAGCCAGATCGAGGCCCTCGGCAGCTGGGTGCCCGAGTCGGAGCCCGACACCGAGATCCAGTTCAGCCCGGCCCGCGTGGTCATGCAGGACTTCACCGGTGTGCCCTGCATCGTCGACCTCGCCACCATGCGTGAGGCCGTCGTCGACCTGGGCGGCGACCCGAAGAAGATCAACCCGCTGTCGCCGGCCGAGATGGTCATCGACCACTCGGTCATCGCCGACCTGTTCGGCACCGACAACGCCCTCGAGCGCAACGTCGAGCTCGAGTACCAGCGCAACGGCGAGCGCTACCAGTTCCTGCGCTGGGGCCAGACCGCCTTCGACGACTTCAAGGTCGTGCCGCCCGGAACCGGCATCGTGCACCAGGTGAACATCGAGTACCTCGCGCAGGTCACGTTCACCCGCACCGTCGGCGGCGTGCTGCGCGCCTACCCCGACACCTGCGTCGGCACCGACTCGCACACCACCATGGTCAACGGCCTCGGTGTGCTCGGCTGGGGCGTCGGCGGCATCGAGGCCGAGGCGGCCATGCTCGGCCAGCCCGTGTCGATGCTCATCCCCAAGGTCGTCGGCTTCAAGCTGTCGGGCGCCATCCCCACGGGCGTCACCGCCACCGACGTCGTGCTCACGATCACCCAGATGCTGCGCAAGCACGGGGTCGTCGGCAAGTTCGTCGAGTTCTACGGCGAAGGTGTCGCCCAGGTGCCGCTCGCCAACCGCGCCACCATCGGCAACATGAGCCCCGAGTTCGGTTCGACCGCCGCCATGTTCCCCATCGACGACGTCACCCTCGACTACCTGCGCCTCACCGGGCGCAGCGAGAGCCAGGTCGCCCTCGTCGAGCAGTACTCCAAGCTGCAGAAGCTCTGGCACGACGCGAGCGTCGAGCCCGTCTTCAGCGAGTACATCGAACTCGACCTCGCCACCGTCGTGCCGTCGATCGCCGGCCCGAAGCGCCCGCAGGACCGCGTCGAGCTCAGCCGCTCGAAGGACCAGTTCATCCTCGACCTCGACGCCTACGCGTCGGCCGACCACTCGCTCGTCGACGAGGCGCTCGAGGGCACCTTCCCGGCCTCCGACCCGATCGGCCTCACCCCGCAAGACGAAGAGACCGCCCACGCGCACGTGCACACCAGCCATGCGCCGTCGACGGTGACCAACCCGGCGCGCGTCTCGCTCGACGACGGAACCGGCTTCACGCTCGACCACGGCGCGGTCGCGATCGCCGCGATCACCTCGTGCACCAACACCTCCAACCCGTCGGTCATGCTCGCCGCCGGCCTTCTCGCCCGCAACGCGAGCAAAAAGGGCCTGAAGTCGAAGCCGTGGGTCAAGACCACGCTGGCTCCCGGCTCGAAGGTCGTCACCGACTACTACGCCAAGGCCGGACTCACCGAGTACCTCGAAGACCTCGGTTTCTACACCGTCGGCTACGGCTGCACCACCTGCATCGGCAACTCGGGCCCGCTGCTCGACGAGATCTCGGCCGCGGTCAACGACAACGACCTCGCCGTCACCGCCGTGCTCTCGGGCAACCGCAACTTCGAGGGCCGCATCAACCCCGACGTGAAGATGAACTACCTCGCGTCGCCGCCCCTCGTCATCGCCTACGCGCTGGCCGGCTCGATGAACTTCGACTTCGAGAAGGACGCCCTCGGCACCGGTCTCGACGGCGAAGACGTCTTCCTGAAAGACATCTGGCCCGACGCCGCCGAAGTGCAGTCGACGATCGATACCTCGATCGACACCGAGATGTTCCGTCACGAGTACTCGGGCGTCTTCGACGGCGACGAGCGCTGGCAGAACCTGCCGACGCCGGTCGGCGCGACGTTCGAGTGGGACGCCGAGTCGACCTACGTGCGCAAGCCCCCGTACTTCGACGGCATGACGATGGAACTGACCCCCGTGTCATCCATCGTCGGCGCCCGTGTGCTCGCGAAGCTCGGCGACTCGGTCACGACCGACCACATCAGCCCCGCCGGAAACATCAAGGCCGACAGCCCCGCGGGCAAGTACCTCGACGAGCACGGTGTCGACCGCAAGGACTACAACTCCTACGGATCGCGCCGCGGCAACCACGAGATCATGATCCGCGGAACGTTCGCGAACATCCGCCTCAAGAACCAGCTGCTCGACGGCGTCGAGGGTGGTTACACCCGCGACTTCACGCAGCCCGACGCACCGCAGTCGTTCATCTACGACGCCAGCCAGAACTACCAGGCCGAGGGCACCCCGCTCGTCATCCTGGGCGGCAAGGAGTACGGCTCGGGCTCGAGCCGCGACTGGGCCGCCAAGGGCACGTCGTTGCTCGGTGTGAAGGCCGTCATCACCGAGAGCTTCGAGCGCATCCACCGCTCGAACCTCATCGGTATGGGTGTTCTGCCGCTGCAGTTCCCGGCCGGCGAGACCTGGGAGAGCCTCGGCCTCGACGGCACCGAGTCGATCTCGATCTCGGGCGTCGAAGAGCTCAACGAGGGCCGCACGCCGAAGACGCTGCACGTGGTCGCCGAGCCCACCGCGAACTCCGCCGAGGGCAAGCAGACGGTCGAGTTCGACGCCGTGCTGCGCATCGACACGCCGGGCGAGGCCGACTACTACCGCAACGGCGGAATCCTTCAGTACGTTCTGAGGTCGCTGGTCTAGGCTCGCAGGATGAGTTTGCTCGAGAAGATCACAGGTCCTCGCGACCTCGATGCGTTGTCACCGAGCGAACTCGTCGAGCTTGCCGCGGAGATCCGCCAGTTTCTCGTCACCGAGGTGTCGAAGACCGGCGGTCATCTCGGCCCGAACCTCGGTGTCGTCGAGCTGACGCTCGCCATCCACCGGGTGTTCGATTCTCCGCGTGACGCGATCGTGTTCGACACCGGGCACCAGACCTACGTGCACAAGCTGCTCACCGGCCGACAGGACTTCAGC
>Ga0247817_10001438_pt1 | contig 12496 bp, 7 predicted proteins | sample UWRJL212509R1_FD_178010 | JGI IMG/M metagenome (GOLD analysis project Ga0247817, IMG submission 178010) | Plant litter microbial communities from Arlington Agricultural Research Station in Wisconsin, United States - UWRJ-L212-509R-1 | ecosystem: Environmental > Terrestrial > Plant litter >... | reverse complement strand
TTGCATTCTTGGTTAATACATCTTCTGCTATCTTTTCTGTCCAATGCTGAAAACTTATATTAGGTATTTGTACCACTGGCTCGTGGAAGTTGGCAGCATGACTGCCTGGGGCATAGAAAAAGGTGCTATCTAAGGTCTTTAAGTATTGAGCGACCAATTGTCCTGCCAGCATACCAGAAGATACTGTGAGGGCTTTTGTAGCCCCTATCCATGCAGCCATTTTTTGTTCGGCGATGTCGTATATATCTAATTGTAAATTTCCATTTCTTGAGCTACCAAAAGACATTCCATACCTATCAAGTCCTTGTATTAATAGTTGTTTAAAGTCGTTGTCTTGATTTAAGCCTAAGTAAGAGGTTCCACTAAAAAAGTGGTATTCTTTATTTTCAAGCCAAATCTTTTTTGATGGTAATTGGTTAATTATGAATTCTTTGGACATTACTTTATAAATTTTTATGAGGTTCGTTTCATTTCCTGTTCGATTGCTTCTTTGTAAGGAAAGAAATCTACTTGTAGCGTATGACGGGGAGATTGTTTGTAACGTTTAGCGAGTTTTTGTGCCTCTTCCTCAATAGATTTTAGCATTCCTTCTTTCGTTGGGAGTTTGCACTCACCTGTAATGATTTTGGCTATCCATTTAGCCTGAAGTTCTGCCAGAGGCATAATTGCTCCCAAAGGCTGAATCAGTGCCAAGAAAAACATATTCTGATATTCAGGATGAATAACTCTTTTATATAGGCGAATATTATTTGATTCTTCTACATCAAATTCTGCATAGTGCTTTAAAAAAGGAAACGTTACTTTATAACCTGTAGCATACACTATTAAGTCAAAATCTTGTTGCGTACCATCTTCAAATATTACCGTTTTATTATGAAACTCTTTAATATTGGGTTTAAATTTGATTAATCCTCTTCCAGAAAGGCTCAATAAATCTTGTGAGACTGTAGGATGCTCACTTAATAAAGGCCTGTCGGGTTTTGGCACACCAAAGTCTTCTTGTTTGCCATGAGCCAGCCTTAGTGATGTGCTTAACAAGATTCTTTGTAACCAGAGTGGAAGTTTAGCTGTAAGGGGATTGGCCAGATTATCGAAGGGAGAACTCCCTATCCAATTGGGGGTAATATATGCTGCACTTCGTGTAGAAATTACTACTTTGCCCGAGTATTGACGAGCTGCTTCGCAGGCAATATCTACGGCAGAATTTCCTATACCTACTACTAATACATCTTTATGTTTTACCTGTTCTGCTTCTCTGTAATAATGTGAATGAAGAACTTCTCCTGCGAAATTGCCTTTAAAAGCTGGTGTCGGAAATCTTGGGTTCCAATGATGGCCGTTGGCTACTAAGACATATTTGTAATTTAGTTCATTACCATTTTGAAGCTTGACTTTATAGGTACCATCAATATTTTGTTTAACATCTTCGACTGAGGTATTGAATGTGATATTTTGCCGAATGCCAAAATGGTCGACATAGTCATCAAAATACTTAATAATATGCGAATGGTGTGGAAACATAGGATACTCTTCGGGCATAGGGAAATCAGAATATGCCATCATCATACGATTAGTATTAATATGTAAGGAGCGATAGGCCGAGGAAATACCATTGTCATTGTTGAAACGCCAGTTTCCTCCTATGGTTGATCCTTTTTCGTAGCAATCAAAAGAAATACCTTTTTCTTTCATTGCTTTTGCGGCTGTTATGCCTGAAGAGCCAGCCCCAATGATACAAACTTGTTTCATATTACTTATCCCAACGGGGATTTATATTTATAGTTGAAAAGACATTTTGACTATTGTTTCCCTGAATCAATAAATTGTATCACCAAGTCTCTGATCATACCCCCAGCGATTGAGTTTTGGTGCAGGTTATCAGGTGTCAATTGATAGCCATGTTTTTGAGTAGTATAATCCCAGTTTTTGCCTAAGATAAAATAATTAATAACTGATAAATTAAGTAGTTTATATGTTTCTTCAAATGTATGTTTGAGGGGTTGTGGATTTTTAAGTAAAAACTCTTTTTGTTTTTCTCTGACAGGCAGATAAGTTAAACCTTCATTGATAGCCAGTTCTTTGATAAAATGGCTATATTTATCAGCTCTAAGATTGGCTTCGTGGAGTAGGTCTTCGCCCATTACAGGTAAGGACATGACAGCTATTTTGGCTTTAGTCGCTTCTTTCAACTGGTGAATGATTTCAATATAGTTTTGTTTGAAAGCCTCGAAGTTTGGAAAAGTATTTTTTGTAATACGACCAGTTTGCTTATAGCTTTTTTCCATGTCTGGACTCATGGTCGCATTTACGTCATTGGTTCCAATTAAAATAGTAATATAATCTGGTTTACAAGCTATAACATCATTGATACGATTTAATAATGTATAGGTAAGGTCTGAATTAACCCCTGCATTGAATATCTGATAGTCAGGAAAAGTTGTTTTCAGGTCTTTTACCCAATTATAACTCACGATGCCATGGGTATTGCTATCTCCAAAACATACCACTGTCTTTTGGGAAGGGTTTATTTTCTGAAGATTCTGTAGATTTGGATAGTTTTCAGGCCTGTGGCGTGTTACTTTTAGCCACAACCACAAGTATACCAAAGATAAGAAAATTAGTAGGGTAATAATGAGGAACCAAAACATCTAAGGATAGATTAGATTTATTAAAATGTAAACCTAAAGATAATAGTTGATGTTAAAAAGTGTTAAATAAGACTAAATTTCGTTTTTATGGCGTTAATTTCGTGTTAAGAATTTTGTACAAAAGGTAAGATAATGAACTTTCGGAAGATTATAATATTTATGCTTATTGCCATGATTGGGTTAATTACCTTTCAATGGTACTGGATAGAGAATGCTATTTCTGTCAGGAAAGAACAATTTGACAGAAATGTTAATGATGCACTGCAAGCGACAATCAGGAAGATAGAGAAACAGGAGGTTATTTTTCTGGCAAATCAGAAAATGAAAGCTGAAGAACAAAAAAGGCTTCTGGCGATTACTCAACAGAAGCAAATGAAAAAGAAGGTTGCAAGGCCTGTAAGAGTAAAGCCAGAGGAGCATGAGACTTTTGTTAATTTAGACCCTTTGACCAATGATGCCGTCAGGGTTTATTATTCTTCTCCAAATCCTGATAATCAAGCTACAATTAAGAGACAAAAGACGGCCACTGTAGCTCCAACGGATGTTTTTGGGGGAGTGACTACTTTTGAAATACCTGGTCGTCAGATGGATATGATTAAAGAAATGCTTGAAGAGCAAAATCTGATGTGGGAAGAATTGAATCAGCCCGTACGCAGTATTCTGATGAGACAGAAAACAGCAGAAGACTTGCTTAGAGAAATAAACAGGCAGGTATTTGTTCTCCATAAAACCAATGAGTATAATCCTTCTCTGGCTGTGAGATCGGAGGATAGAGATGGGCATTTTAGGTTTGATTATTCTATCAGTGCCAGTTCTTTTGATACTGTAAGGACAAACTATGTTAAGCCAAGAATCTACAAGAAAATAGACAAAGTTCAAGAAGAGAATAGGGAAGCCTTGACACTAGAACGTACTAAAAATAAAGCAGAATTGGTAAAAAATGTATTAACAGACGTAATCCATGGAAATAGGAATATTCACGAACGGCTCGATCGTATATCGTTGGACACATTATTAAAAAAAGAACTGAGGAACAGAGGTATTACTTTGCCTTATCAATATGGGGTGAAGAACAGCTCCAATATGTTGTTTTCTTCTTTTGCTGTTAACTATAACCCTAATCTCTTAAAAGATGCCTATAAAGCTGAGCTTTTTCCAAGTGATTTAGAGCCGCAAAACCATTTTTTGTATGTGTATTTTCCTAATACACAGGGCTTTATCTTACGTAATATGTGGACTGTATTTGCCAGTTGTGTTTTGTTGATTCTGATGATTGGTGGTATTTTTTATACTTCAGTCAATACGATGTTGAAACAGAAGAAACTTGCCAATATCAAGAATGATTTTATTAATAATATGACTCATGAATTTAAGACTCCTATTTCAACGATTTCGTTAGCAGTAGAGGTAATGAAAGACAATGAAGTGAAGAAAGACAGTGGTAAGATGAATCGTTATCTTAATATTATTCAGGATGAAAACCGCAGGCTCGGTACACAAGTAGAGAAGGTATTACAAATGGCTTTGCTGGATAAAGGAAATGTGAAGTTGAAATTTGAGCGGGTTAATATTCATGAAACTATTGAACAGGTATTGAACAATTTGAGTGTCCAGATTGAGCAAAAGAATGGTGTTGTCAATCTTGAGCTTGAAGCGGAGCATCCTGAGATAGAAGCGGACGAAGTGCATCTTACTAATATCATTTATAACTTGCTTGATAATGCTAATAAGTATTCGCCTGAGAGTCCAGAAATTACTATTCGTACAGAGAATGTTGATAATTCTTTAAAGATAAGTATTTCGGATAAGGGAATTGGGATGAATAAAGAACAAATTAGTAGAATATTTGAGCGTTTTTATAGAGTACCTACTGGTAATTTACATGATGTGAAGGGTTTTGGTTTAGGATTAAGTTATGTGAAGAAAATGGTAGAGTCGCATCAAGGACAAGTAATAGTGGAGAGTAAAATTGGTGAAGGCAGCACATTTGAGGTATTTTTACCTTTAATTGCTAAAAAAGCATAATTAGATGATGACAGTTAAACTCCCGCTGAGGGCTAATATATGAAAGTTTTATTGACTGAAGATGACCCTAATCTGGGTATGTTGCTACAAGAATACCTGACAGCTAAAGGTTTTGAAACAGACCTGGCTAGAAATGGTGAAGAAGGCATAAAGCTTTTTATCGAAAAAGGTAATTATGATATGTGTATCTGCGATGTGATGATGCCTAAAAAAGATGGTTTTTCTTTGGCAAAAGAAATCAGGATGAAGGATAAGCATGTTCCGATTATATTTCTGACGGCTAAATCTATGAAGGAAGATACTCTACAAGGGTTTAAGGTTGGGGCGGATGATTATATTACCAAACCTTTTAGTATGGAAGAGCTTTTAATGCGAATGAAGGCTATTCTCCGTCGAATCAATAAGCAGGAAGCAGATATACCCAATACACTTTTTCAGATAGGGAGTTATTCATTTGATGCTCAAAACAATACTTTGGCTCATAGTGGAACCCAGAATAAGTTAACAACAAAAGAGTCTGAGTTATTGAAATTGCTTTGTCAGAATAAGAACCAATCAGTTAGCAGAAGTTTTGCTTTGAAGCTTATCTGGGGAGATGATAGCTATTTTAATGCAAGGAGTATGGATGTATATATTACTAAACTGCGTAAACATCTGAAAGAAGATCCTTCACTACAGATAATGAATATGCATGGAGAGGGATTTAAATTGATTTGTTGATTTTTATAGACTAGATATAACAGAGAGAGGCTTGTATTGAATTAATACAAGCCTCTTTTAATATTTTTCGGTGTAATGGATTTCATAACTGTTTGCGTAAGCGAGCTACTGGGATATTCAATTGTTCACGGTATTTTGCCACTGTACGACGGGCAATATTATAACCTCTTTTATTAAGCATTTTTTCTAACTTATCATCTGAAAGAGGAGAGTTTTTAGGCTCGTTTTCTATAAGTTCTTTTAATATGTTTTTTACTTCGCGGCTAGAGGCATCTTCACCAGAATCTGTGGCAATACCTTCAGAGAAGAAATATTTTAGTGGATAAATACCAAAATCAGTTTGTACTGCTTTGCTATTAGCTACCCGAGAGACTGTTGAGATATCCATTTCTATACGATTGGCAATATCTTTCAGAATCATTGGTTTTAGACGTGATTCATCACCGTCCAGAAAGAATTCTCTTTGGTATTCAACAATAGCCTTCATTGTTTTTAAAAGCGTTTGTTGGCGTTGTTTGATTGCATCAATAAACCATTTGGCTGCGTCTAATTTTTGCTTAACAAATGTTACGGTTTCTTTAATACTTTTATGTTGAGCTGAACCATTTTTATCTGTTTTATCATAAGTGTCCAGCATTTCAGCGAAAGAACGGCTTACTCTTAATTCAGGGGCATTTTTAGAATTTAAGATAACATCTATTTTGCCATTATTATTGGTTACAATAAAATCTGCCATCAGATAAGCCGCAGTGCTATCTCCGCTACCCATATTGCCAGGTTTAGGATTAAGACGTGTAATGATTTTAATCGCTTGTTTCATTGCACTATCATCAATATCTAAACGGCGTTGTATTTTTTCGTAGTGCTTTTTAGTAAACTCATCGAAAAAGTCGTTGATAATCTTAATGGCGATTTCTACTTCTGTATCTTCATGGTCTTTCCTATCTAATTGTAATAGGAGACACTCTCTTAAATCTCTGGCCCCTATACCTGCTGGCTCGAAAGATTGTACTTTACGAAGAAGCGTTACCAACTCTTCTTCGGTTGTATAAATATTTTGTGTGAAAGCTAAATCATTGCAAATAGAGCGGAGCGGTCGACGAATATATCCATCTTCTTCTATGCTTCCAATCAGTTGCATTCCAATAGATTCCTGACGCGTGTCTAATCTGAGATATCCCAGCTGCTGTACTAAGGATTCGGCTAGGGTATTGGTTGCAATCACAGGCATTACATCTCTATCATCATCACCCCAACCGTCGCCATACATTTTGTAGCCTGCATAGTCTTCCTGATCTAAGTATTGCTTTACGTCTAGTCCCTCATAATGTTCATATTCACCATACTCGTCATAATCATCTCCGTACTCATCATTGTCATATTCGTCTTTCACACGATCATCTACGTCCATTCCTTCTTCTAGTGCAGGATTGATTTCGAGCTCTTCCTCAATTCTTTGGTCAAGTTCAGCAGTAGGAATCTGCAACAGTTTAATAAACTGTATTTGTTGCGGTGACAGTCGCTGTTGAAGCGATTGATTGAGACTTAGTTTTTGCATCTGTGAAGTAGCGTTTTTTCATTTACATAAGGGACTTTTATAGACCCTCTCCACATTTTTCGTGCCAAAAGAATATGTGTTTATAAATAAAGGAATGTGTTTTTTTAATAACTGCCAAACTTTTAAGAAGAAAATTTATTGTTTTGACAAAAAAAATATATAACTATCTTATAATAAGTATATTACAAAGTGGTGGTATTTTTTATTAAAAACAAAGGTTTTTCAGAAAAAACATAGCCTTTACAAAATAAACCCCATAAAACGTTTAAATCTTATGGGGTTTATTTTGATTTTAACTTCGAGATTTTAGGCTAAAACTTTCTTGTTTTTTACGGTTGCTACTTTCTTGTTTTTACGGAAGTATTTATCTCTTACTCTCTCATTAATATAGTACAAACATGGTACGATAACAAGTGTAAGAATCGTAGAAAAAGATAGGCCAAAAATGATAGTCCAAGCCAAAATACCCCAGAATACCGCACTATCACCCCCTAGAAAAATATGAGGGTTAAGATCAGTAAATAAAGTAACGAAATCCATGCTAAGTCCTAAAGCTAGTGGCACAAGCCCAAGAACGGCAGCTGAGGCAGTTAATAATACAGGAGTAAGACGAACTCCACCTGCTTCAATAATTGCTTCTTTTAATTCGTATCCTCTGTCTCTCAACTCATCTGTAAATTCTATCAATAGTATACCATTTTTTACTACAATCCCTGCCAAAGCAATGATACCAACGCCCGACATGATTACTGAGAAATCCATTCCAAAAGCCATAAATCCTAAAAATACACCAATAAATGACAAAAGGATTGTTACGAATATAATGAGAGGTTTAACTATCGAATTGAATTGAGTTGCTAAGATCAAGTAAATTAATAATACTGCCGCACCCAATGCTCCCATCAAGAAAATCATTGATTCCATTTGTTCTTCTTGCTCCCCACCCATTTTTACAGTATAACCACTTGGTACATCCATACGACTAATAACTTTGTCCTGTATTTCTGCTACGATTTCATTGGCATTGTATCCATTTAATACCTCAGAGCCAAGCGTAATGATTCTGGATTGGTCTTTACGGTTGATCTGGCTAAATGTTGTCGAATAACTAATATTTGCAATTGAATTCAGAGGCACCTGACGTAATGTACCACCCATATTCATATCACGATAGGTGATATTCAAACTTAATAGTTTGTCAATACTATTTCTGTCATCTTCTTTCAGGCGTAACTGAATGGGATATTCATCTTTATCATCTCTGAATTTGGATATCTCAGCACCAAATAGAGCGGTTCTGATGGCCAAAGCTACCTGCGATGTACTTATACCTTCTCTTTGAGCTTTTACTTTATCTACATCAATGATAATTTCTGGTTTGTTAGTAATTAAATCAGATTTTAACTCTTCAATCCCTGCAATTTTCTCTGCTGCGATTTTCTTACGAACCTCTTTTTCTATTTTTATCAGTGCATCGAAGTCTTCACCTGCTATTTCAACAGAAATCGGTTTACCCGTTGGAGGACCATTATTCTCTCGTTGTATAGAGATTTCAGAACCAGGAATACCCTTTATTTCTTTTCTCATTTCTTCTAAAAGCTTAGCAGAAGAAATATCTCCACGCTCTTCTTTTTTCACAAACGCTACCGTTACTTTCGATTTTTGAGGAGTAGCAGAGCGATCGGGATTAAAAGGGTCACCTGCATTTTTACCAACGTTTGATATTACAGAGTTAATAGCTTTATCAGCATTATGTCTCTTAATCACACCAAAAACTTTCTTTTCTATCACTTTTGTAACTGAGTCGGTTACTTTGGCATCTGTACCAACAGGCATTACATTATATACATAAATATAATCTGGCTCACCACTTGGGAAAAAGAGAACTTTAGGTTTTACTATTCCTAATAATACGAAAGTAAAAATTAATAAAGCAAACATGGCTATTACTGCAAAAACAGGACGATAACCTTTAATAATCCATGAAATCAGATTTCTATAAGATTGTTTGAAACGAGGCAATGCATTATCCTGAAAAGGAATAATTACTTTCGGTGTCAATATAAAGTGATTGAAAGCATATAAAATCGCCATCAACACGATAAAGTTTCCAATACCAACATTGATAAAGTATGCTGGTAAGGCTACTATTGCCATAATGATCATTGGTCGGCGAATAGCAGCAAAGCTTGTATCTTCATGTTGCTCATCTTCGTGACGTCTCATGAATGAAATAGCAAATACTGGATTGATTATATAAGCAACAATCAATGAGGCAAATAGCGTATAAATCAATGTAATAGGTAAGAATTTCATAAACTCACCTACAATACCCGGCCAGAATAACAATGGGAAGAATGGTGCTATGGTAGTAAGCGTTCCTGATAATACAGGTAAAAATACTTCTGATGCCGCCAAACTTACAGCTTCTTTTATACTTAGGTTTTTGAATCTATTGAATAGGCGGTGAGCGTTTTCGATAACTACAATGGCATCATCTACCACAATACCCAAACCTAGCAGGAAGGCAAAAAGAACAATTGTATTTAATGTAAATCCTGAGAACCAGAGGGGAATAAAGGCAATGAGTGCTGATAGAGGCACAGACAAGCCTACGAAAATCGCATCTCTTACACCCATAAAAAACATTAATACAATAACCACAAAAATAAATCCTAAAACTACTGTATTGATTAAGTCAGCAATTTCACTTTTTACTCTTTCAGAACTATCAGCAGTAATTTTTGCTTCTAAGCCTTTAGGAAAACGGGTTTCACGGTATTTTTCTAATAGTGCTTCAATGCGTTCTGATACAGCTATGATATTAGCTCCTGCACGCTTAATTACATTCAAGGTAACTACTCTTTTACCATCTAAACGGGCGAAATCTTGTTGTTCTTCATTACTATCTCTTACATCTGCTACATCTCCTAAACGAACCGTTGCTCCTGTAGAGCTACGAATCTGAACGTCCTGGATTTGATTGACATCTTTAAACTCTCCTTTTACCCTAAGTGTACGACGGATATTATCGACATTGAGTTCTCCACCCGAAATATTGATATTTTCGCCTTGTATAGCTGATTGTATATCATAGAAAGTTAAGCCGGAAGCCTGCATTTTATACAAATCAAGGTTTATCTGGATTTCTCTTTTCAATGTACCTACAATATCAACCTTCGTAATTTCAGGATATGATTCGATATCATCTTGTAATTCTTCCGCAAAGTCTTTCAACTTCTCTAAAGGTAAATTACCGGCCAAATTGATGTTCATAATAGGAAACTCTGAGAAGTTTACATCCTGGGCTGTAGGACCACTATCCAGCTTTTGTGGTAAATCTCTCTTTGCTTTATCAATGGCATCACGTACCCGTTGAAGAGCGGCTTCAATTTTAACATCTGGGTCGAATTCAACCAAAATAACAGAAACATCTTGTAAAGCATTTGATTTGATACGTTTTACGCCTGTGATGGTTTTCAATTGCTTTTCAATAGGCTTATTGATAACGTTTTCAACATCAGAAGGCGTTGTACCAAAATAAATAGTCTGTACATAAATCTGTGGTACTTTTATGTCAGGAAATTGCTCTTTAGGCAAATTAAAATAGATGCCTAATCCTGCTAAAAATATCATTGCCGTAAACATATAGACCGTTGTCTGGTTATTACCTAACCAACGAACCATATTGTAAATCATCCCACTGCCGTGAGGAAGATCTTGATCTTGTAAATTTTCTTTTTCCATAATCCAAAACCTTTGAAAGGATTTTATGATTGTTTAATGATTTATATAAATAGGCATTAGAAAAAGTATAATAAAGGATTTATAATGCATTTCTTTTATTATACCTTTTCATTAAGTTTAGAAATTTATTGCCAGACCATCTACCAAATCCTGATAGCCTTGTGTAATCAATAAATCACCAGCCTGTAATCCTGATACTATTTCAATATTTCCTCCATAAGTAAGACCAGTAGTAATCTTACGACTGCGAGCTATTTTCTTGCCGCCTTCTGTTACCGCTACATATACAATCTCCCCTTGTTCATCTTGTTGAATAAGATTTCTATTGATAATGATTGCATTGCTTTTTGCCTGATCATTTACGTTCAAGACAGCTGTCATATTAGGCTTTAACTGAGGGTCTATTTTAGGAATAGATGCTTCAATAACAAATGTACGAGAAGCCGGATTTACTGTTTGACTAACAAATGTTAGTTTTGTAGTCGTTTCTTTGCCTAAATCAGGAAATTTAACAGTTACCACATCTCCTTGTTTAACAGTACCAGCATAAGTATCAGCTGCCTGAGCGATAACTTTTAAATTGTCAGAATTGACGACTCTCACGATTCCTAGTCCCGGAGAAGCCATTTCACCGGCTCTTTGACGAATTTCATCAACATAACCATTTAGTGGAGAAGTTACCCTTGTCATAGCTGTTTGAGTATTTAGCGTAGCCAAACGTTTTTCAAGACCTTCAACATTACTTTTTGCCTGGATATATTGTATTTCAGTACCAACTTTCTGATCCCATAGCGATTTTTGCTTTTCAAAGAAGACTTTAGCTGTTTCTAACTGTACATCAATTTCCTGGATTGATTGTTTCAACACTGCATTATCAATGGTTGCTATCAACTGGCCTTGTTTTACATAATCTCCTTCTTTGACATAAAGATTAGTAATAGCTCCACCCATTTGAGGAGAAACAAAAATGTTATTTTTGGCATCTATTCTACCTTGAAACTCTACAAAGTGTTTGAAATCTTGTGAAGCAACTGGCGATACTGTGACACTCACTATTTTTTCTTCCTCTTTCTTAGGATCCAGAATATCTAGTTCAGTCTGTAATTTTGTAATTTTGGCTGATATTTCTTTTTCTTCAGCTTGTAGCTTTGCTAATTCATCTTTCTTTTGAGCAACTTTATCGCCACCACCTTTTGAGCAAGCTGCAACAATAATCATGAACAGAAATATGAAAGCCGTATTTGAAAATTTTGATTTTGCAATGGAATGAATAAGTGATATATTTTTCATACGAAATGTGTTTTTGTAAATACTTTAATCATTTATATTTTTTGAATCTTTATTTTATTCTGCTATCAATTTTCCCATTGCCTTATCTAAATCGACTTTAGCAATCAGAACATCATATAAAGCAGCAAAATAGTTTGTCTGAGCTTCTTTTAAAGAAGATTCGGCATTAACAACCTCGATATTAGTACCAGAACCTGCTTTATACTTTATTTTAGTTACCCTAATAACTTCTGTAGCTAAATCCAAATTTCTTTGTTGAATATTAAGCGTTTCTAATCCATTATTCAGGTTAATAGTCGCTGATTTTGCCTGCAAATCGAAAGATTCACGAAGTAACAAGGCACTTTGATCTATTTTTGTTAAGGCGATTTGTTGTTGTTGTATTTGTATTTTTCTTAACCCGCTATCATAAATAGGAATCTGTAAGCCAAGTGTTAATGCTGATGAGCCGAACCAACGCTCAAAAGGGTTAAATCTGGTATTACTATGACCCGCTCCCAGTGACCCA
>Ga0247817_10001437_pt1 | contig 12516 bp, 9 predicted proteins | sample UWRJL212509R1_FD_178010 | JGI IMG/M metagenome (GOLD analysis project Ga0247817, IMG submission 178010) | Plant litter microbial communities from Arlington Agricultural Research Station in Wisconsin, United States - UWRJ-L212-509R-1 | ecosystem: Environmental > Terrestrial > Plant litter >... | reverse complement strand
GTGGCCGCCTCGAGGTCGCCCGGCCCGGACGCCTCGACCGACTCGTCGACCGTGATATCCGCGCCGTCGTACCTGTCGGCGTCGACCACGGAGTTCAGAACCAGAACCCCGGATGCCACGGTCAGCACGATCCCGAAAACGAACGCCACGAACGCGGGGCCGGCCCAGACCCGCCAGGTCGCCGCGAGCCGACGCGCGTATCCGGCCTCGTCGCGCACGTCGACGATCGTGAGGGTGTCGGGTTCGACCGGCTCGGGATCCGACTCGGCAGGAGCGACGTCGACGACCGTCGGGGCGAGCCGTTCGGCGAGCACCGCGCGGGCCTCGGCCGCCGCAGCTTCCTCGGCCGGCGTCGACGTGCGCCCATAGGCGATGCGACGCAGGTCGTCGAGCTCGGTCATGGCCAGAGCATATCTCAGCTCCTGAGGTGGTTGAGTAGGAGCGTCAGCGACGTATCGAAACCACAGGACGGGTTTTCGATACGCGCCGCAGGCGGCGCTACTCGACCAGCAAGGCCCGCAGACGGCACTACTCGACCGGCAGCGCGCCGTCTGTACAATCGAGTAAACGCTTTCCCAACGACGAGAGAGACCTATGCCGCACGCCAGCCTGACCATCAACCCTCGCTTCGCGATCGGAGCCGTCGACCGCCGCCTGTTCGGCTCGTTCGTTGAGCACCTCGGCCGGTCGGTCTATTTGGGGCTCTACGAGCCGGAACACGCGACGGCCGACGACGAGGGGTTCCGCGGCGACGTGCTCGAACTCGTGCGCGAACTGGGCGTCTCGACGATCCGGTATCCGGGCGGCAACTTCGTGTCGGGGTTCAAGTGGGAAGACAGTGTCGGGCCGGCATCCGAACGTCCGACCCGGCTCGATCTCGCCTGGCACTCGACCGAGACGAACGAGGTCGGCCTGCACGAGTTCTCGAGCTGGCTGCGCAAAGCGGGCAGCGAGTTGATGCTGGCCGTCAACCTCGGCACCCGCGGCGTCGAAGAGGCCCTCGACCTGCTCGAGTACGCCAACGTGCCATCCGGATCCACCCTCTCCGACCGGCGACGCGCGAACGGCCTCGACGAGCCCCTCGCCGTGAAGATGTGGTGCCTCGGCAACGAGATGGACGGCCCGTGGCAGCTCGGCCACCGCAACGCCGACGACTACGGCAAGCTGGCGTCGATGACAGCGAAGGCGATGCGCCAGCTCGACGAGAGCATCGAGCTCGTCGTCTGCGGCAGCTCGAACCGCACCATGCCCACCTTCGGCGCGTGGGAGCACACCGTGCTGCAGCACACCTACGACGACATTGACCTCATCTCGTGCCACGCCTACTGGGCAGAGAGCCAGAGCGACCTCGAGAGCTTCCTCGCCGCCGGCCACGACATGAGCCTGATGATCGAGGAGGTCGTCGCCACCGCAGACGCCGTCAAGGCCGCGCTGAAGAAGACCAAGCAGATCAACATCTCGTTCGACGAGTGGAACGTCTGGGACATCGAACGCTTTCAAACCGTCGACAAGATCGAGGGCGTCGGAAACTGGCCGAAAGCCCCGCGCCTGCTCGAGGATTCGTACACGGTCGTCGACGCGGTGGTCGTCGGCAGCCTGTTGATTTCCCTGCTCAATCATGCGGATCGGGTCAGCTCGGCCAGTCTCGCCCAGTTGGTGAACGTGATCGCGCCCATCATGACCGAGCCGGGCGGTGTCGCGTGGAAGCAGACCACGTTCTTCCCGTTCGCGGTGACCTCGCGTCTGGCCGGCGCGACCGCGCTTACCACGCGCATCGTCAGCGACACGTACGAGTCGAGCGTGCACGGCACCGTGAACCTGGTCGACTCGGCGGTGACGTCTGACGCGTCGGGCACGTCGGTGTTCCTGATGAACCGCGGCGTTTCGGCGTCGTCGACGGTCACGATCGACATCTCGGCCCTCGGCGCGGTCTCGGTCGTCGAGGCGGTCGCCCTCTACGACGACGACATCCACGCGGCGAACACGCTGGCCGCGCCTGAGCGCGTGCAGCTGCGCTCGATCGAGTCGACGATCGCGGACGGCACCCTAACGATCGAGCTGCCCCCGGTCAGTTGGGCCGCCCTGCGCCTCACGCCGGTCGAGTAGGCCGCCTGCGGCCGCCCTGCGGGTTGAGTAGGCCGCCCGCGGCCGCCCTGCTGGTTGAGTAGGCCGCCTGCGGCCGCCTTGCTGGTTGAGTAGGCCGCCTGCGGCCGTATCGAAACCCCGCTACGAAGTACCCGCCACCGCGTCATCCGCAATCTTCTTCTTCACCGGCGGAGCTCCGTTGCCCAGCTCCTTGTGCACCCCGAAAACGACCACGGGGATCAGCACCAGCGAGCGCAGATCGAACAGCGCGTGCACAACGATCGCGACCACGATGCTGCCGGTGGCGAGGTAGATCGCCATGAACGCCGTGCCGAGGATGACCGAGCCGACGATGCCGGGGAGGCCCTGGTAAATGTGCAGAAATCCGAAGATCAGGATGCTGGCCGCCACCGCGGCTATCGCGCTTCCGGTGACGCCGAAGATCAGCGCGGGGAGGGCCAGGCGGAAGAGCAGCTCTTCTACGACGCCGGCGTTGATCGCGAGGGCCGCGCCGTATTTGAGTTCGGCGCGGTTGCGGGGGAGCAGCGCCTGAACGTCGCCGATCGCTGGCACGTCGGCCTGGCTGTCGATCTCGCGGCGGGCGAGGAAGATGCCGAGCACGGCGCCGCCGCCGACGATCACGACGATCGCGGTCGTGATGGCGGGTCCGATCCAGCCGGAGTCGCCGAAAGCCTGGCGGGCGGATGCCACGAAGTCCCACCGTTCGACGGCATCCTGGAACGGCCCGATGAACTGCCAGCTCAGTGCCAGCACGACCACGGCAGCGCCGCCGAAGTTGAGGAACGACTGCCGCAGCCACTTGCGGAACGTTTTCTGCCGCCGCTTCGTCGATCGCTGCCGTTTGAACGTCGAGTAGTCACGCCGGTTCTTGCGGATCGCGTTCAGGGTCATGAACGCGAGGAGGACGGCGAGCACGGCGCCGAGGATCCACGGAGTCAGGGGCGCGGTGGGGGAGAGCACGGATCTAGTCTGACGGACTGTGCAGGGACATGCGCATGTGTTCAAGCGTTCATTGGGCGCTGCGGAGCGCGGAAGGGCCTGTCCCACGGCTTGTCAGAGGGAAGATTGAGAAGAAATTGCGTAGTCTTGCATGATGGAATCAAACGGACTGTCAGTGCTTGAAATCTGCGCCGGCGCAGGTGGACAATCGTCCGGATTGGAGCTCGCGGGCTTCGAGCACGAGCTTGCAGTTGAGATCGATGTGGACGCCGCGGCGACGCTTCGTCTAAATCGTCCGTCATGGGATGTTCAGACTTCGGACGTTCGAGAGATCAACGGCACCCATTTCAAAGGAATTGATTTGCTAGCCGGGGGAGTGCCGTGTCCTCCCTTTAGCGTCGCAGGCAAGCAACTTGGTTCAGATGACGACCGTGACCTTTTCCCTGAAGCGTTACGACTTGTCAGAGAAGCAGCGCCGACAGCTGTGATGCTCGAGAACGTGAAAGGGTTGGCCTCTGTCCGGTTCACCGAGTACCGACAGTCGATCCTCGATGAACTAAAGCGGCTCGGATACCGCACGTCGTGGCAGCTCCTATACTCGAGCGAGTTTGGCGTTCCGCAGCTTCGACCCCGATTCATTTTGGTCGCACTAAAGGAACAAGCGTTTGAGAAGTTCACCTGGCCGGGGGCTGTTGGAACACCGCCAACTGTTGGACAGACCCTCCTGCCCCTAATATCGGCGAATGGTTGGGGCGGCGCTATGGCGTGGTCGCGACGCGCCAATGGGGTTGCCCCAACCGTTGTGGGAGGCTCAAAAAAGCATGGCGGCGCCGACCTCGGGCCGACGCGCTCGAAAGCAGCTTGGCTCGCTTTAGGGGTCGACGGTAAGGGAATCGCCGACAGCGCTCCCACCGCTGAGCATGACTTGAATCACATCCCGCGGCTGACCAACGAGATGGTGGCTCGCATTCAGGGCTTCGACCGAAGCTGGAAGTTCTCGGGCAAGAAAACTTCGGTGTATCGGCAGATCGGAAATGCTTTCCCGCCTCCGGTTGCCGAACAAATCGGACTCCGGATCGCGAACGCCCTCGGCAAGGCCAACTCGAACTCTGCTCAAGCCAGTTTGATGGCGCTCTAGGGCAAAGGGCTTCAATCCTTCAGATGGAGAGCGCGCTCCGCACATTCGGATGGGGTCCGCGCTCTAATGCATCGCGCGGAACGGTAATCTGGACTGATGACCACCTTGCGGCGGGGTCCGAGTCGCAGGGGGCTACGGACAAAATCCAGGAGCCTGTAACAAAGAAAAATTGCACGTGTTCAGATATGTCCAGCACAACTATTTGCAAGCACCAAGACGCGGATGCGCGTAAGTGTTCGAACTCGTTCCGAGATAAAAAGAAGCGCACTCGGTTTCGTGTGGTGGTTGTCTTCACCTCCACCTCGGCGCGTGCCGACGGCTCACTGATCAGTATGTCGTAGCCAGCCGTATCGTCAGTCTCGGACACCCACACGGGAGGTATCGAAGAGTGCACGCTTGCCCACTCGAAGAACGCCAACTCCCCGGCGCGCCCGATTTGCTTCAACCGCTGATCGTCAAATTTTCGGGCCACGTTCTGTGCCGAAGCAAAGGCAGTGGGATCGTCCAAACCAATTCGGCTCGAGATTTCGAGAATATCGAGTGGCAGATCCACTTCGTGCGCGATGAGGCCCCCCACCTCGTCAAGCCAGATGGGGTTGTGAAGCTCAAGATAGATCTCGAGAAGTGCTTGGACCGGATCCCCGCGCTCGCTCCTTTTCTTCAAGCTGGTTGAGCCGACGAAGTCCAACGATCGCAGCCATTCCAAAGCGTGTTCGTATTGGGTAGGTGTGAGGTCTATATAACGCGGTATTGTGCGGAGCGAGATGCCCGCCTGCGCGACGGAAGTACTTGCGAGCTCAATCAGCCATCGCGAACCGGCTATAAGAGTGGCCTCACTGACATCAGCTGCGTCCAAGGTAGGCCCACACCGCCTCAACATCTGAGGCGTCCAAGACGGAACCATTCTCCAGGTCCTCTTCCAGATCGATTAGTTGTCTCAATGAAGGATCGTCTAAGACGCTATCCATTAGTCGAATTTTCTCGCTTAGTCGGGACGCAACGAGGTCGTCGATAGTGCCATCGGCAACGAGTATCCGAATATTCGTGACGGTGTTTTCAGCAAGCCCCAGTCGGTGGATGCGGTCTAGGCTTTGCAGGAATCGGCCGGCCGCGAAGTCGCGATCGATGTAGACCGCCTCGTGGCAGTGCTTATGCAAGCTGATGCCCTCGCCTAGGGTCGCTGGATTCGAAATCAATACCATGCACTCGGGGTCGTCCTTGAACCGTTCTAGTGAGGACGCGCGATCTTCGGGCGCTGACCCACCAGTGACGACCGCCGGGTTCATTGACCCCAACATCTCTTCAAGGGTTGCGATATTCCGTAGGAATGTGCTCCATACGAGGGTTTTTCTCCCAAGTGCTGCGTTCTCGCGAACTATGCGAACTGTTTCTAAGAGCTTCGGTGACATCTCGTGGTCGGGCAGCTCCGCCAAGAGGGAACGAACAAGGCTCCCTGCGGGCAGTTTCAAAGGCGGAACACGAAACTGTAGAGCTTCGAGTCGAGAGGAACCCACAGCCAGCAGAGCCGGGCTGGTGGCGGCCATCAGGAGGTAAACGATGATCCGTCCGAGGTCGTCGATGCGCTCGTTTTCATCTATAGGCTCGGCAAATTGTCCGAGTAGCGCGTCGTAGAGCTTGCGGTGGAGCGGTGGCAGTTTGACGCGCTGAGTCGTGATCGAAAGCGTGGGCAAACCTAGTTCAGTCTTGGTCGTTCTCGTGAAAACTGTGCTGAGGCTATTTGCCTTTTCAGATTCGACCGCTCTAGCAACGAGAGATCTTCCTCGTCCCGGCCAGACAAATTCCATCAAAGATTGCAAATCGGAAATTCCGTTTGGCACAGGCGTTCCGCTAAGGGCAATCCTGCGAGACGCGAGGGGGCCAAGGCTTAGGCAGATAGAGCCATAGACGCCATCGGGTCCGCGTTTCATTCGGTGTGCTTCGTCGAGCACGAGGAGCGTTGGAGATTCTGCTAGATGCTTCGCAAGCGAGCTTTGAGCTGATATCAAGCGCTCATAATTTAGGAGCGTCACTTCCGAGAATTCTGTAAGGCCTGGACCGAGAATAGCGTGGGGCGGTACTTTGGAGAAAACCTCGGCTAGCTCGCTTGTCCAGCTTTCGTGCGCCGACTTCGGTGCGACAACGACCAACGACGTTGCCAAACCTTGGTGCTTCAGCATCGAATAAACCGCTAACGCTGTCCGGGTCTTCCCGGCACCAGGCACACTGAAATTTGCCGCTTGGCGCATGTTCAGCATTTGGCCGATATCTCGAAGCTGAAAAGCCGTCAGCGCGCCTTTCCAATTCCCGTCGCTCGCTTCGGCGAGCGCCGTCAACGATAACGGGCGTGCTTGCGCGCCACTGGCAATCAGTTGTTCAAGATACTTGCCATCTTGAACCGCCGCGGTGACCATCCGCGCCAACTCTTCGTCCCAGACCACGGCCGAGTTTGGCCACCGTCCGAGACCCGCTAAGTTCTCTAGAAACTGGCCCAGCTCAATGGACATTGAAGTTGGTGTCTCGCGAAAAATGGACGGAAAACCCAGCACTAGTCGGCCCAGGTTTGCCGCAGACTCACGGTCCGTGGTAACCGTTACGCGTCCCTTGCTGTTTAGACCCAAGCGGAGTTGTCCGACGTCAGAGATGAGCGGCACCGTTGGCCTTGTTTCGCTCAAGCCATTGGAATCCTTCTCCAGAAGCATCCGCGACTCTGAGAATGGTGGTTCCGAGCCTGCCCAGAACCTCTTCGAGGATAATGAGAGCCTCATTGAGTGCCTCTTCGTCCAACGCGTTCTTGCTTTTTGCCTCCACGATGTCGGCGATCGTCGATTCGAGAGTGTCGGTCGCAGCCGTCATTTTTTCGACTGCCGCCGTCTTCCGCTTTTTTAGCCGATCCTCTCGGCCGGCGGAGTTGATCGCCTTCTCGACCGCGCCGTCGAGTTCCCGGATATACGATTTCGCCTCTTCGCGTTCGTTAGGGTTCGCGGATTTCGACTTCGCGCGAGCCTGGGCGGCTTTTGCAACCAGCTGCGCCGTCACGTCGTCAAGCTCAGTAGGCGGCGTGACCGAAACACCCAGACCGGGGATTTCTACCTCTACTACTAGAGCTGGGTTGACCACAAAATCGGCGGGCAGGCTCTTGGAGAGGTGGTCGGTTGCGAATGTGTCGCTGATAAGCCGAAGATCCGTTTTGGACTTAGTGAGCAATAGTGCGAGCAGTCGTGATTCTTTCAGGCGCTCGGCCGCCACTGGTTCGCTGCGGTAAACCTTCGCGTAGGTGCGGTGCAGCTCTTCGAGTTTGCCTTGATCGGTTTCGAAGTCTCGCAAATTGAGCGAGTTCTCGGACCCTTCGACTTGACTTCTCTCTACAAGATCGCGCAACACTGCCAGGATCCACAAATTGCGTTCCACCGTGGAGCGCTTCAGCCGGAACGCTTTTTCGGCGTTTTCCGTGCCCGCTGCGTTCACAGATTCCTCGAGTGCGAGCATCAAGTTGATGAAGGAGTAATCCCGACGATGGTCCCGGCGCATTTGGAGGTCAAGTTCCAAAAGGGCAATGTCTACCCAAGTCCAATCCGTAGGCAGAACCGCCACACGCATATCCGTGCTTCCGTTCGCGCGCAAAGCTGCGCAGCGTGAATTGCCGTTTATAAGAATGCCTTCAGGGGTGATAATCCCCGGGTCCTTTTGTCCGTATGTTTTGAGGTCTTCTCGGAGTTTGTCAAAGTCAGGGTCGATGCGCGAAGGGTCGACGGGAAGCGCGGCTAGCAGCTCGCCAAGATAGTCCTGGGCGGCGTCGCTCCAAGGCGCGGTCTTAATAGCGCGGTCACCACTAGCCCGAAAATCGCGCTGCGCCTTGATTCGGTGAGTCTCAGGGTTGTATGTCAGCTTGTCTAGGGGCATGGAAATTACCGGAAGTGACTCCGGGACGCTTCGCCACAAAACCTCGAGTGACGCTTGAATGCCTTGCCGACCCCGCGCTGCCGCGATTCGCGTGGCGACGAGTTCTTTGACTTGTTCGGAATTGCCGGGCGTGTTCTGCACCTGAAGGACTCCTGAGATCATTAATACAAGCGATGATGGCTAACTACGAGTGATCTTACGAGGATATTTCCAGTTTCATGAGGAGTTAAGCGTGTCGAATACACAACAAACGCCGCGAGCCGAGGGCACGATGGTGGGAATTGCGCGTTGGTTGCTTGCCGAAGTCGGCGCGGGCAACATTTTCACGAAGGCGGACTTAAGAGACGCCTTCCCCGGTGTGCAACAAGTTGACCGTCGAATGCGTGATCTTCGTCCCTACGGATGGGTAATCGACACGAATCGGCAAGATGCTGAGCTCGCGTCACATGAGCTGCGTTTCGTGGGCGAGGGGCAGCCGGTCTGGGAGAGCCGAAAGCGCCCCGGAGCGTTGGAAGCCAGCCCAAAGGAGCGACGGAAGGCGATGCTCGACGCCGGATATATGTGCGAACTCTGCGGGATCGCCGCTGGTCAGACGTTTTTTGTAAAGCCTTTTCACGCCGCTGTGGTGAGCGCCTATCGATCTCATGGCTCCTTCGTCGTTATGTGCCAGAGATGCGCCGCTGGGGCGACGGAAGATGTCCTAGCAACCGAACGCGCCCTGGCTCTTCAGCTTTTTGAAGAACTGACAGAGTCAGATCGGGGTCTATTTCGCGACTGGGTGGAGAACGGTCGCCGTCCAACGAAGGTCGAATTGGCTTGGAGCGTAGCATCTCGATCGCCTGGGCTCGTCGAGACCTTAGCGAGCGCTCATTCAGTCAAATCGTTTCCGACGGAAGCTCGGGAGAGGGGAGATGGCGCCGATGCCTGACGCAAATGAGCTCCGTTCTCGACTGGCTGCCGTTAATGGTGGCTTCATAACAGTGTCGTTGAACGAGTTGAGAGTCGCCGTCGGGGCTAAGCGACTGGGGCGATACGTCCTCGAGGAGATCGTCGAATGGCGAGGGCACGAGAAGCTCGGCTTCTTCCCATACGCGGTTCTAGCCAACAATGAAGAGCCCAGCCAAACACAAGAGGTGAAGGCTCTACTTAGACGATGACGCTTCGGAGTTGTCACTCTTGGTCGAAGCAATCCAGCACCCGACGTTGAGGGGCAATTGCACATTGCGGAGCGCGGTTCGGTCGGAACGTCTAAAGGACGTCGAGGCGGACGCGGCGCGAGCGAGAGAACTAAGGTTAGCGGTCGAGTCTGCGCTCTCTAGGTTTGAGCCGGGTTTGCACTCACCGTAAGCGGCAAAAGCGAGGTCCTTGTTGGACCTGGAAAATGCGGCGTCTTCCATAGCTGCCATACCGGAGGAGCCGAAACCGATGGGAATGTGCGGCCCGGCCCGCGGCTTGCCTTCCGAGGGGCCATCCGCCCCGTAAAAAAGGAATGAGCGCCGCGTGAGCAATACCGTCAGCCGCAAAGACGTCGGGTTCCGTTCGGAGCGGGGGCCGATACTCATCGCGTTGATGCTCACGACCGGGCTGGTGGCGATCGATTCGACGATTTTGGCTACTGCCGTGTCATCCATCGTCGACGACCTGGGCAGCTTCAGTCTCTTCCCCTGGCTCTTCTCCATCTATCTGCTCGCGCAGGCGGTCTCGGTTCCGATCTACGCGAAGCTCAGCGACATGGTGGGGCGCAAACCGATCGTGCTCATCGGCATCGGGCTGTTTCTCGTCGGGTCGATTCTGTGCGGGTTCGCGTGGAGCATGCCGGCGCTGATCGCGTTCAGAGTCATCCAGGGGCTCGGGGCCGGGGCGGTGCAGCCGATGTCGGTCACGATCGCCGGCGACATCTACACCGTCGCCGAGCGCGCCAAGACGCAGGGCTACCTGGCCAGCGTGTGGGCCATCTCGTCGGTCGTCGGGCCGACCCTCGGCGGGGTGTTCTCGCAGTTTCTGTCGTGGCGCTGGATCTTCTTCATCAACGTTCCGCTGTGTCTGATCGCGGCGTGGATGATCTACACGCACTTCCACGAGACGGTCGAGAAGAAGCGGCACAAGGTCGACTTCCTCGGGGCCTCGCTGCTCGCGGCGTCGCTTTCGCTGCTGATCCTCGCGGTGCTCGAGGGCGGCCAAGCCTGGGCGTGGAACTCGCCGCAGAGCATCGGCGCCTTCGCCCTCGGCGCGATTTTGCTCGGGCTGTTCGTCTGGGCCGAGTCGAAGGCTGACGAGCCGGTGCTGCCGCTCTGGGTGTTCTCGCGCCGACTGCTGCTCACCACCTCGCTCATCGGGCTGGGTGTGGGCGCGGTGCTGATCGGGCTGACGTCGTATGTTCCGACCTACCTCGAGCGCACGCTCGGAACCCCGCCGCTCGTCGCCGGCCTCGCGCTCGCCGTGCTGACCATCGGCTGGCCGATCTCGGCGTCGCAGTCGGGGCGGCTGTATCTGCGGTTCGGGTTCCGCACGACGGTGCTCATCGGTCTCGCGTTCGCGGTCGTCGGCTCGGTGGCGCTCGCCGTGACCGCGCAGACCCCGGTGCTCTGGTTCGTCGCGCTGTGCTGCTTCGTGATCGGGCTCGGCATGGGCCTCATCGCCGTGCCGTCGCTCATCGCCGCGCAGTCGTCGGTCGAGTGGAACGAGCGCGGCGTCGTCACCGGAACGAACCTGTTCGCCCGATCTATCGGCAGCGCCGTCGGGGTGGCGATTTTCGGTGCGCTGGCGAACGCGATCTTCTTGGCGGCAGGAACCGAGACGGATGTCGCGGTCGTCGAGCAGGCCTCCGGTGTTGTGTTCATCGGCGTTGCGGTGGTCGCCGTGATGACGGTCGTGGCCGCGATCGCTATGCCGCGGCAGTCACGCGTGCAGACCGCGGCGGGCGGGGCTGCGGCCGCTTAGGGTCTCGATACGGTCGCTGCGCGACCTACTCGACCGGCAGAGTGGCGCGACCTACTCGACCGGCAGAGTGGCGCGACCTACTCGACCGGCAGAGCTACTCGACCGGTACGGAGGTCGGCGGGTTGGGGTCGTCGTCGAGGCGCCACTCGCTCAAAAACTCGGCCACGGTCTTCGACGCGAGGTCGGCGTTCACCTGGTCGAGCAGAAACTCGGGGGACCCGACATTCGCTTTCGTGCGCATGATCTCGGCCCCGCTGTCGCGGCGGTAGACGACCAAATCGTTCATCACCGCGATTTCGCCGAGCAGGGCGTTTCCGATGGCTGCGGCGTAGTGTCGCACCTTCGCCCACCCCTCCACTTTGCGGGGGACGAGCTCGGCGCGCAGGTAAGTCGAGGCGGGTTCCATGGATTAACGGTAACGGAGCTTCGATGGGCTCAGCGACCGGTAACCCATAGTCCGCGACATCCGACAGTTATGAATGCACGATGATCTTCACGGCCGTCTCGTTGTGGTTGATCAAGGTGTCGAATCCCTCGGTGATCAGGTCGTCGAGGGCGATGCGTCCGGTGATGAACGGCGCCAGGTTCACCTTGCCGTCTTGCACCAGCTTGATCGCGGCGGGGTGGTCGCGAACGTAGGCGATCGTTCCGCGCAGGTCGATCTCTTTCAGCACGAGCTTCTGCATGTCGAGGGTCGCGGGCTTGCCCCAGATCGAGACGTTGACGATGACGCCCGTCGGCTTGATCGCGTCGAAGAGCATGTCGAGCACCACGTTGACGCTCGTGCACTCGAACGCGACATCCGCTCCGACGCCGTCGGTGAGTTCGCGCACGCGGTCGGCGACGTTCTCCTGGCTGGGATCGAGCACGTGGTCGGCGACACCGCTCGAGAGCGCCTTCGCCTTGCGTGCCTCGCTGAGCTCGGACATGATCACGGTGAGGCCCTCGGCCTTGAGCACCGCGGCGAGCAGGAGGCCGATCGGGCCCGCGCCGCCGATCAGGGCGACGTCGCCGGCCTTCGCGCCGCTGCGCACGAAGGCGTGGTGGCCGACCGAGAGTGGCTCGATGAGGGCGGCCTCGTCGAGGGGGATGTCGCCGACCGGGTGCACCCAGCGACGGTCGACGACGACCTTCTCGCTCAGGCCGCCTCCGCCGCCGGCCAGGCCGATGAAGCCCATCTTCTCGCAGAGGTGGTAGTTGCCGGCGAGACACGGCGCGCACTCGTTGCAGACGAAATAGGGCTCGACGACGACGCCGTCGCCCACGCTCAGATCGGTGACGCCCTCGCCGAGGGCGGTGACGGTTCCGGAGAACTCGTGGCCGAGCGTGACCGGTGCTTCTTCGTGCGAGAGGGGGTGCGGATGCCCCGCCGCCGGGATGAAGATCGGACCCTCGAGGTATTCGTGCAGGTCGGTGCCGCAGATGCCGCACCACGCCACGTCGATCGCGACCGCGCCGGGGCGCAGCTCGGGCTCGGGGATGTTCTCGATACG
>Ga0247817_10001435_pt1 | contig 12531 bp, 9 predicted proteins | sample UWRJL212509R1_FD_178010 | JGI IMG/M metagenome (GOLD analysis project Ga0247817, IMG submission 178010) | Plant litter microbial communities from Arlington Agricultural Research Station in Wisconsin, United States - UWRJ-L212-509R-1 | ecosystem: Environmental > Terrestrial > Plant litter >... | reverse complement strand
CTGGAAATTTTCGTTTAGTTGTAATGCTTTTATTTTTTCTTTATCACTAATAAATAAAGTAACTTCTTTCTTTTCAGCATTAACTGTCTGGAAAACGTTGCGGTTGTTTTTTAGCTCAAGAGGAGTAACGAGTACGGAGTTTTGAGCATAAGAAGTAAGGTTAATTAGAAATAAAGATGTTAAGAGTAATTTTTTAAACATTGTATATTTTGATTTTTCGGCGAATATCTTGTTTTTTTTCTTAATATCACTTGAATTTGTTTGAAAAGAAAAAGCGTGAATCAATTACATAATAATCGGTTCACGCTTTTTGAATATCGGATGAGGAATTGTTATTACTCTTCTTTTTCTACAACTTCAATAGTTGGTGTTGGCGGAACTTCCGGGGTGTCTTCTCCTTTTAAATACGATGGTAAATTTAATCCTGCCATGTTGAATAAATCATTTAATGGCGGAACTGTTTTCATCATTCCTGAAACGAAATTTGCGGTAGAGGAATTACCATTTTCTCCTTGTCCATTTCCTGAATCCCAAACTGTGATTTTATCAATTTTGATGTTTTTAACCGCTTCAACCTGAGTTCTTACTAATTCAGGAAGTTTCTCTAATAATAACAATTGGAATGCTTTGCTTGGATCTCCACCCGCTGCAGCTACAACCTCTTTATATCCTTCAGCTTGTTTGGTTAATATTTCAAAAAGACCTTTAGCTTCCGCTTCCATTTTTGCATAAATCGCGTCAGCTTCTCCTTTTGCATTTTCTCTAATTGTTTCCGCAGCAGCTTGTGCTTCAATGATTGCTCTTTGTTTGGCAATTTCAGCAGGAATTACAATGTTGGCAATTTGCGTAGAACGTTCTCTTTCAGAACGCGCTAACTCTGCTTTTTGCTCAGCCACATACGATTCTTCCAATGCTTTTGCCTGTTGTACTTTCTCTGCTGTTATAGCAATACGCAACGATTCTGCTTCTTTTTCTCTACGAAGTGCCTCAGAATTTGCAATGGCAATTTTAGCCTCATTTTCTCCCTGAATCGCAATTGCATTGGCTTCAGAAGTTTTTACCCTTGTATCTCTTGCTGCTTCTGCTTTTCCAATCGTTTCGTCTTTTGCCGCAGTTGCAATACTAATTTCTTTGTCTTTTTGAGTAATCGCGATTTTTACATCACGATCTCTGTGTGTCTCTGCGATTTGAGTGTCTTTTTCTCTATCTGCAAGTGCTTTACCAATTTCTCCAATTTTTTCCTGCTCGGCAACGCTAATTTTAGCTTCGTTGATTGCTTTTGCAGCAGCTTCTTTTCCTAACGCTTCGATATATCCAGATTCATCTTTGATGTCGGTAACGTTTACGTTGATTAGTTTTAATCCAATCTTTTTTAATTCGCTGTCAACGTTTTTAGAAATGTTGTCAAGGAATTTATCACGATCTGAGTTGATTTCTTCGATTGTCATTGTTGCAATAACCAAACGCAATTGACCAAACAAAATATCTTTTGCCAATTCCTGAATTTGTTCGTAGGATAACCCTAAAAGTCTTTCAGCAGCTGTATTCATGCTGTCTGTTTCTGTAGAAATAGCAATCGTAAATCGACAAGGAACATCGACTCTAATGTTCTGACGGCTTAAGGCATTCGTAAGATTGGCTTCGATCGAAAGCGGTTTTAGATCTAAGTACGCATAATCCTGAATAACCGGCCAGATAAAAGCACCTCCACCGTGTACACATCTTGCTGAGGTTCCTCCGGTACGTCCGTAAATAACTAAGATTTTATCAGATGGACAACGCTTATACCTTTTTATTAATGATGAAATTGTTACGAAGAAAACGATTGCCGCAACTGCAATTAAAATAATTGGGTTCATTCTATATATGTTAAATGGTTTCTACTATTAAGATGTTGTTTTCTATTTTGATCACTTTTACAACTGCTCCGGAGGCAATTTTTTCTTTCTCTGTCATGGCTTCCAGTTCATGAAAGGCTCCGTTTACGCTGATCATAATTTTGCCTTTTCCTTTTTTGTTTTCGGGAATAGTCAAATAAACTTCGGCGGTTTTGTCTAAAGTATTAGTGATTTTAAAAGAATTGTCTTCGGCTAGTTTTTGCACTTGTTTTATGATAAAGAAGAACACAAGTACAAATAATACTCCAACAACAACAGATAAAGCAATAAGAAACCAGGGATGGTTACCTGCTGTGGAATAAAATGAAATTCCGGTCCAGCTGAAACCTAAAAGAAAATTGATAAGATTTTTTAAGGAGAAGACCTGAAAGTCAAGTTCTCCACCATTAAAATCGGTATCAATATCAGTATCGAAACCAGCAAAGGTGATTATAGTCTGAATAAGAAAAATTAAACTTGTGGGAATAGCGATAAACCAAAATGATTTAAGTAAAACCGGTAGACTTTCTAGTAACTCCATAATTGCAGGTTTTTCTATTAACTTTTTTTGCTAATATCTACTTTTTTATGAAACAAAACTAATTTTTGTTAAAAATTCATGTTCTGGTAATGTCCGGATGCAAAACAGCGCGAATCAATTAAGGATTTAATCGATTCGCGCTGTTTTTAGGCTAGTAAAACTAGTTTATCGTTTCCCCATTTGGAGCATCAGTATCCGGATTTACAAATACTAATTTTCCTTCTGCGTTTGTTGTCATCAGGATCATTCCCTGGCTTTCTACACCACGTAAAGCTCTTGGTGCTAAGTTGGCTAAAACTGTAACACGTTTGCCTATAATTTCTTCTGGCGAAAAGCTTTCGGCAATTCCTGATACAATGGTGCGAACATCAATTCCGGTATCGATTTTCAAAACCAAAAGTTTGTTTGCTTTTGGCATTTTTTCTGCTTCGATAATGGTTCCTACGCGTAAATCCATTTTGGCGAAATCCTCATATTGAATTAATTCTTTTTGAGGTTCCGGTTGTTTGTTTTCAGCAAGATTAGCCGTTTTTGTAGCTTCCAATTTATCTATTTGTTTTTGAATTTCTTCGTCTTCTATTTTAGCAAAAAGCAATTCTGCTTCTTCAATTTGGTGACCTTCCGGAATTAACTCTGAATTTTCAGCCACATCATTCCATTTTAGTTTGCCTTCGTTTTTAAGAATTCTTGAAAGTTTAGCAGCAGTAAAAGGTAAAAATGGTTCAGCAAGAATGCTTAAAGCAGCCGCAATTTGAAGCGCTACATACATTTGAGTTTTTACACGCTCCGGATTGTCTTTCATTACTTTCCAAGGCTCTTCGTCTGCTAAATATTTGTTTCCTAAACGGGCAACATTCATTAGTTCACCTAATGCTTCACGGAATCTGTAACGTTCTACTGAACTTGAAATTACAGCCGGATATGCTTTTAATTCTGTTAAGGTGTTTTCGTCTACTTCTGATAATTCATTTGGTGTTGGAATAAAACCATCGTAATATTTATTGGTTAAAACCACAACACGATTAATGAAATTTCCAAAAATAGCTACTAACTCATTATTGTTTCTTGCCTGAAAATCTTTCCAGGTAAAATCGTTATCCTTAGTTTCAGGAGCGTTAGAGGTTAAGGCATAACGCAAAACATCTTGTTTCTCCGGAAATTCTTCTAAATATTCGTGTAACCAAACTGCCCAGTTTTTAGAAGTCGAAAGTTTGTTTCCTTCTAAATTCAGGAATTCATTGGCAGGAACATTGTCTGGCAAGATGTAGCTTCCTTCGGCTTTAAGCATTGCTGGGAAAATAATACAGTGAAAAACAATATTGTCTTTTCCTATAAAGTGCACTAGTTTAGTGTCTTCATCTTTCCAGTAAGGTTCCCAGTCTTTTCCTTCGCGGGCAGCCCATTCTTTTGTAGACGAAATGTATCCGATAGGAGCATCGAACCAAACGTATAATTTTTTTCCTTCAGCACCTTCAACCGGAACGTCAATTCCCCAATCAAGGTCGCGTGTTACCGCACGAGGCTCAAGCCCCCCATCAACCCATGATTTTACTTGTCCGTAAACATTCGGTTTCCAGTCGTTTTTATGCCCGACTAAAATCCATTCTGTTAAGAATTCAGTGTATCTGTCTAAAGGTAAAAACCAGTGTTTTGTTTCTTTTAAAATTGGAGTTTCTCCGGTAATGGTAGATTTAGGATTAATTAAATCTGTAGCATTCAAAGTCGATCCGCATTTTTCGCACTGATCTCCGTAAGCTTCTTCGTTACCACATTTAGGGCAAGTACCAACTACAAAACGGTCAGCCAAGAACTGATTTGCTTTTGCGTCATACAATTGTTCGGTTACTTCTTCAATAAAATCGCCTTTATCATACAGCGTTCTAAAAAATTCCGAAGCGGTGTCGTGATGAATTTTTGCAGAAGTTCTGGAGTAATTATCAAATGAAATTCCGAAATCAGCAAATGATTTGCGAATAATACCATCATATTTATCAATAACCTCTTGTGGTGTAACTCCTTCTTTTTTGGCTTTCATAGAAATGGCAACACCATGTTCGTCGCTTCCGCAAATAAACGCAACGTCTTTTCCTTGCAAACGTAAATATCTCGAATAAATATCTGCAGGCACGTAAACCCCTGCCAAATGCCCAATATGTATAGGTCCGTTGGTGTAAGGCAATGCCGCCGTAATAGTATATCTCTTAGGATTCTGTATCATAACTCAATTTTATTGAGTGCAAAAATAAGCAATAGAATTGAGAGTTTTATTGTTTTTTCAGCAGTTAATCCTACTCTGCGTTTCAGTCTTTTGCTTTTGTAGAAAATAGATTCTTAAGGAGAGTTAATACAGAAGTGGGGTAAAAGCTTTGATGCACAATACTTTGAAGAAAATACTCCTTGCCTGAAAATGTACGTCTGTTGTTTTTTATGAATTAAAATCAGCAATAAAGCACAAATTGTATTGCTTATTATGTAGGCAATAAAGTGCTGAAAAATTAATTTTTATTTAATTTAATTCTAAACTTGGAGATTTAAATTTTAAAAATTAAAAAAAATGAAACAACTTTTTAATTGATTTTACCACATTAGTTTTTTTTCTTTATTCAGTGATATTTGGTGTATTTGAAGGTGCTAATTTGTAGTTATTATAAAAATATTAGAATCTTAAAAACCATTAAAACAGTAAGTTATGTTTTATTTTTTAATATTTAATTAAAAAAATAAGAATTATATTATGCTGTTTCAATTTTATTTATTTCTTTTGTGGAGGATAAATGTAGAGAAAAATAATTTGAAAGAACATTTGTTGTTTTGCTTTTATAAAGATTTTACTTAAAGTAATTAGATCGTTTTTGTCGAGTTTAAATTCTCTTCAAAAGGAAAAAAATAAACAAAAGTAATCTGTTGAACACTTGACATTATTGGATTTTGAAAATAGGGCAATACGATTAATTAAACAGCTGCAAATTGTTCAATCGTATTTGATTCAGGACAGACAAAAGGAGACATTCCAAAAGATAGAACTTAATTGTTTTTTAAAGCATAAATAATTTGAACCATGAACCTAGTAGAAAAGATTCTTAAAAATTTAGTAATATCAGATAATGAGCATCAGGTATTCTATGATTTAAATCGTTTATCAGGTAAAGAAATAACAAATAAAACACTTGCATTGGCAATGAACCTGCGAGCAACAGGAAAATTTACTGTAGAGCAAAGAGTGCTTTTGATTATGAAAGACTCTCCGGAGTTTATTTATTCTTTTTTGGCTCTAATTGCTATCGGTTGTATCCCTGTTCCTGTTAATCCGTTAATTAAAGATGCAGAATTGCAATACATTCTGGAGGATTCAAAAGCAATTGGAGTTATTATAGATGACTCGCAATATCTTAGGCTGGATGCTGTAATATGTGATTCGAGCCATATTATTACAGATTGTGTTCTTGTCAATCTTTTTTCAAAAAATGAATATTTTGAGAGCGGTTATTTATCAAAATATCTGGAAGTATCGAATGATTTTTTAAAATTAGAATTTGTGTACGAACACAGTAATGAAATAGCTTTTTGGCAATATACGTCGGGAACCAATGGAAATCCTAAAGCCGTTCAACACACCCATTATACCATGTTGCTAAATACCCATTTGTTTGCTAAGAAAACATTAAAGATTCGTACTACAGATACGATTTTGTCGATAGCAAAAATGTTTTTTGGATATGGACTCGGAAATAGTCTGTTTTTTCCTTTACTAACTGGGGCTTCTGTAATTGTAGATAAAGAATGGTTCTCTATCGATAATTTGAAAATGAATATTTGTCTGTATAAGCCAACTGTTTTTTTTGCAACACCAAAAGTCTATCTCGATATTTTGCAAAATGAAGAAAAATTCTCTTCAAAGGATTTTAGCAATATAAGATTATTTGTTTCTGCCGGGGCAAATCTTCCTAATGCCATAAAGAAAAAATGGAGAGAACGCTACGGAAAGACAATCGTAAACGGAATAGGTTCTACAGAAATTGGGCACATTTTTTTGTGCGATTACGGGACTATTGAAACACATGAAACTACTTTAGGGGTGCCTGTAGAAGGGTATGAAGTAAAAATATGCAAAACAGATAATTCGGAGGAAGAAATTAAGAACTATGATGAAATAGGGGAGATTTGCATATATCCGCCCGTTAATACGCTTAGTTCTTACTGGAATATGCCTAAGACAAATAAGGATAAATATAAAAACGGCTGGTATCTATCAGGCGATTTATGTTCCCGAACCAAGCAGGGAACTTATTTATATCATGGCAGGAAAGACGATTTGTTTAAAGTAAACGGTCGTTGGGTAAGTCCTTGGGAAATTGAAAATATTGTTTTGAACAAGATACCTGAAGTTAGTGAATGCACACTGACAGCTCATTTGGATGAAAATGAGTTTCATGTTCCAATTTTATATGTTGTAAACAAGTCAGGAACTGAAGAAAAAGAGGTACAGGATAAAATCTATAAAGTACTCAAATGTAGTCTGTCAAGTTACAAATTACCGTCAAAAATTTTGTTCATCGAAGAACTTCCAAGAAACAGTAACGGAAAAATAAGCAAAAAGCACCTTGTTGAAATAATGTAAATTAAAAGTTAAGTGGAAATAATTGATGTAATCTGCCAAATACCTGGTTTTAATATCGAAGGTAAAATGGAGAAAATGAAAATGGGTTATAGGTGTAATGTTTATGATTCAGAACCTGATAATATGTTGTATGAATGGGTACAAAGTATCTGCGAAGAAGCTATAGAAAGAAACAATATTGACGTTTCAGATATAGGGGTTATTATAAACTCTTCTATATGTTTATACGAAACAACTGCCAGAAAGAATACATCTGCTCCCGGAATCGGGTATCATGTTCAGAAAAGTCTGGATGCAAAAGAGGCTTTTGTTTTCGAAACATTTTATACAGATTGGGGAAACATGATTCAAATTGCTTCTAATTTCATGTCTAAAACAGAATCTAATTACGCTCTTTTATTGCAAACTAATAAATTTTCGAATGCGCTTAAAGATCATTTTAACGGATTCAGTATTCCTGACGGAATAAGCATTATGCTTCTTAAAAAAAGTGATACAAGTTTAAAACTCAAAAACTATCCATTAATGCCTTTTGTTTATAAAAAAGCAAGTTTTGAGTTCAATGCAAACAACAAAGATTTATTAGAACAAGATTTACTTTTTCGATTACAATGGAATTATGATACCGATGTGGTAAAAGAAATAAATAAGCAGCTTAATGAGATTAGTAATTCATTGGAAAAAGAAGAAATAGCTGTTTTTACTGATTCCTGGTTTAAGGAACACAGAGAAGATAATGTAGAAAAATCAATTTTGAGTAATGCTGAGCAAAAGGCTTTAGCCATGCATACAATACCTTGTAATATAAGAAAGAATTTGAGAGAGTTTAAAAATTTAGAACATTTTGCGATGGTGTCATTTAATCCATTTTCATTTTATTATTCTGTTTTAAAAATGTCAAAAAATGAAAATTAAATCGGCTATAAAAAGTGTTGCTATTTCTATTCCTCAAAAATATTGCGATAACAATACACCTCCTTTTTCGGAAATTCCGAATGTTCCCAAAAACTGGGAGAGGCTTTGGGGTATAAAAGGACGTTACATGATTGATGCAGCATTAGGAGAATCCTGTTCCGTATTAGCAAAAGATGCTTCTGCAAAAGCGATTGATAAGGCAGGTCTTTCGGTACAGGATATTGATTTGATTATAGCGACATCATGCACAATCACAGGATGGTCTGATAAAAATCCGGAAACGATTTTCCCGGGTTTGTCAGATTATCTTAAAACCGAATTGCAGTGCAATAATGCGACGATGACATTAGAAGTCAATCAGACCTGTATTTCATTTATGGTAGCATTGCAAATAGCATCTGATTATATAGAAGCAGGAACGTATAAAAATGTTCTGGTATGTTCTTCAGAAACGTTTACCATATTGGCTGATTTTCAATCATCTTCGTCTACATTATTTGGTGACGGATCAGGAGCTGTCGTTGTGGGACAATCAAAAAATAACGGAAGTATGCTGGCAGCTTATTACAAAAGTATTCCAATGCACAATGAAATAGCGACGCTGCAGTGGAGACCACCTTTGGGAAATACAAACAAACACGAGATTAGACCTTATTTTACATTAGAAGAAAACGGACCTGCTCTCATGCAAACCTTTGTTCCGCAAAATGTACCTATGGTAACACTAAAGGCTATAGAAAAAGCCAATTTGTCTGTGGAAGATATTGATCATTTTGTCTTTCATCAACCATCGCCTTTATTGCTGAAAATGTGGGCGATGGGAATTGGTATAAAAAACGATAAGTATACCAATACAGTCGAAAAATACAGTTGCTTAAGTTCTGCATCGACACCATTGACGTTGTATATGGCACTAAAGAACGGAAAAATAAATTCCAATGATACTATCGTAATAGCAGGAGCAAGTATTGGCTGGGGCTTTGGAGCTCAAGTCTGGAATGTTGAGAATATTAATTTTTAAAAAAGAAGTTTATGGAAAATCAAGAAGAAGTTTATGAAAAAGTGTACGAAATTATTGCAGATATCGCAGAGTGTGACGTTAAGGATTTAAGCCCGGATACAGATTTGTCCAACGAGATGGGTGTAACATCTTTGATGGGACTGGAGGTTTTGGTTGAATTAGAACGAAATTTTGAAGTTAGTCTGGATGAAGAGATTTTGATAAAAATGACTACTCCAAAGGATATTGTAGCAATACTAAATAAAGAATTGGCTAATTAGATGTTCTGATAATCTGATAATACTGACTTTTTATTAAAAAATACAAATCGATATATGATTGAAACTTTACACAGTGATGAATTAGTTATAGGAGCAGGACTCAGCGGATTGATGTATGGTTTAACGGCTGTGACAGAAGGACGTTCTGTTATTATTAGCGAAGCGCATTATAAAGTTGGCGGTTATGTAACCAGTTTTTACAGAAACAAAAGAAAGTTTCTTTTTGATTGTAGTCAGCATAAAGTTACGGGTCTAAATAAGAACTCAGGTAATCTGTGGAATGCTTTAGATCGTCTGGGGCTTCAATCGTTAATCGATGAGTTTCATTTTTATGAAGAACTTACTACGGTGGTTTTTAGAGGTCGGTTTATTACATTCCCTTCAGATCCGGAACAGATTAAGGAAACGCTTCTTTCTAATTTTCCAGATGAAGCGCCGGGAATAGAAAAACTGTTTGAGGATATTCTTTCGCATGGTTATCAGCATTATATGTTTGCCAGAATGATGCTCAATGAATACAAACTGAATAGAGATCTGCTTAGAGAAAGCCGCTTTTTATCGAAACTGACCACCAGAGAATACTACAATAAAATATTCAAAGGCGAAGAAATAGTAGAAGTGTTAAGTGCAATTGCAATCTATTTGGGAACGGTTTCTCATGAAGTAAATGCCTTTTATTTTTTGCATTTTTTGTATGCCGCATTTTACGGAGGTCAATCGTATATAAAAGGAACAGGTCAGCATCTTTCGGATGTTTTGCTAAAAGAGTTTTTAAATCGTGGAGGGCAAATTTTGAAGAAAAATCCTGTCTATGAAATAGAAAGTGCAGGAGATTGTATGCAGGTGAGAACAAAGAAAAAAATAATAAAAGCACAAAGAATTATAGCTACCTGTTCTCCAAACGATGTGGTAAAGATGTTGGGAAAAGAAAATGTAGAAGATAGTTTTTTGAAAACAATAGATAGTTATCAAATTGGGTGGGGACATTTTGGTGTTTATGCAGTTACATCTGTTCCTCCGGAAGAGTTGGGGCTTACTTGTTCAGAATTTCTCTTAGTTTCAGATACCGGTGACTATTTTAGCGAAGATGATTTTTTTACAGATTCCTATTATGATATGCTTACTCTAAGCGTTACCAATTATCACAAAATTGATGCTTCAGGTGGTTACATTATTCAGTTTGTCGTTTTAGATCATGGCGATAAGTGGTTTCCTCTTTCAGAAAAAGAATACATAGAGCGAAAACAGAAAGTTCAGGAGCAGATAATTAAAAGAGTTTATCAGACTTTTCCAAAACTGGAAGGAAATCTGATATACGTAGAATCGTCAACACCAAAAACCAACTATAAATATACATTATCGACCCAAGGGTCAGCATTTGCCTATAAAGTATTACCAAAAACACATCTTGGATTACTCAATAATTTTCCTAACCAAAAAATTAAACTGGTAAGCAGCTGGGTGTCTGGGCCAGGTTATGAATCTGCGATGTGTTTTGGTTTTACTCAAGGCTTATTGCTAAACAATAAAAAAGTATTAGAACATGGATGATTTAAAGAAAAAAAAAATAAGTCCAAAATTCTCAATTCTACTAGAGAAACTTAATAAAGCCTCGGAGAAAAAGCAGATGAGTCTTCTCCTTGATCATCCCTGGGACGAACCCATTGAAGGTGTGTGGTTAAAAAAGAGAGAAAACATTGCGATATACGGAACACACTACTATGATCTGGCTTCAGAAGAAGAAAGACGTTTACTCTCTGTGTATGAAACAGGAGCATGGTGGTACACCTTTATTGTTTTTGAGAATCTGGTTTCGGAGTATTATATGAAAATCATAAATCATGGTACTTTAAAAAAATTTCCGGACGTAGTAACCTATATGCATCATTTTTGTAAAGAAGAAATAATACATGCAATGGTGTTTAGAAAAGCCATGACTCATTTTAAAATTACGCCATTTCCAATCGCTCTAAACTTAAGAGAAATATACAGCCACAATGCAGCAATGTCTGAATTTCCGCTTAAAGCAGTCTATCTGACTATTTTAATAGAATGGCTGGCAGAAAATAATGCAATGGAAGATTGCAATGACAAAGGGATTTCGATGTTGTCCAGAGCCATTGCGGTAGAGCATCATAAAGAAGAAGCAAGACATATTGAGTGGGGAAAAAATATGATTCGTGAATTCATAGACATAGTTCCTGAGTTTATAAAAGAAGCACAGGAAATTACAGCACCCATGATTAGAAGCATGCTGGATATGGCAGTTTCAAGTCTTGTAGTTTATGCTCGCGTTGGTTTTGAAAATAGAGCATTTAGAGATTATCCCCAATTGATAACTACTGTAGTAAACTCTGAAAACAGAAAAAAAATCAATTCTACAATTGTTGCACCGATGATGAGGTATTTTGTAGAATTAGGAATATGTGATCCTGAAAATGCCGAAAACATGGAAATATGGAAAAATAATGGATTTGAACAAGATGTAAAAGAGGCAGTCGAATACTTTAAAAAGAAAATAGATAAAGACCTGGATATAGACAATGTCATGAATAAAAATTATAATTAATCATAAGATGAATACTATTATATCTGGCTTTGGACATGTTTTACCCGCACGAATTATAGACAACAAAACTATTGTTAGCTGGATAAACACAACAGAAGAATTTATTGAAGAGCGAACAGGTGTTCATACCAGACATCATATTTCTGAAACAGAAAGTACGAGTATGCTTATGGCAAATGCCTGTTATGATGCGATTCAAACATCAGGGCTTTCCCCTGCAGATATCGATATGTTAATTGTCAATACATTAAGTCCTGACTATCATGATCCATCGCAAGCGTGTTTAGTACAATCTTTAGTTTTCTTAAAAGGTAATATCCCTGTGTTTGATATTAGGGCACAATGTAGCGGACTTATTTATGGAATGACGATTGCCGAGCAGTTTATTTCGACAGGAAAATACAAGAATATCCTCGTTTGCTGTGGAGAAGTTTTGTCAAAAAGAATGGACTATTCTGATGAAGGAAGAAACCTGTCTATTTTATTGGGCGATGGAGCGGGAGCAGTTGTCTTGAGCGCTTCTGATAAAAAAAACAAAGGAATACTGGATTCTTCAATTCATGCAGATGGTAACTATTTTCAACTGCTTTGGACAGAAAGTCCCGGAACTGCAGGAAAGACATTTAACGGAGATGATGAAACGTGCTCTTATTTTCGAATGAACGGAAAAAACATGTTTCGTCATGCTGTAGAAAAACTGGTAGAAATAACGCTTCAGACTTTAGAAAAA
>Ga0247817_10001432_pt1 | contig 12538 bp, 7 predicted proteins | sample UWRJL212509R1_FD_178010 | JGI IMG/M metagenome (GOLD analysis project Ga0247817, IMG submission 178010) | Plant litter microbial communities from Arlington Agricultural Research Station in Wisconsin, United States - UWRJ-L212-509R-1 | ecosystem: Environmental > Terrestrial > Plant litter >... | reverse complement strand
GCGCGGCCCACCTGCTGGTAGTAGGCGACGGGGGAGGAGGGTGACCCGAGGTGGATGACGAAACCGAGGTCGGGCTTGTCGAAGCCCATGCCGAGCGCACTTGTCGCTACCAGCGCCTTGACCTGGTTGGTTTTCAACAGGCCTTCAGATTCCTCGCGCTCGCCCGTGTCGGTCTGGCCGGTGTAGGCGCGCACGTTGTGTCCGGCGCTGCGCAGGAGCCGCGCGGTGTCTTCCGCGGCGGACACGGTGAGCGCGTAGATGATGCCGCTGCCCGGTAGCTCGGCGAGGTGGCTGAGGAGCCAGCCGAGGCGCGCCTTGGAGTCGGGCAGGCGCAGCACGCCGAGCCGCAGCGACGCCCGGGCGAGTGGTCCGCGAATGGTGACAACCCCCGCTCCCTGAGGCTCTCGAAGGGCTTCTTCGGTGGTCGAGACATCCGCCCCCTGAGGCGCTCGAAGGGCGCCCAGCTGCTCAGCCACATCAGCGACCACGCGCGAGTTGGCGGTCGCGGTGGTGGCGAGCACCGGAACATCCACCGGCATCTCGCTGATGAGTTCGCGCAGGCGCCGATAGTCGGGACGGAAGTCGTGGCCCCAGTCGCTGATGCAGTGCGCTTCGTCGACGACGAGCAGGCCGATGCGTTCGATGAGCGCAGGGAGTTGGTTCTCGCGAAAAGCGGGGTTGTTGAGCCGCTCGGGCGACACAAGCAGTACGTCGACTTCGTCGCGCGCGAGCTGCCCTTGTACGTCGGCCCACTCGTGCGCGTTGGTCGAGTTGATGGCGACAGCGCGAACACCGGCGCGGGATGCCGCGGCGATCTGGTCGCGCATGAGTGCGAGCAGGGGCGACACGAGCACGGTCGGCCCCGCACCTCTCCTCCTCAGCAGCAGAGTGGACACGAAGTACACCGCCGACTTGCCCCACCCGGTGCGCTGCACGACAAGCGCCCGCTTGCGTCCGTCAACGAGCGTCTCGATGGCTTCGAACTGTCCCTCGTGAAACTCCGCATCCTCCCGCCCCACAAGCGTGCGCAGCACAACAAGGGCGTCGTCTCGGGTGGATGTCGCAGCTGTAGTCACCCCGTCAGTGTGGCAGGGGCGGGTGACAGTGGGGTTGGGGGTGAGTCCGTTTGAGGACGATTCGAGACGACTGTCGCTGTGGAGGACAGATACCTAGTGTTTGAGGGAATGTCAGACCCAAGCGTTAGCTTGAAAGCAAGCGGACCGGCCGGGGACGCAGCAAGGTTGCAAAATGATCTGCTCAGTTCTGCAAGAAGGCGACAGCGCGCTCAATGCCGTCGCCGTCTTTCCTCAGCTGGCACTCCCAAACCGTGAGTACCTTCCATCCCAGCGCCTGAAGCTCTGCCGTCTTTCGAGCGTCGCGCACCACAGTGGCGCTTCGCTTGGCTTGCCAAAACTCCGCGTTGGTTTTCGGAGTCACCAAGCCGTAGCGACAGTCGTGCATGTGCCAGAAGCATCCGTTTACGAAGATGACTTTCTTGCGGCCGGCGAAAACGACGTCCGGGCGACCCGGAAGTTTTGAACCGTGCAACCTAAATCGAAATCCTCGACTATGAAGTTCCCGCCGCAGAGTCACTTCCGGAATTGTATTCTTGCCGTGGATCTTGGACATGTTGTACGAGCGCACCGTGACGCTATGGACGTCCCTCATAGTCACAAGGTATCTCCGAAAATCGAGTATTTCCGGAGACATCTCGATACACCCAATTCGGGGGTGAATCCGTCCCTCGACGCAGTGAAGTTCTCGAGTCTTGGTTACGGTGAGAATTCCGCAGGACCCTGCCCGCGACACTCGCTGGCCGGGCTTAATTGCGTGAGCGCAAGAGAAGCGATGTCATACGTGATCAATCGAAGAGCCGTCACTGAGGTAGTCCTATGATCTTGGACGATTTCGATCTCGTTGAGCCATCTGCAAGTCCGATCCTGGAGTCTCTTCGTGCGTTCGGATATACCCCGCAGACCGCGCTCGCAGACATTATTGACAACAGCATTTCCGCAGGTGCCTCAAGCATTGAAGTGTCGTTTGTCTGGGATGGTAACGAGTCTCGGGTTCTTGTTGTCGATGACGGACGAGGGATGGACCAACCCACGCTCGTAGATGCAATGCGGCTGGGCAGTCGATCGCCGGTTGCTGAACGGAGCGCGGGAGACCTAGGACGATTCGGACTTGGCTTGAAGACGGCATCCTTCTCGCAAGGACGCGAGTTGACAGTAGCTTCCAGACCGCTTGGTGGAGACGGTCAGATCACGGTGCGACGCTGGGACCTCGACGAGGTCCAGAAAACCAACGAATGGCGACTATTTCGAGACGCACCTCCAGCGATTTCTGAAGAGCTCGAGTCCCTGTTGCCGTCGAGTGGCACTGTAATCGCTTGGGGCAATCTCGATCGAATGCTCGACAAGGTCTACGGTGCCGACGTAGCTGCTGGCCGACCCCACTTCAACAGAATCATCGACGACGTGTCCCAACACTTGGAACTCGTTTTCCACAGGTTTCTCAACCGCGCCAAGCCGATACGGATTTCGGTCAACGGCCAGCGACTCAATGGCTGGGATCCATTTCTTACCAAACACGCCTCGACCTGGAGCCCTGGCCCAGAGACTCTTCCGCTCGCTGGCGAAAGTATTGAGGTTCAGGCGTATGTGCTTCCACACAAGTCGAAACTCACAGAGTCGGAACATGAAGCGGCGGCAGGCCAGAGCGGGTGGAATGCGTCTCAGGGTTTCTATGTCTATCGCGAAGACCGCCTACTCGTGGCGGGAAGCTGGCTTGGGGTTGGCGGAGTCAAAGAGGAACACAGCAAGCTCGCTCGAATCTCTCTCAACGTTCCGTCGAAATTGGATCATCTCTGGCAGGTTGACGTGCGGAAGTCGTCGATTAAGCCCCCGGGGCCGATCCTCGCTGATCTCCGTCGCATCGCGAAACTAGCTAAGAGAAGTGCGCAAGAGGCATATCGCTTCCGCGGTAAGGCCAACTCAGCGAGGGTCTCGCAAGATTTTGTGATCGCGTGGGAGAGCTTCAGGGTACGAGGCGGGATCAACCACTACAGAGTGAATCGGAAACATCCGATCGTGGACGAAGCCCTGTCAGGGACTCACGTTGACGCGCGTTCGATTGAACGTCTCATTCGGTTCATTGAAGAAACGCTTCCGGTTACTCAAATTGGCATTGCTGTTGCCGATTCTCTAGACGATCCGTTCAGGCCGTTCGAGGACAAGACCCTTGAGCTCCGCGATCAGCTCGAGTACATGCACACCCGACTTGTTCATCGGGGCCGGACCCAAGAAGAGTCCCTGCAGCACCTAGCGGCGATCGAGCCATTTTCCTACTACCCGGATGTCGTCCAAGCCTTCAGAGAGGCACTCGAATGAGTATCGTCAGTCGAATAATCAACTATGCACGCCTCGACCTCCAAGAAATCTATGCCGACACGGGAGTCATCTCACAGCCCGAATTCGACGAGGCTCTGGATGCTGCGAAAGAGCACACTGAACGACGGCTGAACCTAGAGGTCTCAGCTGCTGACTTGGCAGAAGCTTCGATGGTCCTCGAGGGCCAATTCAACGTCTATGTGGGAGACGATCACGTCCTAGTCAATAACGAGAATCACGTGGAGTGGTTTGATCGTGTTCGGTCGACTACCAACTGGGACTATTGGGAGCGATATCGGCAGTGGCTCATCGAGGATGAGCATCGCTCACCTACGGTGATTGATAGCTCGCTACACCCAATCACGGATCGCATTCTTGGCCTACTAGAGGACCCTGCCCGACCTGGTAAATGGAGTCGGCGCGGACTAGTTGCTGGCCAGGTTCAATCTGGCAAAACCTCTAACTATGTGGGTCTAATCAATAAGGCACTAGATGCGGGTTACAAGCTGATCGTGGTGATGGCTGGAACTCACGACAATTTGCGGAGCCAGACGCAGATACGAATTAACAGCGGTGTGCTTGGGTTCGATACCCAAGGCAATGTAAGTGGCACGCATGGCAAGCGAGTGGGCGTCGGCCTAAAGAGCGGCCAAAAGCCGCGCATCAATTGCCCGACCGACTCTGGGCCAAAAGGCGATTTCAGTCGTCACTTGGCGAAAGCCGTGGGCTCTCTAGGCAGTGACCCGGTGATTCTGGTCGTGAAAAAAAATACATCGATCCTGAAGAATTTGCATGCGTGGGCCACAGGTTTGCACCACGAGGTTGACCCGATGACGGGTCGTCGGATCGTAAACAACGTTCCCCTTTTACTGATCGATGATGAGGCCGATTACGCGTCGATCGACACCGGCAGCATCAAAGACAAAGAAACCGACGCGGAAACTGACCCGTCAGCGACAAATCGATTGATTCGTCAATTTCTTGCCACTTTCGAAAAGTCCGCGTACATCGGATACACGGCTACGCCATTCGCCAACATTTTCATCAACCCAGCCGCGGACCACGAAGAGTATGGCCCGGATCTGTTCCCTGAGCATTTCATTGTCGCTCTGCCCGAAACGTCGTCGTATTCGGGTGCAGCGCTGACGTTCGGGCTCAAATTGGACGATACGGCAGGGGTCGAAGCAGTGGAGCCACTGCCAACGACCCGCGAAATAGATGACTACGGCACTTGGCTGCCAGACGGGCACAAGAAGATCCACATGCCCAAGGGTGACTTGCCGCCAAGCTTGCAGTCAGCTATCCACTCGTTCGTTCTTGCGTCAGCTATAAAACGTCATCGTGGCGTACCGATGCGTCACAACTCCATGCTCGTGCACGTCACTCGATTCATTGATGTGCAAGCCGCAGTTGCCGAGCAGATTTCTGAATACACAGACAAAATGCGCCAAGATGTCCAGTACTTTGATCCTGAGAACGCGGACGCCATAACGTGGTCGTCTCTACGCGAGCTATACGAGACTGATTTCGCGTCTGTTCACGCCAGCATGAGCGGCAGATCCGAGCTCGCACCTCAGATGGGTCTCTATTCCGACTTCGAGAGTCTGCATAACTCGATCAAGGCGGTCTTGATCGAGCTTGGAGTCAAACAGATAAACGGTGAATCGGGCGACGCTCTTCAGTACGAGGAGCGCCCCGCGGGTGTCACGGTGATCGCTGTCGGCGGAGACAAGTTGTCGCGGGGGCTGACGCTAGAGGGGCTCACAACTTCGTACTATCTCCGAGCTAGCAAGATGTACGACACGCTCCTCCAAATGGGTCGCTGGTTCGGCTACCGTCCCGGCTACCTGGACACCTGCAGGCTATACACCACATCTCAGCTTGTGACTTGGTACATGCGCATTACTAGTGCCTCGGAACGCCTCTATAAAGATTTCGAGCTCATGGCTGCGATGGGGCGGACACCCAAAGACTTTGGCCTACGTGTCCAACGACACCCAGACGGTTTGATGGTTACAGCTGCTAATAAGTCCCGTCACGCCAAGAACGTTCGAGTCAGCTTTAGCGGCGCGGTATCCGAGACCATCTTGTTCGTCAAGAACGAGCAAACCCGGCTTCACAATCTGGAGAGGCTGCGAGAACTGGTCGAATCAATATCGGGCAATCCTGATGCACAGCGGCTTCACGAGGAGGAACTGTACTGGCGCAACGTACCGGCGTCCGCAGCGCTCACCTTTGTCGATGGTTACAAGGCCCACAGCGGTGCTGTTCGAGCGCTTCCTCAGGCGATGGCTGAATACATACGTGAATGCATGAGGCTTGATGAACCCGAACTCACGCACTGGGACGTTTTTGTCGCGAATAAGGCTGGTGCCGAGGAAACTTTGCCCCTGGCCGGGGAACGAGATTTAGGCCTCATCACGCGCAATCCCGGAGATGGTGCTAAGCAGACTGATGCTTTCGTGATTCCCCGACTCGTTAGTAGCGGAGATGAACTTCTTCCCCTCCGTGGCGACGACGAGGCGAAGGATCGAGCGTTAGCCCAAACGATCAAGAATTGGGAAAACTCGAGCAGAGTTGGAAAACGTGATCTTCCACCGACAGGGCCGAGTGCCGTGGCGGAGCGGGGAGTTCGGTCGCGAAAGCGCGGGTTCCTAATGATCTATCCGCTCAGCCGACAATCTACTGAACTCAATCCTCCGGACTCGCCCTACGTGGGTATGGCTGTCTCATTCCCATGGAGCGACAATGCGCCTGCAGTGGACTACCGAGTAAACGAAATCTACTGGGACTTGCAAATGGAACAGGCGCTGGCAGAACAAGAAGAGGAGCTGTCGCATGGATGAGTCCGAAGAGGTTGAACTTGGCCACCAAGACGCACCAGTGAGTTTGGAGGAAATATACCTCGATTTCGAGTCAAGGTCAGCTGGACCGGGCCAGATTCGCCGGCGAGTGTATAGAGCGGACAACGCGGATCTCGTTGCGCTATTGAATGTTGAGTCCGGACTGCGGGCTGCGCGATTTGAATTCCGAAATCAGCTGCACCTTACGGGGTTTTCCGACCAGATTAAGGGCTTGAGGCTAGGCTTGGCGACAGTTTCTGCTGACTCGGCTGACCTCCTAATCGAACAGGCGCGGCCTAACGACGGGCAGCTATTTGCTGTCGTCATCGAGGACCTTCTCAAAGCGATTGTGAGGGCTGAGGCGGGTCGAGAGTGGCAAGCGGTCGCGAGCCGGCTAAGTCGCTGGCAGGTGTTCTTCCAGAAAAGCGCTGAGGGCCTCAGCCGAGATCAGCAGCTCGGACTCATGGCCGAGCTTGAAACTATGGTCTATATCGCGAGCAATGGCGCCGACTGGGTTAGCCTCACGGATGCTTGGCACGGGCCCGCCTCCGAGGTTCACGACTTCTCCGCTGATCACTGGGCGCTCGAAGTGAAGGCTACTTCAGTCCTCGGTTCAGGGACCGCGATGATTAGCAGCGAGAGACAACTCGATCCCGACGAGATGTCGCCTCTCTTTCTCTTCTTCCGCGGTTACGATGTTCGACCCCACGGGCATTCGCCAACGTTGCCCTCCTTGGTTGCTCGCGTTCGTTCCGCACTGATGGCATTTGCGCCAGCATCCAACCGGTTCGAGGATCTACTGCTCGAAGTCGGCTATTTGGATCTGCACGCCAGACTCTACATATCTCACTATGAACTGGTTCGAGAAGAGATTTTTTATGTGAACCATGACTTCCCATCGATAAGGGTCCATGGCCTGCCCGACGGAGTGTCTCGCACGAAATACGCGCTGAACGTTGACAAGTGTCAAGCGTGGCGTGCTCCAACGAGCGTTTTGATTGCGGGATTCACAGAGGGAGAGGCGGAATGAAACTCGACGTGTTCCAGACAGAACTTCAGCAGTATGTCCGGCTAATGGCCGACGCAGAAGGACAGGAGCAGAGCCTGTCGACTGCATTCACACGAACGCTTCTGGAAGAGCTTGTTCAAGCTGGCGAGGTACTAGATCCAAAAGTCGCTGAAGCATTTTTTGAAAGCAGAAAGATGATCACGAGTGCGACGGACTGGGACGAAGAGCGCGGTGTTATGACTTTCTTCGCAAGCAGCTACAGCGCTACAGAGACCACATTGAGCATGACGAAGGCCGAGTTGGCTCCTCTGCTCGCTGGTGCCGAACGCTTTGCTGCAGCCTGTGCAAATGGTCTATTTCGTGAAGTTGAAGAGTCGCTCGACGTCTTCGATACAGCCCAGTTCGTTCTGGACTCGTGGAAAAATATTCGTCTGTTGCGGTTCGTAATCTTAACCAATCGCAAGCTAAACACGGCTATCCCTGCCTCAGGTGAGCTCGATGGAATCCCCACTCGATATGACGTCTGGGACCTCGAGAGAACTGAGAGGCTCATGAACTCCGGGAAGACTTCGGAGCCCCTCGACATTGAGACTAAGCACTTTGGTCATGAGGGTATCGGTGGGCTGGGCCCCTTCCGGGGTCACGATGAGTATGAGGTTTATATGACCGTGATTCCTGGCGACTTTCTCGCTGACCTCTATGAAGAGCACGGTTCGAAGCTTCTTGAGCTCAACGTTCGATCCTTCTTGCAAGCAAGAGGGAAAACCAATCAAGGTATTCAGGCGACTATCAAGAACGAGCCCCACCGCTTTCTCGCCTATAACAATGGACTGTCGATGACCGCCAGCGGAGTCGAGACCTCAGTTGATTCTGGTGGGGCTCAGATAATCACGCGGCTTCGCGGCCTGCAAATTGTTAACGGTGGGCAAACGACCGCTTCGTTGTTTCACGCTGCGAAGCGCAGCAACTTGGACATCTCCGAAGTGATGGTGCAGGCGAAACTTACTGTCGTCGACGACGACGTACGTGCAGAGCTCGCGCCGCTCATCTCGCGCTTTGCGAACACGCAGAACGTCATCAGAATGGCCGACTTCAGTGCGAATGATCCGTTCCACGTGGAGATAGAAAAACTCTCGCGAAGCATCTGGGCCCCAGCCCAAAGTGGTACTCATGAGATGACACGCTGGTTCTATGAGAGATCTCGCGGCCAGTATGCAGATGCTGTTGGCCGCGAACGCACTCCGGCCCAGAAGAAACTATTCTCGAACACGCACCCTCGAAAGCAACTCTTCACAAAGACGGATGTCGCGAAATACGAACACGCTTGGAGTCAATTCCCGTTTCTGGTCGCATTGGGTGCCGAAAAGAACTTCACCGAATATTCTCAACGACTTTCGGAGAGTAAAACGACCGCATCGGCCGATGGTACTTTCTTTCAGCATCTGGTCGCAAAGGCGATTATGTGGAAGCAAACAGAGTCGCTCGTTAACGGTCTGAAACTAGGCGGGTATAGGTCCGCAGTCGTGGCTTACACGATTTCGACAATATCAAACCGTACTTCGATGCGCGTTGACTTGGACTCAATCTGGCGAGCGCAGGATGTGCCTGAAGCGTGGAAGTTGGCCGTTACCCAAGTGGCGCCGCTAATCCACTCGGCGCTTGTTGCAACAGCGGGCACGCGCAACGTGCTTGAGTGGGCAAAGAAGAAGGAGTGCTGGACTGCAATTCAAGAAGTTCCATGGACAGCGCCAAGAGATCTATTGTCGAACCTGGCACCTTTAGCATCGAGGTCATTGGTCGCAGCTTCTGCGGGCACATCTTCGCTACCGGCATCCGAGGAAGAGCTGGCAGGTAGAACACTGATCGAGGCGCTCGGCTCGGACGCATGGTTCATGATTGCTGTTTGGGCCAAAGAAACGTCGAACTTGCAGTCCTGGCAGCGAGGGCTGTCTGCGTCGATCGGCCAGTATCTGGCACAGGATCGAATCCTCAGTGCGAAGCAAGTTATCCAAGGCGTGAAGATTGCCGAAGAAGCTCAAAGGCTCGGGTTCAGGATGGAGAGACCAAGCTAATCCTGAACGCTGCGATCAACGAGTTTTGCGACAACCGCAGCGATTTGATTCGCGAGAAGCGGCGGCACAGCATTACCTACCTGGTGGTACTGCTGCGTCCGGTTTCCCTCGAAGAAATAGTTGTCCGGAAATGACTGGAGTCTGGCGGCTTCGCGGACACTTAGCGACCGCATCTGGTCGGGGTCGGGATGGATGTAGTAGTGGCCATCCTTCGATATGTGCGAAACGATTGTGGTTGAAGGCTTGCCTGCGACTTGCACTCGGAAGCGGTCTTCAAACGGCTTGTGCTCGGCCGCAGCGTTCTTATGCTTCGGCTGCAGTTCAGGGGGAAAGCTGCTCAGTTTGGGGGATATGCCAGTCTCCGAACCCACGGTGGCCGCGAACCAGTAGCGCTTCAGGTCTTCCAGCATGTGAGAACGCGATTCGTGTTGAATGACGCGGTCCAGGCGATCGTCAACGATCCACTCGCCGAATGCACCAGCAGGCTCACCCAGTCTCGCCTCGGATTTAGACCCGCGGCTCGTCGGTGCGTTCGCCCGAACCGTTCCGTTGTACTTGCCCACCACACCATCGCGAATCCGCGCCCACTCGTCATCAGAGTCTGACCGGATCGGGCTCACTCCAGATCGGAGCGCCGGGATGCCAGCGAGTGCGTCTCCGACGGTGACAGGCGCTGAAGCTTTGCCTAATTTGCCGACTATCAGGTCGTCGGAAATGAGATCTGTGCGGATCCCAAGAAGAATGATCCGGTGTCTCTTCTGTGGGACCCCGTACTCCTCAGACTTGATGATGAAGTCGCGGGGAAGGAGTTCTTCGGGTGCCTTGTCTTCGACGACGGAGTGGATTTCGTAGTGCAAACCGCCGTCCGGTCCAGCAGGATTTTGGAGGTCATTCTTGATGAGTGCGAACATCCCCTTGCCGCCGTTGATCGATGACAAGAGGCCCTTCACGTTCTCCATCACGAAGACGGGGGGAGCGAACTCCTTGATGATATTTAGGTACTCGCGGTAGAGAAAATGCTTCTTGTCGGTAGCAAAAGTCTCGTCGTTGGCTCGTCGCGATCGACCAGCAAGAGAGTACGCCTGGCACGGCGGGCCCCCAATGAGTACCCATGGCTTCTCACGTTCGGTGATCCCTGCTCTCAGCAGGGAGGCCCGTATTAGTTCGTGAGAAGGGTCCTCGTCGCTTCCCAATTCCACTTGGTGAACGTGATCGGCTGCAGCATCAAATGCTGCAGCGACTCGCTTTTCACTCTTGAATGTGGCGAGATCAATCTCACCGTTGATGTAGCGGTAGTAGCTCTTTGGCACGCCGCCCTCAGACCGCAGTAGGTGCCGATAGGCGCCACGCAGCGTCAGAGTCTTGATGGCCGACGACTCCATCTCGAATGATCCAATGGTCTCAAAGACCGGGTTGCCAACATCCTCACCCAGTCGAGAAAACCCCTCGTTGAGACCGCCCGGGCCGGCGAATAAGTCAATGATGGGAATCGGGGTCACGGTCGCTCTCGTTCTTCAAGTCAAAGGTCCTGCAGGCGGCTTTCGCTGGCCGGAATGGTGCGGGCATCAAACGCTGCGCTTCTGATGCCAGGCTACCAGGTTGCGAGAGTCCACCCATACAAAGCCAATTCGTTCGCGGACTCAATCATGCCTGGAGCGACCGACCTTGCTGCAACTAGCACCCACCCCAAATCCCGAGCCCACCGTCCTGCGCCTCATCCTCGGCCGACTCGAACTCGCGCTCGAAGACACGGTTATCCCCGATGAACACCGACTCCGCATACCCTCCGGCCACCAACTCGTAGTTCGTCAGAACCCCGTCCGCCGTATAGACGAAGAGCAGCGAGCGGCCGTACTGGTCCAGAGGCGAGACATCCGCCACGACGTAGACAGTCGAGCCCTCGCGCAAGACGGAGCGCAGGTAGTCCCGGGCCTCGTTGCCGTAGCACTCGAGGTTATCGCCGACTTCCGGGGTGTCCACGCCGAGCAAGCGCACCTTGAGGTTCGAGTCGCTCGTGGTATCGAGAAAGAGGGTGTCGCCATCGTGCACGTAGTTGACAGTCGCTTTGGTGGCGCCGGAGGGGATGCCCTCGACAGCCGACGAGTCGGCAGGCGCGGCCGGAGCTGGCGCGGAAGGTGCGAGCGTGGCATCCACGTCGATGATCGAAATCGCGTACCAGCACGCAGCAACGATGGCGACGATGGCCAGGATTGACTGGCCAAAGGTCTTCCAGCCCCGCCGCCGACGCAGCCGGCGAGCGACGGCCGCGTCCTCCGGGGTGGACTCCACGTAGCTGCGATCCATCATGGTGCCCAGCGTAGGGGTTGTGCACAGGCCACCCGGCGGCAGGGTTATCCACCGATGACGCTCGGCCACAACGGCGGTGCTCTGCATTCGTTGAACATCGAGGCATGCAAACCATCATCAAAGCCCCAAGTCAGGCCGACTTTCTCGCCATGGTGCCGCAACTGGTCGGCATCGACATTTCAGACAGCCTCGTTTTGGTGGGGTTCCGCGGCAAACGCACGCACGGCGCGATCCGGTTCGGGCTCCCGCCGGCGGGGTCGTCGCGCGACGTGATGAAGAAGTTCGCGACCACCATGGTTGGAACCTTCTGCAAGATCCCGGGCCTTGATGGTGTGGTCGTCGTGATCTGCACGAGCGAGAGCTTCGGCGCGGGTTCCACGCCGCCCTACGCCGCGCTGGGCAAGGTCCTCGCCGATCGGCTCGATCGCAGCGGGTTCGAGATCAAAGACGCACTGTGCCAAGCGGGGGATGGATGGGCCTCCTACCTCGAAAGGAACGTGCCACCTGGAGGTAACCCGCTCGGTGACATCCACGCGTCGCCGGTGTTCGACGGGGTTCCGGATGACGCCCTGAGGCAGGTGCGGTCCCGGTCGGGCGAGCCCAGGATCCCGGATGCCAGCGCCCCCGAGCAGGAGAGGATGCTCGCCGCGCTCACCGAGTGTCGGCTCGCCATGGAAAACGCGGCTGCGGGTGGCGAGCTGGATTCCCGACTGGACCCGACCGACGACCTGCCGCTCCTCGTAGAGTCGGCGTTGTTGTGGACAGATGCGGAGCTCGACGAAAACGGGCCGTTGTTTGTCGCACTCATCACCCGGCCGAACTTTCGCGACCAGTTCATGCTGCAGTGGGCCTCCGACCTGTTCACCGGCGACCTGCTGTTCGAGTGGGCGATAGCTGGCCCGCCTGGCACGCATCCCG
>Ga0247817_10001431_pt1 | contig 12539 bp, 9 predicted proteins | sample UWRJL212509R1_FD_178010 | JGI IMG/M metagenome (GOLD analysis project Ga0247817, IMG submission 178010) | Plant litter microbial communities from Arlington Agricultural Research Station in Wisconsin, United States - UWRJ-L212-509R-1 | ecosystem: Environmental > Terrestrial > Plant litter >... | reverse complement strand
TAGTTTTATTGGCAGGTTGTTTGTAGAAAAGGGTGGTGATTTATTACCACAAGCTTCTGCTTTAGCTTTAGCTGAAAATTTTGAGAATTTGAATATTCTGATTTTAGGATCAGGAAATGCAGAGATAGAAGAACAGTTACTAGTGTTAAAAGATGAATTTAAAGGAAATTATAATGTTTTTGTAGGGTACAATGAAGAATTAGCGCATTTAATTTATGCGGGTTCAGATTTTATTCTAATGCCTTCACGAGTAGAGCCATGCGGCTTAAATCAGATGTATGCATTGCGTTACGGTACAATTCCAATTGTTAGACGTACTGGTGGTTTACGGGATACCGTTATAGATTTTGGAGATGATGGAAATGGAATTTGCCACGATCAGGCTTCTGTAGATGATATTTGTTATTCCATCAACCGCGCCTTACAATTATATGAGGATAAAGAGAATTTTACTAAGATTAGAAAATCAGGAATGGAAACGGATCATTCCTGGGAAAGAGTTTGTCAAGAATACATTGAGCTATATAACCTAATTATTAAGAAAAATGAAATTTAGTAAAAAGAATGTAATTGCTATTATTTTAGGCGGTGGACAAGGATCGCGGCTTTATCCGTTAACTGAATCAAGATCAAAACCTGCAGTTCCGATTGGTGGAAAGTATCGTTTGGTAGATATTCCAATTTCAAATTGTATTAATTCGGATATTTTTAAAATATTTGTGCTGACTCAGTTTAATTCAGCATCTCTAAATACGCACATTAAAAACACCTTCAATTTTAGCATTTTAAGTCAGTCATTTGTTGATATTTTGGCAGCTGAGCAAACTCCGGGTAATGCAACCTGGTTTCAGGGAACTGCTGATGCTGTCAGACAATGTATGTCACATTTTTTGAAACACGATTTTGAATATGCGTTAATTTTATCAGGAGATCAACTGTATCAAATGGATTTTAATGAAATGTTAGAAGCTCATATTAATGCAGATGCAGCTATTTCTATTGCTACTTTGCCTGTAAACGCAAAGGATGCTCCGGAATTTGGTATTCTTAAAACCAATAATGAAAGTTTTATTGAAGCCTTTATAGAAAAACCAGATGCATCGCTTTTGCCACAATGGGAATCTGAAGTAAGTGAAGAGATGCATGCTAAAGGGAAAAAGTACCTTGCCTCAATGGGGATTTATATTTTTAACCGACAATTGTTAGAGGATTTAATGGCTGATCCCGAAACTAAAGATTTTGGAAAGGAGATTATTCCGCAAGCTGTTGGTAAACACAAAATTTTGAGTTATCAATATGAAGGATATTGGACGGATATTGGAAATATTGAATCTTTTTTTGAAGCTAATATTGGTTTAACTGCTGATATCCCTGAATTTAATTTATTCGATAATGACAATAAAATTTTTACCAGACCAAGATTATTACCACCATCAAAATTTAGAAATTCGATTATCAATCAATCCTTAATTTCTGAAGGCTGTATTATTAATGCTAAAGAAATAAAAAATTCTGTGATTGGTATTCGATCCCGAATTGGTGATGGAACCGTCATTGAGAACTGCTACGTCATGGGTAACGATTTTTATCAGGATATTGACGAACTAAATCAGGAAAGAAATATCAATAAAATACATGTCGGTATCGGAGAAAACTGTTTCATAAGTAATGCACTAATTGATAAAAATGTACGTATTGGAAATAACGTTCACATCAGTGGAGGCAAGCATTTAGAAAATTTTTCTAATGAATTGTACAGCATTAAAGACGGAATTATTGTAATTAAAAAAAGAGCTGTTTTGTCTGATAATTTTAGAATTGAATAGTATTTAATTGTTGCCTTAAAAACCAAATATGAATAAAGTCATAACGCATTCTTTATTTACTGATTTTGATATTGATTTATTCAAAGCAGGTAAACACTTTAAATTGTATGAAAAGCTTGGAGCACATTTACTGGAAGTTAATGGTGTTAAAGGTGTTTACTTTGCAGTGTGGGCGCCGACAGCTCAATCGGTATCTGTAATAGGCGATTTTAATTATTGGGTACAAAACGAACATTTGTTGCAAGTACGTTGGGATTCGTCCGGTATTTGGGAAGGATTTATTCCCGGAATCGAAAAAGGATCATTGTATAAATATAAAATTGAATCTTCGATTGACGGAGTAACTACTGAAAAAGCAGATCCTTTTTCTTTATACTGTGAAAAACCGCCTCACACGGCCTCTGTAGTCTGGGATTTAGATTATACCTGGAAAGACGAAAACTGGATGCATTCCCGAAAGAAGATAAATGCATTAGACAAGCCTTTTTCGGTTTATGAGGTTCATTTAGGTTCATGGAAAAGGGGAGAATACAATCGATTTTTGACTTATTTAGAGCTTGCAGACGATTTAGTAAATTATGTAAAAGAAACAGGTTTTACTCACGTTGAATTTATGCCTGTAATGGAGTACCCTTATGATCCTTCATGGGGATATCAGTTGGTTGGCTATTTTGCCCCAACTTCACGATTTGGAAAACCACAGGATTTTATGGTTTTAGTTGATAAATTACATCAGGCTGGAATTGGGGTAATTTTAGACTGGGTACCATCACATTTTCCTGACGACAGTCACGGATTAGGTTATTTTGATGGATCGCATCTTTATGAACATCCCGATCGAAGAAAAGGATATCATCCGGATTGGAAAAGTTTGGTTTTTAATTACGGACGAAATGAAGTTCGCGCTTTTCTAATAAGTAATGCTGTTTTTTGGCTTCAAAATTATCATATTGATGGATTGCGAGTTGATGCAGTAGCATCTATGTTGTACCTTGATTATTCCAGAAATGAAGGCGAATGGGAGCCTAATATTTTTGGCGGAAGAGAAAACTTAGATACGATAAGTTTTCTTAAAGAGTTTAATGAAGTAGTTTATGCTAATTTTGATGGAGTTCAAACTATTGCAGAAGAAAGTACTTCGTTTCCAATGGTTTCAAGACCAACATTTACTGGAGGTTTAGGATTTGGAATGAAGTGGATGATGGGATGGATGCATGATACTTTGCAATATTTCCAGAAAGAAACAGTTTATCGAAAATACCATCAGAATGATTTGACTTTCTCTATGACCTATGCTTTTACCGAAAATTTTATGTTGCCGTTTTCGCATGATGAAGTAGTGTACGGAAAAAAGTCTATTGCAAATAAGATGCCTGGTGATGAATGGCAAAAGTTTGCGAATTTACGTCTGTTATATGGCTACATGTTTACACATCCCGGAACAAAATTATTGTTTATGGGTTCTGAGTTTGGACAAAATGATGAGTGGAATTTTGAAAAAAGTTTAGACTGGCATTTATTACAGTTTGATTATCATATTGGAATAAAGAATATAATAACTGATTTAAACGATTTATATAAGACTAATCCAGCTTTGTACGAAAAACAATTTACAAGAGAAGGCTTTGAATGGATTAATTACTCAGACCATCAAAATGCTGTTGTTTCTTATATAAGGAAAGGAAATAATGCAGATGAAAACCTAATCGTTGTTTGCAATTTCACTCCCGTTATAAGACAAAATTATAGAATCGGAATTTCTAAAATTGGAAAACTGATTGAAATTTTTAATACTGACGCTACAAAATATGGAGGAAGTGGTGTTGGAAATAATGCTGACCTGCAAATAGAAAGTATTCCTTATGATGGTAGAGATTATTCTGTCGAATTAATTCTCCCTCCTTTAAGCGTTACTGTTTACTCTTTGAAATAAAGAGCTCTTTTTTTAATTCAGTTTTAGCAATATTAAACGTTAGAATTCAGGATTAATGAATTTTTCAATATTAAAATTAGTAGTTCAGTAAAAATAACGTTTTCGTTAATAATCTTCATATTCAGAGGGCTTTACGTTGTTTTTTTGTATGTTTGAAATAGTGATATATATAGTATAATTAATTCATTGGCAATATGATTACAAATACAGCATTAGAATACAAAGGTGATTTATATCCATCAAAAATTGTTTCGTTTGAACAGGAAGGAGACTCGATCTTCTTTAATACTGACAATAAAATAATTTTGAAAGTCACGGTTCTAAGAGACAGCCTGATTCGATTTCGTTTTACAACCAAAGGTTATTTTAGTAATGATTTCTCGTATGCCATTGATAAAACACAATTGCATGGCTATAATTTTTTAGAACTTACGGAAGAAGATACTTTCTTTTTGATTACGACCAGTAAAGTAAAATGCAAAATACAAAAAGCAGATGTTCGCTTGTCTATTTATGATTTAAATGATTTATTGATTCTGGAAGACGAATTGGGTTTTCACTGGGAAGAAAGTTATGAATACGGTGGAAACATCGTAAAAATGAGTAAATCTTCCAAAGATGGAGAATGCTTTTATGGTCTTGGTGACAAAGCCACGCAGATGAATTTAAAGGGTAAAAGATTAGAAAATTTTGCAACAGATCAATATGCCTATCAAAAAGATCAGGAACCTTTATATAAGGTAGTTCCCTTTTATATAGGTTTACACAATAAACAATCTTATGGTATTTTCTTTGATAATACGTTTAGAACTTTTTTTGATTTTTGTCAGGAAAGAAGAAACGTAACCAGTTTTTGGGCAGAAGGCGGTGAAATGAATTACTACTTTATTTATGGTCCGCAAATGCAGGACGTAGTTACAACGTATACAGATTTAACTGGAAAGCCGGAATTGCCGCCACTTTGGGTTTTAGGATACCATCAATGTAAATGGAGTTATTACCCTGAAAGTAAAGTAAAAGAAATCACATCCAAATTCAGAGAGCTTAAGATTCCGTGTGATGCTATTTATCTCGACATTGATTACATGGATGGTTTTAGATGCTTTACCTGGAATCAAGATTATTTTCCCGATCCCAAAAGAATGGTAGCTGAATTAGCCGAAGATGGTTTTAAAACGGTCGTAATTATCGATCCGGGAATAAAAATAGACAAAGATTATTGGGTTTACCAAGAAGGATTAGAGAAGGATTATTTCTGTAAAAGAGCTGACGGTCCTTATATGAAAGGAAAAGTCTGGCCAGGAGAATGTAACTTTCCGGATTATACAAATCCAGCAGTAAGAGAATGGTGGGCTGGTTTATTTAAAGAATTAATTTCAGATATAGGAGTAAAAGGCGTGTGGAATGATATGAATGAACCCGCTGTTATGGAAGTTCCTAATAAAACTTTCCCGATGGATGTACGTCATATTTATGATGGAAATCCGTGTAGTCACAGAAAAGCACATAATATTTATGGAACACAAATGGCTAGAGCAACGTATCATGGTGTAAAACGCTTTACCTACCCTAAACGTCCGTTTGTTATTACAAGATCAGCTTATGCAGGCGCACAACGTTATACATCGTCATGGACAGGCGATAATGTAGCCACCTGGGAACATTTATGGATTGCGAATATTCAGGTACAAAGAATGTCGATTTCCGGAATGGGTTTCACAGGATCTGATATTGGAGGCTTTGCAGAGCAGCCAACAGGAGAATTGTATGCACGCTGGATTCAGCTAGGTGTTTTTCATCCATTTTGCAGAACACATTCATCAGGAGATCATGGCAATCAGGAACCTTGGGCTTTTGATGAAGAAGTCATTAATATTACCCGCAAATTCGTAAGCTTACGTTATCAGCTGTTGCCTTATTTGTATACCATGTTCTGGCAATATATAGAAGAAGGAATTCCAATGTTAAAACCTTTAGTATATTATGATCAGGACGATACACAAACACATTACCGTAATGATGAATTTATTTTTGGAAATCAGATATTAGTTTGCCCAATACTTGAACCTAACTCTTTAGGAAGGCGTATGTATATTCCTAGAGGAGAGTGGTATAACTATTGGACGAATCAGTTTGCTACTGGTGGAAAAGAAATCTGGATAGATACAAAATTTGACGAAATACCATTGTTCGTAAAAGCGGGAGCTATTATTCCAAAATATCCGGTGCAGCAATATGTTGGGGAACTTGAATTTGATGAGCTAACTTTAGATTTATATTATAAAAATGGAAAGGAAGAATCTTTTGTTTATGAAGATGCTCAGGATGGTTATGATTATAAAAAAGGACGTTATAGTTTCTTAACTTTTAAATTAATTGGAAAAGAAAATGAGTTAATTGTTCAGCTACATAAACAAGGAAAATTTGATACACCATACAAAAAATATAAAATCAACTTAATTGGACTTCCTTTTAAAGTGGCTACAATCGAGATTGATAATGAAATTATTGAATTTGATAAATTAAACATAAATGAAAATAATTTTTTAATAGTTGATAAAGAGTTCAATGAGCTTCATATTGTAGGGGAGTGATAAAATTATGATAGGTTTAAGTTAAATTGTGTAAAAAATAATATTAAATAAATTGTATTTTTACTCCACATTATAAATTTAAACAACAATGAAAAAATACTTTTTCTTAGCATTTTTGGTCGCATTTTTAATAAATGCCTGCGCAACAAATCCTGTTACAGGAAAGAAAAATTTGAACTTTGTTTCTAATAGCGAATTATTTCCTTCGTCTTTTCAGCAGTATAGTGCCTTTATAGCAGAAAATAAAGTCATAACAGGAACAGCAGATGCTAAAAGAGTAGAATCAGTGGGAGTAAGAATAAAAGCAGCTGCAGAAAAATATTTAACATACTTAGGACAATCTCAGTATTTAAAAGATTATCGTTGGGAATATAAATTAGTAGATAATAAAGAAGTTAATGCATGGTGCATGCCAGGTGGAAAAATTGTAGTGTATTCTGGGATTTTACCCGTTACACAAGATGAAGCCGGGCTGGCAACCGTTATGGGGCATGAGGTTTCGCATGCTTTAGCCAATCACGGAGCACAAAGAATGAGTGCTGCTCAATTGCAACAAATCGGAAGCGTAGCATTAGATGCTGCAACAAGTTCTAAAACAGAAACAACCAGACAAATTTTTGCTCAGGCTTACGGTTTAGGTTCGGAAGTAGGAGTAATGCTTCCGTTTAGCAGAGGTAATGAAACTGAAGCAGATAAAATTGGACTTACATTGATGACTATTGCAGGATATAACCCGGACGATGCTATTGCTTTTTGGAGCAGAATGTCAGCGAAGTCGGGAGGAAGCGGTACACCGGAATTTATGAGTACACACCCTTCTGATGCTACACGTATTGCAAATATCAGAGCATTAATTCCAGAAGCGAGAGCAACCGCTGCTAAAGTTGGAATCAGTAAATAAAATTAAAAACTTCTTGTAAGTTTATATAAAGCTATTTCTAATCGAGATAGCTTTTTTTTATGCTTACTAATCAGTATTACAATGGTTTACTATTGAGTAATGATTTGTTAATGTAGTATTTTATCATATCGCATACATTTATCGAAAAAAAGAAATAATTTAGCAACCAAAATCATAATTATGGCAGATTTACCTAAAGGGAGTAAAAAATTATTGAATGCATGGGCTTTTTATGACTGGGCTAACTCAGTTTACCCATTGGTTATTTCTTCAGCTGTTTTTCCAATCTTTTACGAGGCGTTATTTTCAGACAGAGATCATTATATCGATGTCTTCGGAATGAACCTGAAAAATTCAGCACTTATTAGTTTTATTACAGCTGCGGCGTTCCTTGTTGTGGCCTTTATATCTCCTTTATTATCAGGTATTGCAGATTATGTAGGGAACAAGAAATCTTTCATGAAATTCTTTTGCTACATGGGGGCTTTATCTTGTATGGGATTATATTGGTTTGATCTCGAAAATATATATCCTGGACTACTTTTCTACTTTTTAGGATTGATTGGTTTTTGGGGAAGTTTGGTTTTTTATAATTCATACTTACCGGATATTGCATTTCCGGAACAACAGGATAAATTAAGTGCCAAAGGGTATTCTTTAGGATATGTAGGAAGTGTTGTTTTAATGATTATTAATTTAGGAATGATTATGAAGCCTACACTCTTTGGTATTACAGGTACAGAAGGTGAAGCAGCAATGAAAGCGATGCGATATTCTTTTTTAATGGTGGGTATCTGGTGGATTTTATTTAGTCAATACACTTATTTTTATTTACCAAAAGGTAATAAAAGTAAAAATGAAAAAATATCAAAAGATGTCATTTTTAATGGATTTACAGAATTAAAAAAAGTATGGAAATTATTAGAGGGAAATATTTCTCTAAAGCGATATTTAGGAAGTTTCTTTGTTTACAGTATGGCAGTACAAACGGTTATGATTGTAGCAACTTATTTTGGAGCACAAGAAATTGATTGGACTTCTAAAAGTGAAAGTACCATAGGTTTGATAATTTGCATTTTATTGATACAATTAGTAGCAATAATTGGAGCAGTTGTAACTTCAAGAGCATCTGCTAAATATGGAAATATTCCGGTACTAATTGTTATTAATTCTATTTGGGTGTTACTTTGTATAGCAGCTTTCTTTATATGGCTGCCTATTCATTTTTACGTAATGGCCACTTTAATCGGATTTGTTATGGGAGGAATTCAGGCTTTGTCTCGTTCAACCTACTCTAAATTATTACCTGAAACAGAAGATACAGCTTCATTCTTTAGTTTTTATGATGTTGCTGAAAAAATTGGAATCGTAATCGGAATGTGTATTTATGGTATAATAGATCAAATTACCGGAAGTCCAAGATATGCCATTCTTATACTAGCATTATTTTTCGGTATTGGTGTTTTGCTGTTAAGAAGAGTGCCAAAAAAAGGTGTTTTAAATTAATAAAACACCTTCAAAGTTTTGATGAAAATTTTTCTCATTTGTTTTAACTAAGCGTTGAAATAATGAAAAGTTGATTGATGATTGTATTTTTATAAGTATTAAGCTTTTGAAATATTTCCTGATCCGGAAACCTTTACATCACGTTTTTCGGGATTACCGGCATATTTAATTTTACCGGAACCCGAAACTCTTGCTGTAATACTTTCAGTAGAAGTAACGCGGCTGTTGCCAGATCCGGAAACAGTTGCTTCAACTTTTTTAGCGTTAAGATTAACAGCATCAATATCTCCAGATCCGGAAAGTTTTGTGGTAAAATTATCAGCTTTTCCTTTTACATTGGCATTCCCTGAACCACTTACATTTAGTTGAAACGAGTTGGTATCTAGGTTTAAATTGAAATTTCCGGAACCTGATAATTTTGCAGAGAACGATTCGTTTTTGATTGCATCTTTAGATCGAATATTTCCAGATCCCGATAAATTCAAGTCAGTTATTTTTTCAATTGGAATTGTCACTTCAATTTTTTGACCATTACTTGTTCGGATACTAGTGTTTTTCTGCATATATATATTCAAAGTATTGCCTTCAACTTCCACTTTTACGGATGCTAATAAATTCTCTTCTCCTTTTAAAGCGATTTTACCTTCTTTACCCGTTACCAGATCAACATCAAATGATCCTGAAATTTTTATAGCATCGTAATCAGATGTGTTTCTTGTTTGAGAAATAATTTTGCCATTTCCTTCTAATTTAGAAGCTGATTGCGCATTAGCCGTAAAGCCAGCTAAGAATAAAACGAAAATGAATAGTAGTTTTTTCATGGTTGATTTTTTTAGTTATTAGTTTTTATTAGTGTTACATTCCCAAAGTTGGAATTTACAATGACTTTGTTTTGTCCTTTTTTCTTATTGAACCCACTTATTTTTTTAGAAGTGTTTTTGCTTTCGTTAACCGATACATCTAATGAATTATCACTTTTGATGTTGCCATATTTGGTGTTGATGTCAAAGTCGAAAGCGTAATTTACATTATAACCCAGTGAAACATCAGAATAACCGGAATTGATGCTTACATCTTTAGCTTTTTCTGCTATTGCCCCGATATTTATTTTACTGTAATTAGTATTTAAATTTACAGTGTTTGAAATTTCAGCAATTGAAATCGTAAGGTAGTTTCCTGATCCTGTGAATGATTTTATTTTTTGAAATTTAAAGTTTCCGTAATTACAATCGTATTTGATGTTTTCGCCGTCCAGAATCACTAGATCAGTGTAATTGGTATCTAGGTTGATATTACCTGAATCGTTGATTTTTAAAGACGAATAACGAGCCTGCAATGTTCCGCCTTTAATATAATCTATACTTGAGTTTTGACAATATTCAATTAAAAGTTTATTGTTTAGGCTATTCAGCTTACCGATAGTAACTTTTCCATACTTGCAGCTTATATCTGTTATAGATTCTAAAGTTGTCGTTGTAATGTTTCCGTACTTGTTATTTAGTTTAACCGTTCCGTTCTTGGGAATTTTAATCACATAATTGATCTCAAAGCTGTTGCTGCTTCCTTTGCTTAAAAAAGAAGAACTTCCAATAGCAGTTATAGCAGTAACCATAGATTTTAATGCTGTGATTCCAACATCGATACTATTTAGCTTTTCGTTGACCCAGTTTTCATTTCCTCCGGTTACTTTTATCGTAATGTCCAGATCAATTTTGTCTTCATCCCAAGTCATTACAGATATGTTACCGTATTTATTGGTAATATCGATTCCTGCGTTTGAGTTTACGAGATATGTTTTTTTAATGTTTTTTTGTTTAGAAATAAAAGTTTCGTCACCATTATTCGCAAATCCTATAAACGGAAGCAAGATGAATATAAGTAGTATGTTATATAGTTTTTTCATGTGTAGTGTTTTTTAAATTTTCGCTTTCTTCAATTCGTTTCAAAACCGTTTGTAAAAATGAAATGCGGGTTTGTAAATTGCTAATCATAGCATAAATAATTTGTTTGTTCTCTCCGTTTTTCTGAAGTTCTTTAATGATTTTTTCATAATCAGCATCAAAAACCTTCATTTGTTTTAGAGCATCGTTTATGATTTGCTCATTTTCAGGAGAAGTTTTTTCTTTTAATTTTACTAACTCGTGATCAATCAATATGGTAAAGATTGAATCAGTTCGTTTTGTTTCGTTCGAAGCAAACTGAAATTCTTTCGGTTTCTCATTTTGGTAATTGTTAAAAAGTATTGATGTTCCTAACAAGACCAAAATAGAAGCTGCAATTGCCCAAGCGGCATAATTTTTCTTTTTAGGTTGTTTTGTATTCAGTTTGTTTAAGAAATCGACCTGATGATTAGTGTTTAATTCCTGAACATCCCATTGATTCTCGAATTTTTTAAATAATTGGTCTAAGTCTTCATTTTCCTTTTTCATAACACTCATTTTTATTGTATTAATCGCTTTATAACCGGTTTATATATTGGGCGATTTTATAATTCTTCTAATTTTTTGCGTAAACTTTCTTTAGCTCTGCTCAACGTTGTTCTGCAATTAGCATAACTAATATTCAGTATTTCGCAAATTTCTTCCTGATCGTAACCTTCTATAAAAAACAAGGTTAAAACCATTCGGTAATTATCTTTTAGTCCTAAAATAGTATCCAAAACCTGTTTGACTTTTAGAGAATTAAGATCTATGTTCTCAGAAAAGAAACTGTCATGTTCTTCTATTTTGTAAAGCGTCTTGCTAAGGTCTTTGACCTGAAAAGCATTATTCTTTCTGCAAAAATCAATACTATAATTAATAATGATCTTTTTTAACCACGCTCCAAAAGCAACTTCCTGCTTATAGTCGTTAATTTTTGTAAAAGCTTTCAAAAAACCTTCTTGCATGACGTCTTGTGCAAAATGTTCGTCTTTTACGATTCTGTAGGCCACATTGTACATGGCTTTGGAGTATCTGTTGTAAACTTCGAATTGTGCCTTTTGATTATTGTTTTTACAAAGCGCGATTAAATCTTCGATATTTTGGTTAGTTGTATTCAAATATTGGTTGCTAGTTTTTTATAAGGACTTTACTTTTTTTGGTTTGTTACAGTTTTGCTTATTTTTTTATTCAAAAAAAAAATAATTATAAAGTATACTTCTATTTTCTATAATTAGTTTGATTTTTTTTTAATGTAAATCAATGTAATTGGTTGTAAGTTAATAGTTTAGTAAAAATTAAGTTTTAAGAATAAGTTTGTTAAAAAACATACAAAACATTTTGTTACTTTTGGCCCAACTAAAAACAAATTAATACCATGAAAAACTTTAAAAGTATTGCTTTAGTAGCATTATTTATGTCTGCTTCTTTATTTATATCTTGTTCAAGTGAGTCAGCAGTTGAAGAAGAAAAACCAGTAGTAGTAGATCCGGGAACAAAACCAGGAACTACGCCTGATCCAGTTGTAACACCAGATCCTGTTGTAACGCCAGATCCAGTTGTAACTCCAGTTCCGGCAGATGATTATTGGCCAATGGCTGTAGGTAATCAGTGGGTAATGCTTCAGGAAGGTAAAGAGACAGCAATAAAAATTATCGATTCACAAAAAGTAAATGAGGATACTTATTACAGATTTGAGAATTTTTTAGGTGAAACAGAACAAATTCAAGGAGCAGTAGCTAAAGTTTGGGTTAAAAAATCAAAAGGAGATTATTACTTTAAAGTTGAAGATCTGACATTTGATTTTGATGCATATAAAGGTAGAACTACAGGGTACGAGCTTATTTTATTTAAAGATTA
>Ga0247817_10001429_pt1 | contig 12545 bp, 11 predicted proteins | sample UWRJL212509R1_FD_178010 | JGI IMG/M metagenome (GOLD analysis project Ga0247817, IMG submission 178010) | Plant litter microbial communities from Arlington Agricultural Research Station in Wisconsin, United States - UWRJ-L212-509R-1 | ecosystem: Environmental > Terrestrial > Plant litter >... | reverse complement strand
CGGCGCCGCGCTCGCGCTGTCCGGAGCGCTGATGCAGGCGATCACCCGTAACCCGATCGCCGACCCCGGCATCCTCGGCGTAAACACCGGCGCGGCACTCGCGGTTGTGATCGGGATCGCATTCTTCGGTATCACCTCGCCATACGAATACCTCTGGCTCGCACTCGGGGGAGCAATCATTACGGCGATCTTTGTCTACAACGTCGGTTCGGTCGGCCCCGGTGGCTCAACACCAATCAAACTTGCGCTCGCGGGGGCGGCCACCACAGCTGCGCTGTCCTCCCTTGTCAGCGCGGTTCTTCTTCCCCGCATTGCGGCAATGGACACGTTCCGGTTCTGGCAAGTCGGGGGCGTCGGCGGCGCCGACTGGGGAACAATGACGGTCATCGCTCCGTTGCTCGTGGCGAGCGCCGTGATCGCGCTCATCTGCGCCCCAGCGCTGAATGCGCTCTCCCTTGGTGACGATGTCGCCGCGGGACTCGGTGTACACATCGGTCGCACCCGACTTCTCGCCGCTGCGGCGGGTGTGGTCCTATGCGCCGCTGTCACCGCAGTCGCCGGCCCAATCGCCTTTGTAGGCCTCATGATCCCGCACGTTGTCCGAATGCTTGTTGGTCCTGATCAGCGCTGGGTGCTGCCTCTCTCTGCGTTGGGAGGCGCGGTACTGCTTACGCTCGCCGACACAATCGGACGCCTCATCGGCTACCCCGGCGAAACGGAGGCGGGAATTGTCACCGCATTCGTCGGCGCGCCGGTGCTCGTCTTCATCGCCCGCCGCACCCGCATGAAGGCACTCTGACATGACCTCCATTCCCGCGAGGCCAGACCTCAGTACGCGTACGGCGCTGGTCCGCGCCGGTCGCGTCCGCCGTTCCCGTCGCCGTGTCATCGTGATCAGCGCGCTCGCGGTCACCGTGCTGCTGCTCATCGCCGCCTCGATCATGCTCGGCAACACCATCTACCCGGTGTCTGACGTTCTTGCGGTTATTCGCGGGGAGAGTGTGCCTGGAGCATCCTTCACCGTCGGCACGCTCCGTATCCCGCGGGCGCTGATTGGGGCTCTCGCCGGGCTCGCCTTCGGCGCGGCCGGTACAACCTTCCAGACGATGCTGCGCAACCCTCTCGCCAGCCCGGACGTCATCGGAATTAGCGCGGGAGCCAGCGCGGCAGCGGTCGTGTGCCTCGTCGTGTTGCGCTGGAGCGGCACCGCGACGATGTTCGCCGCGCTCATCGCGGGCGTCGTCACCGCCGCAGCCATTTACCTCGCAGCACGCGGTGGCGAGTCCACCGGCGGTCGGCTCATTCTTATCGGTATCGGTATCGGCGCAATGCTTGACGCGGTCGTCTCGTTCGCAATCCAGCGAGCGGCGGAATGGGATGTCGCAGTCGCCATGCGATGGCTAACCGGCAGCCTCAACGGGTCGCGCTGGGAGAGCGTCCTCCCACTCGGCGTGGCCGTGGCCATACTGCTCCCACTCATTGTTTTACTCTCACGCGACCTGAGCGCGCTTGAGCTAGGGGACGCTGCGGCGATGTCGCTCGGCGTGCGCGTGGATCTCGTCCGTATCCTGCTCATTCTCGCCGCCGTCACGCTGACGTGCTTCGCGACCGCGACAACCGGCCCGATTGCTTTCGTGGCGTTCCTTGCCGGTCCCATCGTGAGCAGGCTCGTTGGTCACGGCTCCTCGCTGATAATTCCGGCTGCACTCATGGGAGCCTGTCTCGTACTCGTCGCCGACCTCATCGGTCAGTTTGCCTTCGACACGCGGTTTCCGGTTGGCGTCATCACCGGCATCCTCGGCGCCCCTTATCTACTCTTCCTACTTATTCGTACATCGCGCCGCGGAGGATCTTCATGAGCTCGGAACATCTTCTGGCCACCAAGGCCTTGGTCGCGGGCTACGGCGGCAAGACGATTGTCGACGGTGTCGACCTCGAGCTGCCCGCTGGCAGCATCACCGTGATCGTCGGCGCAAATGCCTGCGGCAAATCGACGCTACTCAAGACGATGTCGCGGCTCATCTCGCCGACCAGCGGCTCGGTAGTGCTCGATGGCAAGCAAATCAGCGAGATCCACACCAAGGAGCTCGCGCGCACGCTAGGCCTACTCCCCCAGCAGCCGATCGCACCGGAGGGGATAGCCGTCGCCGACCTCGTCGGGCGCGGGCGGCATCCACACCAGAAGCTATTCCGATCCTGGACGACGACCGACGACCGTGCAGTCGCCGAGGCCCTGGAGGCAACCGGTGTCGCCGATCTCGCGGACCGCAGCGTCGACGAACTCTCGGGCGGCCAGCGACAACGGGTCTGGATAGCGATGGCACTCGCGCAGCAGACAGATATTCTGCTCCTCGACGAACCGACGACGTTCCTCGATATTGCGCACCAGATCGAGGTCCTCGACCTGCTTACCGATCTCAATCGCAACCGAGGCACGACGGTCGTGATGGTGCTCCATGATCTGAACCTGGCGATCCGCTACGCAGACACCATCGTGGCGGTCAAAGACGGCAAGGTGCATGCAATGGGCGCCCCGTCCGAGGTAGTCACCAGCGATCTCATCGAAGAAGTATTCGGCCTCGCCAACCGCGTGTCGACCGATCCAGTTTCCGGTAAGCCGATGGTCACACCGATCGGAAAACACCACTCCCGCTGAATTGCTCCAGCGTTTCGACTACTCGCTCGGCCATCCGATCCGCTTTGGCATGATCGTTTGCGGTGATCGTGACCACCGCGTCGCCGACGAAGATCAGCAACTGCCCGTATGCGCCATGCAGCCGCCACCCATCGCCGGGTCCGCCCCACCCGGCAAGCGCATAGCGTCGGTACGAGGGAGCGATTTCCTGCCCCGGGTTCTCCGGCCGTACGTACCAGTCGGAATGCATCGCCTGAACCCACTGTGACGAGACAAGACGTTTGCCTTCCCACATTCCATCGTCGCGAATCAGCCGCCCGATCCGGGCCATTTCGACCATCCGGAGGTGTAATCCTCCGCCTGCAACGATCCATCCATTGGGGCAGCGCTCCCACTCGGGGGTATCGATGGACAATGGCCGAAACAGCCACCTATCCAGCCACTGCGGCAGATCCCCCACCACCGCCTCCAACACCCGCATAGCGGTATAGGTGCTCGCGTTGGAATATTGGAACACCCGTCCCCGCGAGGGGCGGCTGAGAAACTCGCGTGCGAGATCCGGCCAGTCCGTCATCATGGTCTCCGACCACGAAAGGTCGATCCCGCTCGTCATGTTCAGCAGACGCCGAATCGTAACGTTCTCGACGCCCCTCCCGAGTTCATAGTCCGGCAAGTAGGTCGCTACCGGGGCGTCGACATCAATCAAACCTTTATCGGCTGCGATACCGGCCGCAAGAACGCAGACACCCTTTGCCACGGACTGCACATCGCGTCGGATATCTTCGCTCCAGTAAAACTCGGCAGTCTCGTCACCGATGAGCACATGCACGCCATGCGCATCGAACCTGTCCTCTTCGGCGATGGCCACAAGGCGGTCCACGATGGTTTGGGTTCGACTCATCTCACCATCCTGCCGCACTCCACAATGCCGCTTCCCGAGCCTCGATCGAGCTGCGGGATGAGCTCTCCGACCCTTTAGTCCTCTTGCTTGAGCAGGACTTGTGACGACTAGGCAGCAGTGCCCCTGGAGGGACTCGAACCCCCAAAAAAGCTTTGATCAGGCTTTTCTTGGTGCAGAACCCGCAAAAATTCAACTGAGTGCCATCAATGTGATGACACTGATATGGCTTCGATATCGCTTGGATGTGGGCAAAATGTGGGCAAATTCCAGTTGTTCGAACGCCCCAGGACGCCTGGCGCTGCGGTGGCTCTGAACTCCACGTGCAGCCCGAAGTCATTCGTCTAGCCACAATCGACTCGAATCATCTCTCACTAAATGAGTCATCCCGGTTCCTGGGCAGCGTCGGAGGCACGAGGGTTAGCAGAGCTTTCAGATTCCGTAGCGTCATCTCCCTACCAGGTGACAGCAATTTCGCTTGCCAACAATCGAATCAGCGCTCTTACTGTTTTCGATTATTTCGAATAGAATTCGAAATAGTCCGACCAAGAGGGACATCGAAAATGACAACTAAAACTAAAACAAAAACATACATTTCAAACGAAACAGAACAGAACGAAATCTCTCGCTTTATTCAATTATTTGAGGCTCAATTCCGCATAGAGCATAAAGCAACTCTTACATCGGCTAGCGGCGAGACTGTGGAGCTTCCAGGCACCCTATTTGACGTGCTGCGGCAGGCCGCAGATGCCTTAGCGCACGGCAGAGGCGTGTCCATCGTTCCGCAAGACATGAAGTTGACAACTCAGCAGGCAGCTGATTTTCTCGGCATCTCTCGGCCGACGCTAATTAAGTTTCTGGAATCGGGGGATATCGAATTTGAGAAAATTGGCCGCCATAGGCGCGTCACCTTGCGAGATCTTCTCGCGTACCAAGAGAAATCAAGGCTAGACAGACGGACGACTCTGCGCCGCGCGGCTCGCGCCGGTCAAGAAGCTGGCCTATTAGATGTCACGGCAGCCGATTTACCAGATCGAAAGTAGATATGTCATTTCCAGCTTTCCTCGATACGTGCACGATCTTCGGAGCGGCAGTAAACGACCTATTCCTAGAGCTTGCGGAAGAAGGGTCTTACCGTCCGCTCTGGTCGTCTCACGTTCTGGGAGAGCTGGAATCGAACCTTGCAGATCGTATAGGAGCACAGCCGGCCAGTGACCGAGTGAATGCAATGCGCGACGCTTTTCCAGATGCGCTGGTGACCGAATATGAGTTACTGATTCCAAGCATGACTAACGACCCCAAGGATCGCCACGTGCTTGCAGCGGCGGTGCGCGCAAATGCCGAGGTCATCGTCACTTTCAACCTCCGCGACTTCGGCGACGAGGCTTTGGCGCCGTACGACATCACTGCAATTCACCCTGACGAGTTCTTGCTAGATCAGCTAGATTTGTATCCGGAACTGACGGTGAAATCCGTGGAACACATTGCCGAAGGATATGAGTCGCCGCCTATGACAACGCTCGATTTCTTGGAGAAATTGGAACGGGGCGGGGTACCGAAGTTCGCGGAAGCGATCCGCGGCGCTTTGTCTTAGTGACAGACCGCAAGATCTAGCGATGCGCGGTGAAACCAACGAAGGGTCGCCCATAACCGCACTCGAACCGCCAGCCATTTGCCGAGCGCGCACTACTAAGCCCACCAGCAAATTTGCCCCTCTCCGCACTCGCGCGACCGGAATCGGGCTGATGAGTGAATTCAACGGTTGGCGCGGCGGAACGCAATCGGCACTTATCCCGAGTCGACGATTGTGATCTGAAACGAGCGTCAACCACCGCTCGACGCGCTCCACCGAGATTTGCTCGGCCGAGACACCAATCTGATTCTCGGGGCGATAGATCCGAAGAAACTCGGAAGCCGTTGGCGCATCCGGTTACATCCAGGCTGGCTTTCCGGAGAGGACGCCGACGAACGCCCGTAACCGATAGCTCTCGCCGTGGCGGCTGAAGTGGAGAAGCATGTCTACGGCGATGTTGGGGCGATATACAAGCAACTTCTGTTGGCCTGCCCGATCCTTATCGGAGGAGCGCCTCGTGAGCGAGGGATCCCCGGCTCGGCGCTCCCGCAAGCGCGAAAGCGCCGTTGCTTGGCTCGAAGCCTACGAGGATGATCAAGCGGTGCGCTGGAAACGACGGGACCGCGCAGCTCGACATTGGCAACGGGAACAGCATCAGCCGCAGGGCGAATACCGTTTCGGCGCAAAATCAATGTGGGCGAAATGTGAGCAGAACATATTCACGCGACCACAGGCTTTACCCAGTTCCACCCCTGGCCAGGGATTTGAACGGGTATATGTTGGTGCCCCTGGAGGGACTCGAACCCCCAACCTGTTCCTTAGGACGGAATTGCTCTTCCATTGAGCTACAGAGGCTGACCGAACGAGTTTAGCGCGGCGGGGCGTACAGGTACGTCGTGACGTCCGTTGCGGGGATGGTGCGCTGACCATAGATGTGGTCGCTGTTGTGGTTGTATTCCTCGATCGTCACGGTGCCGTCTTTGTTGACCGACTTGACGTATCCGACGTGGTAGCCGAACCAGGCGACCGAACCGGCCTTGGGAGTGGTGCTCGTCTCCCAGCCGTGGGCTTCCCAATTGGACTTCCACTCGTAGGCGTTTCCGCCTCCGGGGGTGAGGTAGCTCCAGTCGTACAGGAACGGCGCCTCGGTGCTGCCCGCATCGCGGTTCAGGCGCCAGGCGACGAAGTCCACGCACTCGCGGTAGAAGTAGTTGAGGGGTGACAGCCCGCCACCCTGGTTGTTCGAGAGCTCCGAGAACCAGGGGTAGTCATCGCCGGCCTCGCGCGCACCCGACGCCATGTAGGCATCGAAATTGGCGGCCTTCTGAGCGTTGGAGCGCTGCTCGGCGAGGTCGGTCGTCGACGTGGCGGAGAAGTCTCCGCGAGCCGACTCGACCTGCGCGAGGGTGTCTTTGACGGTCAGCGAGGTCTCGGCTGCGGCATCCTTCGCCTCATACGAAACGTCGGTGTCGCCGTTGGCGGTGCTGAACGCATAGGCGGGAAGCGCGGCAGTCGCGAAGAGACCACACACGGCGACCATCGTCACGAGGGCACTCGCGCGCTTCTTCGGCGCACGGTAGACGTTGCGCTCGGCGATCGGGCGGGGTGCGCGGGCGACTCGAGCGACCTTGTTCTTGCGGCCCTTGGTCGCAGCGGCGACGGGAACGACGGGGGTACGAGCGTCACGCAACTCGCGGCGCGACGGGCCGACGGCATCCGGAGTCACGGTGGCGGCCAGCTGGGTCCAGACCTCGGCGGCTGCGGCTGACGCGGCATCCATCGACGGACGGGGAACGCTGGCGAGCAGTGCCGGAGCGACTACGACGGGAGCAGCGGATGCCACGGGCTCAGCCTGCGCGGCAACTACGGGCTGCTCGACCACAACGGCGTTAGCGGCAAGCGCAGCGGCCTCGGCCTCACGCATGGCGCGACGGGAGGAGTACTGAACTGCGGGAGTTGAGGGTGAAGCGATGGTGCCCGTTTCCTGGGGAACAACGGCTCCGAAGAGGTCGGAGAGGCCGTCTTGCTCAGGGCTCATTCGGGCATCGGCCACGCTTTACACCCTCCACGGAACTGGTCAAAAACATTACTTCACATCGACTACAACCTCACCGAGAGTACGCGACGGAGACAATTCTCACAACTTGGTAACGGCCGAGCCCGCCTGAGCCCCGGAGTTACGCGGCTGGAGCAAGATATTCTTCCCAGTCGGGAAGAGCCCTTTCGACGCCCCTGACGAGCCAGGTCGTTCCATGGGGCGGGCGCGGAATCGCCCGCAGATCCCACGCCATTTCGCCGGGCGTGCGGTCGCCCTTCACGTTGTTGCACTTGAGGCAGCAGGCAACGAGGTTCTCCCAGGTGTCCTTGCCCCCGCGCGACCGCGGCATGATGTGGTCGATGGTCGTTGCGGCAACCCCGCAGTACCCGCAGCGGTGATTGTCACGGCGCAGAACGCCCCGGCGCGAGACGGGCACGTTGCGCCCGTTCGGGATGCGCACGTACCGACGCAGGATGATCACCGACGGGCGATCCCACGAGCCGTGGCTGCCCCAGACCGGATTGTCCGGATCCGCGGCGATAACCGTCGCCTTCTCGTTCATCACGAGCACGAGTGCTCGCTTGAAAGACACAACGGCCAGGGGCTCATACCCAGCGTTCAATACCAAGGTGCGCATCGTCATCCTTTCGAAAGAGCCTGCACGGCTTGCAGGCATTCGACATGCGGGTTGGCGTTCACGGGGTGGGGTGCGGTCAACAAAAAAGGCACCGTCAAAAAGACGATGCCTTATTCATTGCGCGCAGGTATGAATACGCTGCGCAGACTGCAGTGCCGTATGTGAAAGAGGGCGCGCGCGTCCGTGGTTTGGACGGCCCGCTTTCCCAACATCGACTCTCCTAGAACCCGTAGAACTCCAAGGGCTTCAGGATAACGCGGGGATGTGTCTGGAATGTTGCGCGACGCTGAAAAGTTATCGGTGATTTTCGGATGCCGTTCCCCGCTGGTTGAGTAGCGGGAAACGACGACGTCCTTCGTCGACCGTTACCTGAGCAGCGGAGGGGCAGAAGCGGCGGGAGGCTGCAGGCCCACGGCGGGGAGGATGACGCCGTCGATGACACCGAGGAGGAAATCGCGGGTGATCGGCTTGCTCTCGACGAGCATGCGATACATCGCCATCGCCTGGTTCACCATCGACAGGCGCTCGACGTCGGTGTCGGCCGGGATCTCACCGCGGTCGATCGCCCGCTGAAAGTACAGACGATTGACGGATGCCCGTGGCTCGATGATCGCTTCACGCGCAACCTCCGCCAGCTCCGGGTCGAGCGAGATCATCGACATGATGCCCGACATGATGCGCATCTTGCGCACACTCTCTTCGATCGTGCGGGTCTTGATGTTCGCGGTGAGGTCGCCGCGCAGGGTTCCAGTGTCGGGGAGGTTCTCCGGCTTGACCTCATCGCGCTTCATGCACGCGACGGCGTCGACGACGAGCTCGCCCTTCGACGCCCAGCGGCGGTACACGGTTGCCTTGCCGGCCTTGGCTCGCGCGGCGACCATGTCGATAGTCATGCCGGTGTAGCCGGTCTCGGCGAGGACGTCGAGGGCCGCATCCAGAATCTCGGCATCACGGGAGTGGTCGCGCTTGCGCCCGAGCCGCGACGGTTCGACGGGCGGGGCGGTGGCTGCTTCGAGCAGCTCGGCGCGCAGAAGGGTCGTATCGATCTGCGTCGTTGCGTCGATCTCGTTTTTCATGGTGCGGCCATTGTACTACTTTGCAATCCGAGAAAGTTCCGGAACTGTTCATATCCGAAACTGCTTAGTTTCGTATATGGTGATCGTCATGACTTCTTCATCCACTCTTTCTGCATCGGCCGGCGCCACGCCCGCCGCTGCACCGTCACGCCGGTGGTGGGCACTCGCCGCCGTCGGACTCGCTCAACTCATGGTCGTACTCGACGCGACCGTTGTGAACATCGCCCTGCCCGCGGCCCAGGCCGACCTCGGCTTCTCAGACGGCGACCGCCAGTGGGTCGTCACCGCCTACTCCCTCGCCTTCGGAAGCCTGCTGCTGCTCGGCGGCCGACTCTCTGACCTCATCGGTCGCAAGCGCACGTTCATCATCGGGCTCATCGGCTTCGCGGTGGCGTCTGCCCTCGGTGGAGCGGCCGACAGCTTCGGCCTGCTCGTCGCCGCCCGTGCCCTGCAGGGTGCCTTCGGTGCGCTACTCGCCCCGACCGCTCTCGCCGTGCTGACGACGACGTTCACGATCCCGAAGGAGCGCGCTCGCGCGTTCGGTATCTTCGGCGCGATCGCCGGTGCCGGTGGCGCCGTGGGACTACTGCTCGGCGGATTCCTCACGGAGAACCTCGACTGGCGTTGGAATCTCTACATCAACGTCGTGATAGCTGTCTTCGCGATTGTGGGCGGCATCCTGTTCGTCACGTCGACCGCGCGCACCGGGCCGCGGCCGAAACTCGATATCCCCGGAACGATCCTCGTCTCGGGAGCCCTGTTCGGCCTCGTGTTCGGCTTCGCCAACGCCGAGACCGACGGCTGGGAGTCGCCGCTCACCTGGGGCATGCTCGCTGGAGCTGCCGTGCTGTTCGTCGCGTTCGTGCTGTGGCAGCGTCGTGCGGCCCACCCGCTGCTTCCGCTGCAGATCGTGCTCGACCGCAACCGCGGAGCCGCGTACATCTCGGTGCTGATCGCGGGTGCGGGCATGTTCGGCATCTTCCTGTTCCTGACCTACTACCTGCAGGCGTCGCTCGGGTACTCGCCGATGCAGACCGGGTTCGCGTTCCTTCCGATGATCGTGATGCTCGTGCTGGCCGCGCAGCTCGGCACGAACATCTTCGTTCCGCGCTTTGGGCCGAAGATCATGGTGCCGACCGGCATGGCGCTCGCGACCGTGGCGATGCTGCTGTTCACGCGGCTCGACCTCGACAGCACCTACGTCGGCGGGGTGCTGCCGGCTCTGATGCTGATGGGCTTCGCGATGGGAACGATCATGCCCGCCTCGATGCAGACCGCAACGCTCGGCGTTGATCGCCAATTCGCCGGCGTCGCATCAGCGATGGTCAACACGAGCCAGCAGGTCGGTGGGTCGATCGGTGTAGCACTGCTCAACACGCTGGCCGCCACCGCCGCGACCGACTACATCGCGTCGCACACGGCGTCTGCCTCCATTGCGGCCGAGGCCGCGGTGCACAGCTACTCGACGGCGTACTTCTACGGTGCGATGTTCTTCGCCGTCGGCGCGGTCGTCTCAGCACTGTTGTTCCGCCGTCGCGGACAGGGCATCGGGCTTGGGTCGCCAGCCACGCCATCCGCTGATTCTGCTGCCGAGCCGGTGCTCGCGCACTAGTCGCTCCTCTTTCGCAAAACTCAGGCCCTGCGACTACCCCAGCCTCGTATAGAGGTCGGGGTAGGCGTGGGGCCTGAGTTTTGCGAAAAGAAGAAGGGGTTAGACGCCTACGAAGATGTGCACGGCTACCTCATTAGGCAGCTCTAGTCCCTCACCGTGGCCATCGACGGCAACAAAGACGTAGGAACCGGCCGCGGAGATCGTGACTTCTGCACCGGGCATGACGCCAGCGCCCTGCAGCTGCTGCAGAAGCTCCGGCTCGAACTGCACGGGTTCACCGAGACGACGGATGACGCCGGTCACGGGCTCGGACGTCGTCGAGACGCGCTCCACCAGGTTGATAACGCCGTCCATGAATGCGGGGGCCGGGGTGTGTCCGAGTTCGCCGAGGCCGGGGATCGGATTGCCGTAGGGCGACTCGGTGGGGTTGCCGAGCATCTCGAGGATGCGGCGCTCCACCTGCTCACTCATGACGTGCTCCCAGCGGCAGGCCTCGTCGTGCACGTAGGCCCAGTCGAGGCCGATGACGTCGGCCAGCAGGCGCTCGGCGAGACGGTGCTTGCGCATCACGTGCACGGCCTTGCTGCGGCCATCGGGGGTCAGTTCGAGGTGACGGTCGCCTTCGACGACTACGAGTCCGTCGCGCTCCATGCGGCCGATCGTCTGCGAGACTGTCGGACCTGAGTGGCCGAGGCGCTCGGAGATGCGCGCGCGCAGCGGCACAATGTGCTCCTCCTCTAGATCGAGGATCGTTCGCAAATACATCTCAGTCGTGTCAACGAGATCGGTCATCGGTGCCTCCAGCTCGCGTATTACCAAACTCAACCTTACTTTGTGACGCCCGACTCTTCTGGTCGGGCGCGGCGTGCTGTAGTGAACAAATAGAATTGACGAATGGCGACGATCACAATCCCCACCGAACTCCTGCCCGTAGACGGACGATTCGGTTGCGGGCCGTCCAAAGTCCGCCCCGAACAGCTCGCGTACCTCGCGGGTGCCGGAGCAGCACTCATGGGCACCTCCCACCGCCAGGCGCCCGTCAAAGATCTCGTTGGTCGCGTACGTACCGGCTTCGCCGACCTGTTCTCCATCCCGGAGGGCTATGAGGTCATCCTCGGAAATGGCGGCTCGACTGCGTTCTGGGATGCCGCAGCGTTCGGCTTGATCCTCAACCGCTCCGAGCACCTCACCTTCGGTGAGTTCGGCGCTAAGTTCGGCGCCGCGGCGACGACCCCGTGGCTGCAGGCTCCGCACATCATCAACGCGGCCGGCGGCTCACGCTCGGAGATCGAGATCGTCGACGGCATCGACGTCTACGCCTGGCCCCAGAACGAAACCTCGACCGGAGTCATGGCACCGATCACACGCGTGAAGGCCGACGCCCTCACCGTGATCGACGCCACGAGCGCCGCCGGCGGCATCGACTTCGACGCCTCGCAGGCCGACGTCTACTACTTCGCCCCGCAGAAGAACTTCGCGAGCGACGGCGGCCTCTGGTTCGCCCTCTTCTCCCCCGCCGCCATCGAACGCGTCGAGCAGATCGCCGCGAGTGGACGCTACATTCCAGAGTTCCTGTCGCTCAAGAACGCGGTCGACAACTCGCGCCTCAACCAGACGCTCAACACCCCCGCGATCTCCACCCTGCTTCTGCTCGAGAACCAGCTCGACTGGATCAACGGCAACGGCGGACTCGCCTGGGCATCGGCCCGCACCAAGGAATCCTCGTCGGCTTTGTACGACTGGGCAGAGGCGAGCACCTACGCGACGCCGTTCGTCACTAACCCCGAGCACCGCTCGCAGGTGGTCGCGACGATCGACTTCGACGACACCATCGACGCCGCAGCCATCGCCAAGACACTGCGCGCCAACGGCATCGTCGACACCGAGCCATACCGCAAGCTCGGACGCAACCAGCTCCGCGTCGCCACCTTCACCGCCATCGACCCGAGCGACGTGCGCGCACTGATCTCGTCGATCGAGTACGTGGTCGGCGCGCTCTAGAGCTTCAGAACGACGGATGCCCCGGCTTTCGCTCTCGCGAGCGGAAGCCGGGGCATCCTGTCTTTAACGCCTCGC
>Ga0247817_10001428_pt1 | contig 12549 bp, 12 predicted proteins | sample UWRJL212509R1_FD_178010 | JGI IMG/M metagenome (GOLD analysis project Ga0247817, IMG submission 178010) | Plant litter microbial communities from Arlington Agricultural Research Station in Wisconsin, United States - UWRJ-L212-509R-1 | ecosystem: Environmental > Terrestrial > Plant litter >... | reverse complement strand
CAGGCTACGGCGCGAAAACGCGCGACTGCGCGAAGGGTTTGCGGGCGCGGACGAATTCACCGGCAATTCCTCAGCCATTAATCAAGTGCGCGCTACCTTGAAGCGGGTCGCAAATACCGGCAGCCGTGTGCTGGTAAGCGGCCCGGCGGGGGCGGGCAAGGAAGTCGCCGCGCGTTTGCTCCACGCATGGAGCCCTCGCGCAGACAAGGCTTTCGTCTCGGTAAACTCGGCACGGATCACTCCGGAACGGTTCGAACAGGAATTGTTCGGCGAGGAAGCTGACGGCAAACTGGTACGCCCCGGCCTGCTCGAACTCGCCAATGGCGGCACACTGTATCTGGATGAAGTGGCCGACATGCCCGAAAGCACTCAGGCGCGCATTTTGCGGGTGCTGACCGATCAGAGCTTCGTTCGCGTGGGCGGGCACCGGCAAGTGGGCGTGGATGTGCGCGTGGTTTCATCCACCGCGCGCGATCTGGAGATGGAAATCACCGAAAAGCGGTTCCGCGAGGATCTGTTCTACCGCCTCAACGTGGTACCCATCGCAATCCCACCGCTGGCCGACCGGCGCGACGATATCCCCACGCTCGCCAACCACTTTTTCACCCGCTACGCCCGCGAACAGGCAATGGAGCCACCAGAAATTACGTTGGAGGCAATCGCCGCACTGCAAGCTTACGACTGGCCGGGCAATGTTCGCCAACTGCGCAACATGGTCGAGCGCACAGTCATTCTCGCCAGTCGCGACAATTTCGCGCAGATCACCGCCGCCATGCTCCCGCCTGAAATCAGCGGCGGATCGGGCGAGGGCGGGGGCGGGGTTTCTGCGCTGATGGGAGTGCCCTTGCGCGAAGCTCGCGAGAGTTTTGAACGAGAATACCTACGCATCCAGATCCGCCGCTTTTCCGGCAACATCTCAAAAACTGCGAGCTTTATCGGCATGGAGCGCTCGGCATTGCACCGCAAACTCAAGCTGCTCGGGATGAATGAGCGAGGCATAGATGGAGACAGCGAAGCTGAATAATTACCGTTGAACCTTGCGTGCAGTTCTATTATGCTGCAAGTGCGAACAACACCGATTTGTCCCGTGTTTTGCGTGAGACAGGTCAGAACGCGGGAGCTGAAGCTTCCGCCAAAAACAATGGAGTCAGATAAAATGGCCAAAGGTACTTTAACAGCAAAATTGCCCCCAGCACCGCCGCCGAGCGAGAAGGTGGTTGTTGAAAAACTGGCTCCTCAAGAAAAGCTGGCGGCAGTGCCTGCCTCTGGTTCGGCGAAGCCGGGCAATCTTCAGGATCTATTCCTGAACCACCTCCGCCGGGACAAAACTCCTGTCACCATGTTCCTCGTCAAGGGCGTGAAGCTTCAGGGCATCGTCACCTGGTTCGATAATTTCTCGATCCTGCTAAGGCGCGATGGTCAGTCGCAACTGGTGTACAAGCACGCGATCTCCACCATCATGCCGAGCCTGCCGGTCGATGCTGCACAGTTTGTCGCCGCCGATACCGCTCGCAAGCAACGCCTGTTGCAGGACGTGTTCCTCAGCCGCGTGCGCGAAGCCGGGGTGCAGGTCACTATGTTCCTGGTCAACGGAGTGATGCTACAAGGCCGCATTGCCGCCTATGATTTGTTCTGCATGTTGCTAGAACGCGAAGGCTATGTGCAATTGGCGTATAAGCACGCCGTATCCACCATCCAACCTGCGACTCCGGTGGATTTGACCACCGATTTCGACGACGATGAAACTGCCGGGAACGCCTAATTTTCGAAGATGATACCATTGCAGGCGAGGTAACGCGCGGAGCGCGGGCGCTCGTCGTTTGCCCGGAGATACGCAAACTTCGCAGCAAGGATGATCCCGCCGCGCGGCTTGAAGAAGCCAAGGGGCTGGCGCTCGCCATCGGGCTGGTTGTGGCGGAAGCCTATATCTTGCCCGTGCGCGATGTGCGGCCCAACACGCTGTTCGGCGAAGGTCAAGTGCAGCGCATTGGCACCGATTGCGAACTGCACGAGGCCGATCTGGTCATCGTCGACGGCGCGCTCACTCCGATCCAGCAGCGCAATCTGGAAGAAAAGCTCAAGCGTAAAGTGATCGACCGCACCGGGTTGATCCTCGAAATCTTCGGCGAACGCGCGGCCACTGCCGAAGGGCGGTTGCAGGTGGAACTGGCGCATCTGGACTACCAGCAGAGCCGTCTCGTGCGCAGCTGGACCCATCTTGAACGCCAGCGCGGCGGCTTCGGATTCCTCGGCGGTCCGGGCGAAACCCAGATCGAGGCCGACCGGCGGATGATCCGCGACCGGATGGCGAAATTGCGCCGCGAGCTCGAACAGGTCCGTAAAACGCGCGAATTGCACCGCAAACGGCGGGGCAGGGCACCGTGGCCGGTCATCGCCTTGGTCGGTTACACCAACGCGGGCAAATCCACGTTGTTCAACCGTATGACCGGCGCCGATGTGATGGCGGAGGATATGCTATTCGCCACGCTCGACCCGACGATGCGCGCGATTGAATTGCCGGGGCTCGAAAAAGCGATTTTGTCGGATACTGTGGGGTTTATCTCGGACTTGCCCACGCAGCTTGTCGCTGCCTTCCGCGCTACGCTGGAAGAAGTGATCGCCGCCGATGTGATCCTGCACGTCCGCGATATCGCCAACCCCGACAGCGCCTCACAAAAGCGGCACGTGCTCGCGGTGTTGGCGGATCTTGAGATTGGCGTTGGCGACCCGGATGTTGAGCCGGACACCGGCAATCACGGCATGTGGGACAGCGAAGCGGACAAAGCTGCGCCCGTCAGAACCGATGATGGCCCGGTGATCATCGAAGTGTGGAACAAGTGGGACTTGCTCGACGACGAACGCCGCGGGGAACTGGCGCATCTGGCCGAAGGCGACGATGACGTGCTGCCGCTGTCCGCCGAAACGGGGCAGGGGGTGGAGGAATTGCGCCGCCACCTCGGCGCGATGCTCACCACTGGCGCGCAGTTGCACCAGTTGCTGGTTCCGGCCGGTGATGGCGCGCGGATCGCGTGGCTGCATGCGCATGGCGAAGTGCTGAGCGATGATGATGGCGGGACGGGCGACGACGGGCCGTTAAGGCGGATCGGTGTGCGATTGACGGGCAAGGAATGGGGCCGGTTCGCGGCGTTGCGCTAAGACTCGCTTCGCTTGACCGCCTGCCACAGCGCTTCCTGCGCATCCAGATCGAGCGCGGCCATGCCGCCTTCCGCGAGCGCTTCCATCCCGCGGTAACGCCGTTCGAACTTGTCGTTCGCTGCCCGTAGCGCGCTTTCCGGAGCGATCCCCCAGGCGCGCACCAGATTGACCGCCGCGAATAGCAGGTCGCCGGCTTCCTCCAGCCGGTGGGCTTCATCAGCCGTCTTCAACTCTTCGATTTCCTCGATCACCTTGGCTTCGGGGCCAGCGGGATCGGGCCAATCGAAGCCATCGCGTGCGGCGCGCTTTTGCAGTTTCTCGGCACGGAGCAAGGCCGGGAGCGCACGGGCGACGCCGTCCATCGCGCTGCTGGCACCGCTCGATGCTCGTTCGGTGGCTTTGAGGTCTTCCCACCGAGCTTCGTGCATTGTGCCGGTTTCGCCGCCAAAGATATGCGGGTGGCGGGCTTCCATCTTGTCGCTGATGGCGCGCGCGACATCTTCGAACGCGAACAGGCCAGCTTCTTCCGCCATGCGCGCGTGGAACACCACTTGCAGCAGCAGATCGCCGAGTTCGCCGCGCAGATCATCCATTGCGCCGCGCTCGATCGCGTCGGCGACCTCGTAAGCTTCCTCGATAGTGTACGGCGCGATGCTAGCGAAATCCTGCGCCAGATCCCATTCGCAACCGCGCGAGGGGTCACGCAGGCGGGCCATTATGGCGAGGAGGCGGGTCAGTTCGATGGACATGCCAGATTGATAATATGTATTATGTTAAATTACATGGAGCATGAGGTGGAGGCAGGCGATCATTGGATCATTCCGAACACCAATGCCACTACTGCAAATATCCCGATCCAGATCATCGCCATCGACACCGTCTTGCGTGCTCCGACACGATGACCGCGAAAACCCGAGCCCACCAAGATCAGCGCACCAAGCAATCCAACCAGCGACACCCATTGGCCTTCGTTCATGCCTCGATCTCCAGCCCATCATAGCCGACGATCACGCCCGGCGGCACTTCGTGGCTCAAGGTGGCGTAGTCCATCGAGAAATCGAGATGCGTCAACACCGTCGTCTTGGCTCCGCTGCGTGCTGCGAGATCGAGCGCCATCGCCAGATTGGCATGCGTCGGATGCGGATCGCGGCGCAGGCAATCGCACACCAGAATATCGACATTGCGGAAGAAATCTGCCGTTTTATCGGAGATCTCGCTGAAGTCAGTGGCATATCCGATTGTTTTCCCGTCACAATCGAACCGGAAGGCTGTGCTGTTGGTCGGCCCATGTGGCATTTCCAGCGATGCCACGCCGAACCCCGCGTGCATCCGGACATTCTCCAGCGTGTTGAGTTCCACGATCGTATGATAACCAAACTGGCCGGAAAAAACGTAACCGAACCGCTGCCTCAGCCTCAGCGCCGTTTCGCGTGAGGCAAACCCGGCTATCGGCCCGCTGCGGCCGTAGCGCATTGGGCGCAGGTCATCGATACCGTGGCAATGATCGGCGTGATCATGCGTCCAGAACACGCCGTCCACCTTATCGATATTGTTGGCGAGCAATTGCTGGCGAAGATCGGTGGACGTATCCACCAGCAGCCGCGCACCCGCGTTGCTTTCCACGATGATCGATACACGCGTGCGCCGGTTGCGCGGTTCCGCCGGGTCGCAATCGCCCCACTGGTTGCCAATCCGCGGCACCCCTGTAGACGTGCCGGAACCAAGCATCAGCAGTTTCATGCGGGAATTGCTTTGCTGAAAAGCCGGAAGAAATTGGCTGAGGTGGCGGCGGCCAACGCGTCCATGCTTTCGCCGCGCAAGCCAGCGACAAATTCCGCGGTGTTGCGCACGAAAGCCGGTTCGCACACTTTGCCGCGATGCGGGACCGGCGCAAGGAACGGGCTGTCGGTTTCCACCAGCAAGCGGTCCGCCGGAACTTCTGCTGCAAATTCCTGGAGTTCGCGGGCATTCTTGAAAGTTACTATGCCGGAAATCGAGATCGTCAGCCCCAGCTCCAGCATCCGCTGGCCGAAGCTACGGGAGGCGGTGAAACAGTGGATCAACGCGGGGAAAGCGCCCTTCCCCATCTCGTCCGCGACAATATCGGCAGTGTCTTCCTCGGCATCGCGGGTGTGAATCACCAGCGGCAATCCCGTTTCGCGGGCGACAGTGATGTGCATCCGAAACAGGTCGCGCTGCACGGCGCGATCGGACTTGTCATAGAAGTAATCCAGCCCGCTTTCGCCTAGCCCGATGACGCGCGGATGGCGGCTTGCGTCCAGCAACACATCACGGCCCAGATCGGCGTGCTGGTCTGCCTCATGTGGATGAATGCCGACGGTGGCCCAGACATCCGGCTCGCGCTCAGCGGTGGCGACCACGGCCTGCCATTCGTTGATGCGGGTGGAAATGTTGAGAAAACCCGTCACACCTGCCGCACGCGCGCGTTCGAGCACAGCGGGCTGATCTTCGATCAAACCTTTGTAATTAAGGTGACAATGGCTGTCGATCAGGCGGCTGCTAATGAGGGTCACGCAGGTTCCACCTCTGCCAGTTCAAGACGCGGGAATAGCCCTTGCGGTTGCTCCAGCACGAAATCGCTCTCCGCCAGCGGCGAATACCAATTCGAACAGATAGCGGTAAAGTTGCGCAGTGTCGGGTCGATCCCCATCGCGTCGAGCAGCTTGGCCATTGAGCCGGGCATCACCGGCTGAACCGCCACGGCCAGTTGCGCAATGCAGATATACAGCGTCGCCAGCACGGTTTGCATGCGGGCAAAATCAGTCTTGCGCAGCGCCCACGGTGCCTGGGCATCGACATACGCATTGCAGGCAAACACTGCACCCATCCAGCTTTCAAGCGCCTGTGCGAACGCCAGATCAGTATACGCCGCGGGCATTTCCTGCTGCACAACCCGCGCGACATGCGCCAGCAAGGCCTCATCCTCCGCCGTGTGACCATTGATCGGCGGCGGGTTACCTTCGCAGTTCTTGAACACTTGGCTCAGCGTGCGCTGGGCAAGGTTGCCAAAGCTGTTGGCAAGTTCTGAATTTACCCGGTTAACAATGGCTTCGCGGGAATAGCTACCATCTTGTCCAAAGCTGAATTCGCGCAGCAGGAAGTACCGCAGCGTGTCCACGCCATACAAGTCCACCAGTTCGCCCGGATCGGTGACGTTGCCGACCGACTTGGATTCCTTCTGCCCGCGATTGAGCAGGAAGCCATGCGCGAACACTTGTTTCGGCACCGGCAGGCCTGCGCTCATCAAGAACGCGGGCCAGTATACGGTGTGGAAGCGCGTGATGTCCTTGCCGATCAAGTGTAGATCGGCGGGCCAAAACTTCGCGAAATCAGCAGTTTGATCGGGATAGCCGACACCCGTTAGATAGTTCGTCAGCGCATCGACCCACACATACATCACGTGATCTTCGGCGCCAGGAACCTTCACCCCCCAGTCAAAGCTGGTGCGGCTGACCGATAAATCGCGCAAACCGCCCTCTACAAATCGCAACACCTCGTTACGACGGCTTTCGGGGCGAATGAAATCTGGGTTTTCGGCAAACAACGCGAGCAAGCGGTCCTGATAAGCGGACAAGCGGAAGAACCAGCTTTCTTCTACCGTCCATTCGACCGGCGTGCCTTGTGGCGAGAGCTTGTCGCCCCCGGCCCCGTCGACCAGTTCCGACGCATCGTAATACGCCTCGTCGCGGACTGAGTACCAGCCTTCGTAACGGTCCAAATACAGATCGCCATTCGCTTCCATCGCACGCCATAATGCTTGGCTGGCGACATGGTGATCGGCGTCCGTGGTGCGGATAAACCGATCATAGGATATGCCAAGTCTATCGAACAGTTCGTTGAAATAGCCCGACATCTCATCGGCCAAGGCGCGCGGTGTAATACCGAGTTCGCGCGCTTTCTGCGCCATTTTCAGACCGTGTTCGTCTGTCCCGGTCTGAAACCGCACTTCGCGGCCTTGGAGCCGGTGGAAGCGCGCCAGCACATCGGCGGCGATAGTCTCGTAAGCATGGCCGATATGCGGCTTGCCGTTTGGATAGTGGATCGCGGTGGTAAGATAAAAAGTTTCAGCCATAGGCGGTTTCACTAGGGGCGGCGAGGTGGGTGAGCAAGGTGCCGATTTCCATCACGAGCAGGCCGGGATCGAAATTGTAAGTCGGCGCTTGCCCCGCTAGCCGAACGAGATCGGCATGCGTTTCCACCAGCGCGGGGATAGCAGCGCGGTTCACGTCGCGCATCCGGTCGGTCACGACAGCGCGCGCTAGTTCGATCGCCGCCAACTGCCGTGGCCGCGATGGACGCGCTCCCATCGCATCCGCGAGCAGACCGCGCAGTGCGAAATCGGGATCGCCTTGCAGCGTGATCCGGCGCATCAACTGGTGCATCGGGCCGAGGTCCAATTCGACGAAATCAATCGCGGCCCCCGGTGAACCGCCAGCCGCCGCAATCGCAGCATCGCGCATCGGCTGTTCGGCCTTAGGCGCCTCACGCGCGAGAATTGCCTGCATGTCGACTTCGCCAACTTCGGGAAAGCTCAGAATACGGCAGCGCGAGCGGATCGTGGGCAGCAATTGCCCCGCCCGGTGCGCGATCAACATGAAGAACGTGCCCACTGGCGGCTCCTCAAGGCTCTTGAGCAGTGCGTTGGCAGCGCCTTTTTCCATATCGTCTGCCGGATCGATAATCACCACCCGCCGCGCGCCCAGCGTGGGCCGCGTATTCAAGCGTTGTTGCATCCGGCGGATTTGTTCGACGCTGATATTGCGTTTCAGCTCGTACGGCTTGCCGTCGTCGCGCTTCTTTGCGTGGTCATCATCCTTTGGCAGGTTGGTGAGATAAAGTATGTCCGCGTGCTCGCCGACTGGCTGAGGGACGCCTGCCTCGGCCACCAATTCGCGCGCCGCCGCCATCGCGAAAGCAGATTTTCCGACTCCACGCCTGCCCGAAAGCAGCCAGCCGTGGTGCATCCGCTCGCCGCTCAGAGCTGCGCGCCATTCGCGCCAGGCGGGTTCGTGGCCGATATAGCTCATGCCGCCGCTGCTAGTAATGGGGTGAGTGCTTCGAGGATTCGGGCGTGGACGTCGTCAATAGATCCGGCGGCGTCGACGGTCACGAACCGCTCCGGTTCGGCTGCGGCGAAAGCGCGGAAGCGGCTTGCCACGGCGCGGTGGTAGTCAGCCGCGCGCCCGCCAATCCTGTCAGACTCGCCGCCATCGCGCGCTGCCAATCGTGCCGCCGCTGCATCTTCGCTCGCCAGCAGCAGAATGGTGCAATCAGGCAGTAGCCCAGCCGAGCCAATGCCGTGCAGCGCGAGGATATCCGCATCCGCCAGAGATCCGCCCTGATAGGCGCGCGAGGAATCCAGATAGCGGTCGCACACCACCCACTGGCCGGCGGCCAATGCTGGCGCGATGGCATGGGCGACATGATCGGCGCGCGCGGCGGCGAACAGCAGCGCCTCGGCCTCGGCGTTCCAATCGTGATCGGGGGCGAGCAGCAGCGCGCGGATCGCTTCGGCCTCGGCAGTTCCGCCCGGCTCTCGCGTGAGCAGCACCTCATGCCCGCGGGCGCGCAAGGCATCGGCAAGCAGCGCGGCCTGCGTGGACTTCCCCGCCCCTTCCCCGCCTTCAAACGTGATGAAGCGCCCCCTGCTCATCCGAACCAACCGGACAACCCATTGCCGATGCGCGTAAAGAACCCTGCCTTGGGCACGGCTTTGGCGGCCACGAGTGGCACATCAAACGAAGGCTGCCCGTCGATCGTCAATTCAAGTCGGGCAATTTCATCGCCTGCTGCAATCGGCGCCTGCACCGGCCCGCGATAGTGGATCGCCATCTCCACCTTACCCCGCGCACCGCCGCGCGGCAGGGCCATGCTTACCGCCTTCGTCACGCTCAAAGGCACCGCGTCCGCCTCACCATCTTGCACCAGCGCAACACCCACCTGAGTGCCGCCGCGCACTAGCACCGTGGGAGTGAATTCGTCATAGCCCCATTCGAGCAGCTTGCGCGCAGCATCGTTGCGCACGTTGCCCAATGGCGCGGCGGCCAGCACCACCAGCAGCCGCCGCCCTTCGCGCGAAGCCGAACCGAGGAAGGTAAAACCGGCCTCCGACGTATAGCCGGTCTTGATCCCGTCACCGCCCTCGACCTGACCGGTAAACGGATCATGGTTTTGCTGGGTGATCGCGCGCCACGTTAGCTGGCGGTGACCGAAAAAGCGGTGGTAAAGCTCCGGATAATCCTGCGTTAGCGCGCGGCCGAGCACTGCCAAATCTCGCGCGGTGGTGTAGGTAGCGCCGCCATCGGGAAAGCCGTGCGGTGATCCGAAATGCGTGTCGCGCATCCCCAGCGCTTCGGCATTGGCGTTCATCAGCGCCAACCACCCATCGCGTGAGCCTGCTGCGGCCATTGCCAACGCTTCGGCCGCATCATTGCCCGAAACAGTGGTGACGCCGAGTAGCAATTGCGCGATGGTGGGCCTCTCGCCCGCCAACAGGAACATGTTGGAGCCTTCGCCGTACCAGTCGGTCTGCATGGCTTTGGTGTATTCATACGGTCGATCGAGCGCCAGTTTGCCCTGCGCGATCAGTTTGAAGGCGGTGTAGGCGCTCATCACCTTGGTAACGGAAGCGGGGACGAACCGCCGCTTCTCCTCGCGCGAGAACAATGTCTGCCCGGTGGAAAGATCAACGAGCAGCGCGACCGGAATCTGCTCAGTTACCGGAGCAGGTGCAGGCGCAGGATTTGCGCGCCCCGCCCCCAGCGCCAACGCGGCCAATGCCAAACCTGCCGAAAACCGCTTCACTCTTGTTCCGCCACAATATGCGGCGGAATGGCGCGAGGGGCGCCGGTCAGCCGCCGGTTAGGATTCGCGCATCGCTATAGCCCGCAGCCCGGACATTGGCGAGGCTGCCCTCAGCGGCGGCGCGAGTGGGGAATGGGCCTGTGCGGACGCGGAAAAAGTTGCCTGCGGGAGAGACTGCTCCGCCGAGCGCCACGGCGGCGCGGTCTGCGCGGTCCTGCGTCGAAAAGGTGGCTGCTTGCACCATGAATGCGCCTGCTCGTGCTGTGACCGCTTCGTGCGGAGCGGGTGTTTCTGGCGCGACCGCTACGGGTGGCGCTTCGACTGTCGGCGCAGGTACCTCAACCACAGCCGGTTCAGGCTGCACCATCGGCCCAACTGCAACCTCGGCAACTGGCTGAGGCGCTGCTACCACTTCCGGAGCGGAGAGCCTACGCCGCAGCACTGTGACCAGCGCCATCGGCGTATCCATCCGTAGCGGCGCACTGTTCCCGGCGCGCAGCATCATGCGCTGTTCTTCTGGTGGATTGACGCGGCGCACACGCACAGGGGTCTCCGCAGTTGCATCAAGTTGGGCAAGCGCGGCGGGAGACAATGCGAGCAGGTGGTTCGAAGCCATCGGTCCGCGCCGCTCAAGCCGCACCAGAATTGTGCGCCCGGTAGTGAGCGAAGTCACCTCGGCATAGCTGGGCACCGGCAGCGTATGGTGTGATCCGGTGATCCCGACCGAGCCGGAATCTTCGGCCAGATAACCGACCTCGTCATAATTCAGCGTGTCATTCGGACGATAGGACGTGGTGCCGATCTGGTAAGGTTCGCCCACCAGCACCGGATAATCCGCCTGCGGTCCATTGGCAGGGAGCGCGGCGGCGCTGGCGAGGTTATGCGAACCACCGCCGAGCGCGCCGCACGCAGCGAGCAACCCCGCTAGCGATAGCGCGATTACGCCCCGATAAACGCGGGCGGGAATCTCAACGGGCAATCTCATCTGCAAGCAATCCCACACTCATAGCGTAGTAGTTCGAGCAGTTGTATTCGAGGATAACCCTATAATTCTGAGTTAAGAGATAGCCCGGTGCTGCTGGGCCATCCGGTTCGAACAACGCGGCGATCACGTCATCGCCGATCGGCGAGCGCGGTTCCACGCCCATCGCGCGCCATTCGCGCACGCTCATCCAGCGGCTGTGGCGCTCGTGCACGCGAGGGCACACTGGCGAGGTCATGTGGTTGGCGATGGTCGCGCGATTTACGCTATTGGGCACGAATGCGCGCACGGCCCAAGGCTGGCCGGTGCGCCATCCGGCGTCGTGAAAATAGTTTCCGATGGAATGCAGCGTGTCCGCATCGGAGTTCCAGATATCGCGCACTCCGTCGCCGTTTCCGTCGCGAGCGAGGCGCAGGTAAATGCTTGGCAAGAACTGCGGATTGCCGAACGCACCGGCCCAACTGCCCACCAAAGTGGAGCGCGGAATGCCGCTATCTGCGATTTTCAGCACGTCGATCAGCTCACGCTCGAACAAATCGCGCCGCCGCCCTTCCCATGCCAGCGTAGCCAGCGAGCGAGGCAGATCGAAATCGCCCTTCACCGAACCATAGCTGGTTTCGTGCCCCCAAATCGCCACCAGATATTGCGCAGGTACGCCGTAACGCCGTTCAACCTCGGCGGCGATCGGGCCAAGCTGCGCCAGTTTGCGGCGTCCACCAGCGGTGAGTGCGGGCGAATTGTGCCGTTCAAGATAGGTCGACAGCGGCGGGAAACCGGTAGTTGCCCCGCCCGAACTGGTATTGTCCCGGTCCAGCGCGATCACCCGGCTGTTGGCGGTCATCCCGGACAAGATGTTGTCGATAGTCGCCTGCCGCACCCCTTCAGCGCGGGCATGGCTGGCGACTATGGTCAGGTATTCGGCAAAAGTCTCGCTTTGTGCCTGGCTTGAAGTGGCGGGTAGCATCAGCGCGAACGCGGCGGCGAATTTCAGTGCAGACAATTTCATACCGCCGAGCCTAATCGAATGCAGCGCGCTCGCCTATCCGCAATCGCGCGGGTGCGATAAGTTGCTGCACTCACGCGATCAATTTCCAGCAGGAGCCGCCAACGCTGGGTTGTTCGCGCGCATTTCTGACAGCGGCGGGAAGCCGCAATTAACCTGATCACCGCAATTGGTGACGGTGTGGATATAGCGCAGCTTGCCGTTCTCCATGCGGAACGTGTGGCTGTCCGGCCGGGCGTTAGTGCCCATCTTCAGGAACACGTTGACCGCACCCCGCTCGACATCGACCAGATATTGCCGGTCCGCCATTTCGATACCCTCGGGCACGCCGACATTGCAGCTATCGGTCGGCTCACCCCGACCGGTGTAAATCCCGCCCTCAAGCCGCGCGCAGGGGGTTCCCCACGGCACTTCAACAGTCGGGTCGCTGAACAGGTTGAGATAAGCGTCGGCCGCGGCGATCAGTTCTTCGCGCGTGGCGCGTTCGCCTTCGGGGATGATGCCCCAGTCTTCCTGCCGTGCGTAGTTGTAAGTAGCCTGCGCATCGAACAACCAGTCGCCCTCATCCGTCACGATATTGTTG
>Ga0247817_10001427_pt1 | contig 12554 bp, 8 predicted proteins | sample UWRJL212509R1_FD_178010 | JGI IMG/M metagenome (GOLD analysis project Ga0247817, IMG submission 178010) | Plant litter microbial communities from Arlington Agricultural Research Station in Wisconsin, United States - UWRJ-L212-509R-1 | ecosystem: Environmental > Terrestrial > Plant litter >... | reverse complement strand
TTCAAGCGTTAAATCGGTAATTGGTGCTCCTGCGTTTGGTCCGCCTGTTTGTGCGTAATAAGCCTGGTTTGCCGGTAATTGTGGCAAAGTGACAGTGGTACAACCAACAAGATCCGGCTGGTCTACAGCGAGGACAGAACCAATGGTTACGACGAAAGAACTGTTAGCAGAGCAAAATTCATTGCCTCCTGCTATTACTACAGTTTGTGAAGCAGTAATCGGTCCCGTGATTGGCGTTGTATCTCCTAATTGGTTATAGTAATTGAAGGGCGCGTCCAATGGAGGCAATGTATAGCTGATACATTCACTGATGTCTGCTAATTCAGGAGCAACAAGATTTTGTATAGTTACAGTGAAGCTTTCTTCACTTGAACAGGCAGGTGTAGTAGCCGTTTGCGCATAGATATAAACCGTTTGGCTTTGCTCAAGCGTTAAATCGGTAATCGGATCAACTCCATTAGGAGAAGAAAAATAATTACCAACCGTTAGCGCAGGTAAAGTAAAGCTTTCGCAAACGGTAACATCGGCTACTGGTGGAATAGCCACGCTGTTTACGCGCAATAAAACATCTTTGGTTTTAATGGATTGTTGCCCGCCACAACCTGTATAGACGGCTTTAGCAGTCATGGTAGTCGTTTCACTCACGCATACATTAATTGAAGCGTTGTTGCTGTAAGTAGCGCCATTTTTCTCCCATGAGAAGTTAACATTAGACGCTCCGGCAGGTGTAAATCTCCATGCCTCATTGTGCGCTTCCCAGTCACCTAAATTTCTTCCCGGAGGAAAATGGGCTTGTGTTCCTGCTGCGTTTTGAATACCTATAACTCCGAGTCCGTCATTCCAGTCACAAACCGTCCTGTCTTTTACATATACTTCAATAATATTAGATGTTTCATATAAAACGATCTGGCTTGTTTGAAGTCCTTCAGAAGTACCACAATCATACAGGCCAATCTGGAAGTAGTTTACAACGAAACTTCTGCAAGGCGCTGTTCCCAATATCTGATAATTGATACTGTGCGGAAGCGGAGCAGTACTTTCCTCCGGATCAATGTCCTGATAAACACCATAAATTGCATTTCTGATAGGGAAATCAGGATTAGGAATTATCTCACCTGGCTCAGTATCCCATAGGCAACCGTATGCAGCCGTTGATGATGGCGTAAAAGTCAACACCCCATTAGATCCCACTTGAATGGAAGAGTAATTGGTTCCGAAGAAACAGAAATTAAATGGCAATACTGCCGGAGCCGACCATACATCATCAGTATTTACTGATACTTGTGTTCCCCCGGTAAAAGGGAAAGGTGGTGCAAAAGCTACTGGCAAAACAGAATAAGTTGTAGTTTCACCTGAATCTGTAAATGTTGCGGCAAGATCTACACAGCTTTCTCCCGGACATAATTCAATAATCTCAGATGGAACATTTACTTCTACACTGGCACAAACCGGAAGGGCTGTAGCAATAAAGAAATTGAATGGTCCGGCCCAAGTGCTTAAGTCATTGGAAGTACAGTTGCTTCTTACATAGAATTCATAAAATCCTGGTGCAAGGTTTGGTGCACATTGAGAAGTATTATAAGGCGTAGTGGCAGTTGGCAGTGTTGTTACAAGACATCCTGCTCCTGCTCCGGGAACTGCTCCTCCAGATGGCTGAATAACTATTTGCCAGCTTGTTGCAGGTCCTATTGAGGTCCATGTCAAATTTGCGCTGTTGCCATTTGTATCAATATAAGTTAATCCGGTAGGTTGCGGGCAAGTTGGCAATGTGGTAAAAGTAAACGGCCCAATCCAATCTCCTTTACTTCCAACTGCACAAATACCTCTTACATAATAGTCATATGTTGTTCCCGCCTGTAAGTTGTTTACTGTTGTTGATGGAGAAGTAAGATTTGGCAATTGACCAATAGTGGAAGCCGTAGGCGCCGTTCCTCCTGTAGTTACATAATAAACATCCCAGCCAACATTATTCGTTGAGCCGTTCCAGCTTAATGCCGCATAATCAATATTCGGGTTTGCGCTCAAACCTGATGGCGGAAGACATTTAGGGAAAAGACAATCAGCTGCAGAGTCACTGTACAATACAGTTCCCGCAAGATTTTCATTATCAGCTCCCATAGTAAACAATACTTGTGAAAAAGTATTGGTAATTGATACTTTCATCTCTTCTGGAAATTCTCCGGGAGTTGACCAATATAAATCAAATGGAATACCCGTACACAATGGCACTAATACAGAAATCACGGCCAAATTCTGAGCATCTGTAGGACCGGTTAAAGTCGCTACAACAACTCCGTTTTGTCTCACTTCCATAATACCTCCGTTCCAGCCATCACCGAAATCATCAGATACTTTGAAAATATAATTGCACTGGCTTATAGGGTTACATACTTTGGTCTGTACTGTTATTGGTCCTGCAGGCATACCTATATCGGTTCCGCCCTGACAGATTGATCGTACATATATGTCATACTTTGTTGATGCTGCAATCCCTGGGTAATTCAATGCGCTAATAAGCAACGATGGTGTTGACGCATCGATCCAGCCAGTAGTTGGTAATGGAAGCGTAGATGGAGATGGCACTACGAGTACCTGCCACGATGTTCCAATTCCGACCGGTGTCCAGTTTACCTGAAAAGAAAGATCCGTTATCAGGGTTGTATTGCCAAGTGTTGGTTTTGGACAAGTTGGCAATGTAGTAAAAGTAGTCGCCAGTGTCCATGGACTAGGCGTATTTACTGAACATACTGATTGTACATATACATCATAAGGAGTATCTGCATTCAAATCACCGGTCGGTATCGTAAATGATGCTGTTGGTGGAGTTGCAGTATATGGTGTAGTCTGATTCAATGCGGGTGGCGCTGAACCTGATGGTACTACATAAATATTCCATCCGATAGTTGGTACTCCTGAACTCACCCAGTTGATTTTTGCACTACTCGCTGTAATTGTAGCGGTTGGAACCGTAACGCCTGTTGGCGACTGGCATACAGGATTGATACAATCTACAGTTCCGGTATAAAGAGAAGATCCCGCCAGTCCGGCACTAGCAGTCGTTAGTGCGTAGATCGTTTGGTTGAAACTGTTTCTTATAGCTACCCTTACCTGACCAGGGTTAACTCCACCGTTATTCCAAAATAACTCAAACGGAATATTGTTACACATTGGAACGGTAATATTTACCGGTCCACCGCCAGTTGTAAATGTACTACCGATAGTAGCCACTACAATTCCGTTCTGTTTTACCTGCATTGTTGCGCCATTCCATCCATTGTTGGCAGAATCCGTCATGCTAAAGGTATAGTTACATTGGTTGACAACCTCACATATTGAAGTATTAAATAAATAAGGTCCAGACCAAATGCTAAATAGTCCGTTACCGCAATCTGCTCTTACCCAATATTGATAGGCAGTAGCTGCTTGTAAATTGTCTACCAGATAATTCGTGTTGTCATTCGTTTGAACTCCAGAACCTGCAGGAATTGCAGAACCTAGTGGTTGAACAGCAATTTCCCAGGAATTAGCCGTGCTTCCTGTTCCGTTAGCCCAGGTCAATTCGGCAGTTGTAGTTCCAATATTTGTAGCCGTGCCATTAATTGGATTCGGACAAGTTACTTTCTGTATAAGTAAGTTATACATGAAAGTTCCTGTAGCGGCTGTTGAAGATATTAATATATATATAGGTACATTAGCTGTAACTGCTAATGAGGGAATTGACCGGATGTTAGCATTATTATTTCCAACCCCTCCAATACAACTTGTACCCACACTTGCGCAACTGTTATAAACAAAAATACTTGTACTGCTGGTACCAAGTGGATTCATTGTAATATTTAAGAATCCGCTCTCTGTTGGCGTATACGTGTAAACAACATCATTTCCGGCTAGATATGTGCCATTTGCACCACATCCGGTACCGGGAGACACTGAAGTAATATTATTACCATAAATAGCGGTATTGCTGACATCTGAATAGGGAAGTAACGGCACTACTTTTGGACCCGCACATGTAGAACCCAAAGGAGGCGTATTAAAATTAAAAGGACCAATCCATTCGCTGTTTGTAAGTGTACATATTGCCCTGACATAGAATTGATAAGAAGTTCCTTCGGTTAAAGTTCCGACAGGAAGTACTCCTTGTCGTGGTGTAGAAGAATTGGTAACTGGAACAATTGTTCCGCTTCCTAAATTGAAACCCGATAGTCCCCATTGCACTTCAAATTGTGATTGGGTTGATCCTGTAACTACAGACCATGTTAATGTAGCACCCGTAGCAGAAGCTGTGGCACCCAATGGCGCAATCGGATCTTCACAACGCTGTAATAATCTCACATCATCGATAAGCCATCTGTCACCACTGGTAACATCTTCCGGCTGAGTGAAAACTTTAACGAATGCAAAATATCTTGCTCCCGAAAAAGGCAGGTTGATTATTTTTTCCTCAAAATCCAATTGATTTGAAGTAAGCGTACTCAGTTGTGCTTCAGAATAATCTGCAAGAATAAGTGTATACGAAGAAAGGTCTGCCTGATTCGCAGATGATGATGCCCTAACCTGATATCTCGTACCCAAGTCACCCTGTAAAGTTTGTCTTGTAAAGAAACGCAGCTGGCTATTTGCTAAAACCGTAATTTGTGGAGTGATAAGCCATTCCTGAGCCAAAACACCCGGGCCCGTATTTTCACGATCTACATAGGCACAGTTGGTTCCCGAATTTGCGGGGAACGACACAATGGTTGACCTCCAGTTTGGATTTGAATTTGTTCTGTTGTCCCTTACAAGCCAGGAGCCCAGTCCCAAAGCCGTTGATTGCGGCAATGCCCAGGCACCGGTTGCATCCGGTGTTGCGGGAGCTCCTTCAAACCCCTCATTAAGCTGTGAAAAGCCTGATAATGAGATGAAAGACATTAAAATCAATAAAATAATTTTTTTCATAAATGAAAATTTAGTTGGTTTAATATAGTTTTGTAAATTTTGAGTTCCAAATTTAACAAAAATTATGAAACCATTAACGTAATTTTATTTTTTAACGGTCTCATGCAAACGATGTATAGTTTTTAAAAACGATATCGTTTTATGACCTCTCAAATTCATTAGCTTTGCAACAGAAATAATTTTATGTTAGAAATAGAAAAAAATACTTTTGAAAAAACGGTTGTGGTCGGAATTATAACTCAAAACCAGCCTGAAGAAAAATTGATGGAATATCTCGACGAACTCGAATTCCTGACTTTTACCGCAGGTGGCGAAGTTGTGAAAAGATTTTACCAAAAAATGGAGCGTCCCAATCCGAAAACTTTCCTCGGTACAGGAAAAATGGAAGAGATCAATCTGTATGTAAAACAACACGACATATCGACTGTAATATTTGATGACGAACTATCACCGTCTCAACAAAAAAACATCACCAAAATACTCAACTGCAAAGTTTTGGACCGGACCAATCTGATTCTGGATATTTTTGCGCAACGTGCTGAAACCTCTTACGCCAGAACGCAGGTAGAATTAGCGCAATGCCAATATTTACTGCCTAGATTATCTGGAATGTGGACCCACCTTGAGCGACAAAAAGGAGGAATTGGAATGCGCGGACCGGGTGAAACTGAGATTGAAACCGACCGTAGAATTGTGCGTGACAGGATTGCTTTATTAAAAGACAAAATCAAAGTAATCGACAAGCAAATGTCTGTTCAGCGCGGCAATCGTGGTGCGATGGTGCGCGTGGCTTTAGTCGGTTATACCAATGTTGGGAAATCCACCTTGATGAATGTCATCAGCAAAAGTGACGTTTTCGTTGAGAATAAGCTCTTCGCGACTTTGGATACAACCGTTCGGAAAGTCGTAATTAAAAACCTGCCTTTTTTGCTTTCGGATACTGTTGGGTTTATTCGAAAATTGCCAACGCAACTGGTCGATTCCTTCAAAAGCACTTTGGATGAAGTGCGGGAAGCAGATTTGCTATTGCACGTCGTTGATATTTCTCATGCTGATTTTGAGGATCATATCGAGTCTGTAAATCAAACTTTACTTGATATCAAAAGCAATGACAAGCCAACAATCATGGTATTTAATAAAATTGATGCCTATAAGCACCTGACGATTGATGAAGATGATTTAATTACCGAAAAAACGAAAAGACATTACACGCTTGAAGAATGGAAACAAACCTGGATGAGCGATGTAGGCGAAGAAAACGCGCTGTTTATTTCGGCTGTCAATAAGGAAAATTTTGAAGAATTCAGGGAACGCATTTATGAAGCCGTAAGACAAATTCACATCACCCGTTTTCCATACAACAAGTTTTTATATCCGGATTACCATGATGCGGTTGAAAAAGACGAAGAATAAATTCAAAAAAAAAGACCTCAATGCTGAGGTCTTTTTTTATATCCGATTTTAAATTTTAGAATCCGAAATTAACTCCCAATCCGAAAATTTCCTTTGTCTGCAATCCGCGAAAAGCGTTGTCATCATAAATCGCCTGAAAAAGAACATTGGTAGACAAATATTTGTTCACTCTCATGACAATAGCCAATGAATAATCAACATCTACATTTTGAGGATCTTCAAGATAATTGGTGTATAAATTCAAGGTGTTTTCAGCAGAAATATTGGTCATAATATTGAGCTTATAATAAGCCGAAGCATAAAAACCCAGTTCATAACGCATGCTATTTCCCTGCTCAACGCCAAAGTACTCTTCATTCGGTAATGTAAAAGCCGCGTCTACAAACGTAAGTTTAGAAGTAACCGGAGCCAGGTTTATTTTTAAGTTATCGTTTTTCTTCCAGAATAATCCCGGACCAAAAGTCAAATAGGCAGGAGAAAATATATTGGTATATGGTGTCCTGAATTCAACACTGGTAACAGGATCTTTGTCGTAAACATAACCCTTTGTGAATTGTGTCCTGAAATTCAAAAAGAAAGAATAATACCATTCTCCAAAGGCTTTTTTGCCTAAAACCGAATTGAATTCGAAACGGTCATCGGTCTTTTTTTCATAAGGCGCATTCTTGGACTGGATCAATCCGTATGAGGCCAAAACCTTATTGTCCCAGGTCCAGTCTTTCTTTTTATAATTAAAATCGTAATTGATGCTAACGTTTCCGGATAAGTTGTTTTCTCCACCCGCAACCCAATTACTAAAATTGGACTGATTAAACAATAATGAGAAATTCCCTTTGGTTTTCCATCCAATAGTTGCTGTATCTGCAAGGGTTTTAACCGCTTTTTCGGTGTTTTGAGCCAATTCCTTTTCAGAATTTTGGGCTTGCAGCAGCGAAGTAACTGCAAGAAGCGAAATGAATAAAAGTGCTTTTTTCATTTTTGTTTGTGTTTTAGTTACACAAAGATACTAAAAACGGGTATTTTTAAATTTGATTGGGATTATTTTTTTGCCGACTTGTAGAGCGGCACAGCCGAACACGCTTCGCCATACATAATACTTTTTGCAAATGGCTGCAGGTTTTGCGCGGCCAAAACATACGCACTCATTGGCACCGGTTTTTTCGAACAGCCTTTTATAATAACTGGTTTATCCTGGTAAATGCTGTAATCAATTGTTGGAAGAATTTCGTGGTATAACGCAGTATCAAGATCTTCAAGCGTTCCGTTGACAATTTTTTTAGCGAAAGGCGCAAGATTCAACGTAACTAAAATAGAAGCCCAAGCCGGAACAATCGCATCTGTACTGCAATCAACCGCCACATATTGATCGCGGTATTGTGACCAATCGTGATGCTTCAGATGCTCGCGAAAGTCTCTCTCTTTTAACAGAAATCCTTCCAGCAACCATTGTGAAATATCAATCTGCGACCGCGTACCTTTCGGATAATAGTCTTCCAGGTCGAAAACCTCGAGCGCGCTATTGGCAACGCGGTTGATAATTTCTTCTTCCATTACAGCATTCCGAGTTCTAGTTTGGCTTCTTCGCTCATTAGATCTTTACTCCACGGCGGATCAAAGGTAATTTCAACCTCAGCCGCTTTTACGTTTTCAATGCCTTTCACTTTTTCTTCCACTTCCCTCGGCAAGCTTTCCGCAACGGGACAATTGGGCGAAGTGAGTGTCATCAGGATCTTTACTTCATAATCGGTGTTGACCATGACGTCATAAATCAAACCGAGTTCGTATATATCAACCGGAATTTCAGGATCGTAAATGGTTTTGAGCTTTTTTACAATTTCTTCTCCGAGTAAATGGGTGTCTATTTCGTGTTCCATAATTTATTTTTGTGAGTCGAATGCCAGTGCATACATTTTTATTTGTTTGATCATCGAAACCAAACCGTTTGCGCGCGTGGGCGACAATTGCTCTTTAAGCCCGATTTCATCAACGAACTTCGTATCGGCTTCCAGTATTTCGGAAGGTTGCTGATTTGAAAATGCACGTATCAAAACTGCAATAATGCCCTTTGTAATAATCGCATCGCTATCTGCAGTGAAAATCACTTTATTATCGGTCATTTTTGCATGAAGCCAAACTTTAGACTGGCATCCTTTGATCGTGTTTTCTTCGGTTTTATATTGTTCATCGATCAACGGAAGGCTTTTTCCCAAATCAATTACATATTGAAATCGTTCATCCCAATCGTCAAACATCGAAAATTCATCTACAATTTCTGCCTGTATTTCCTTAATCGTCATTATTTTTTTTAATAAATGAAGTTATTTTGCTGACCAGTTTTTCGATTTCAACCGGCGGATTTCCATGATCAAAGTTAACACTTTCATAGGTCTTTCCTTTGTAAATAATTTTTAATCCTGCTATCGCCGCACCATCGTAAAATCGTTTTTCACTGGGTGCTTTTAGATTGGGGATTTCGTCTAAATCGATATCCTGAAATGAAGCTATTAATTGTTTCCAGTCGGTTTCATTGATTTTTATCGATTCAGGTTTTTCATTCCCATCTCTGTCTTTTGATATCGTTGCCGTTTGGTTTTGGATGACCACTTTTCTGAAATAGCCGCGTGTATTTGCCGTATATTCAATTGCTGCGGTTTGCATGTCCTGCTTTTTCTCATCATTACAGCCTTTTCCGAGAAAAATAGTAAGAAGTATCAAAGAAATTACCTTCATTTATTTGGTTTTAGGATAACATTTTTTTAGCTTTTTGAATGGCTTCTATCATCGCATCCACTTCTTCGGTGGTATTGTAAAATGAAAAAGATGCCCTTATTGTTCCGGGAATCCTGAAAAAATTCATCACCGGCTGCGCGCAATGGTGGCCGGTTCTGACAGCAATTCCGTTTTTGTCTATAATTGTACCGATATCATACGGATGAATTCCTTCAATATTAAACGAAATGACGGAAGTTTTTTCTTTGGCAGTGCCAATGATTTTGAGGCCTTCAATTGCTGATAATTGTTCAGTCGCGTACTGCAATAATTTCTTTTCCTGCTCCTGAATATTGTCAAATCCAACCGAATTCATATAATCTATTGCTGTTCCCAACACAATTCCGGCAGCAATATTAGGCGTTCCGGCTTCAAATTTATGCGGCAAATCGGCATACGTTGTTTTTTCAAAAGTCACTTCTTTTATCATTTCACCTCCTCCTTGATAAGGCGGCAATTGATTAAGCCAGCTTTCTTTTCCGTATAAAATTCCAACACCTGTCGGACCATACATTTTATGCCCCGAAAATACGTAAAAATCACAATCCAGTTGCTGCACGTCCGGCTTTAGATGAGGAACAGCCTGAGCACCATCAATCAATACAGCGGCACCAACCTGATGCGATTTTTCAATAATATATTGGATCGGGTTAATCGTTCCCAACGCATTGGAAATATGATTAACAGTAACCATTTTTGTTTTTTCCGATAACAATTGATCGAATGCCTCAAGCAACAATTCTCCGGTTTCACTCATCGGAATCACCCTCAAGACCGCGCCTGTTTTTTCGCAAAGCATCTGCCATGGCACAATATTGCTGTGGTGTTCCATTGCGGAAACTAGAATCTCATCTCCCGGTTTTAAAATGGAAGCAAATCCGTTGGTGACAAGGTTAATACCGGCAGTGGTTCCGGAAGTAAAAATCACTTCATGAGAAAACTTCGCATTGATATGATTTTGTACTTTCTTTCTCGAAATTTCATAGGCATCAGTAGCCAATTGGCTTAACGTATGTACGCCACGATGAATATTAGCGTTGATTTCGCTGTAATATTTTGAAATCGCATCTATCACCACTTGTGGCTTTTGCGACGTAGCTCCGTTGTCGAAATAAACCAATGGCTTTCCGTTTATTTTCTGGGAAAGAATCGGAAAGTCGGCCCTGATTTTTTGAATATCAAACATGTGATAAGTAGCATTTTTTCTAACTACAAAAGTAGTAAAACTTAGTGCTATAATTCTGAATATTATGTTATTTGTTTGTGCGCTTTAAAACGATTCGCTCGCACCGCCGCCACTAAATCCTCCACCGCCAAAAGTCATGTTTTGTTCGGGCGCATTGACTTCGGTATTCAACCGTGAATTAATGATGGTGGCCTGTGCGTATAGCAACGAATTGGTATTGCTATTTTTGTCGCGCATAAAAGTGATGCCGCTTTCCTTGTGTTTCAATTTTTGGATACAAAAATAAGCCGACACAAATAGAAGTATTCCCGCAAGAACCAACGCAATTTCCGGCGGCATAAAACTATAATAATATTGGATGGAAAAAATCGCAAAACCCAATGCCAGCAGGCCGATTATAAACATGGTGCGGTTTTTTTGCTTGAGAGAAATGATGATGTATAAAACAGGCATCAAAAACGTCAGTACATAAAAAACAAACGACAACGGAATGTCATTATTCCCATTGATGACAATTCCCATAAGCACTTGCGATAATTCCCGAACGACAAGATAATTAACCGAAAGGCACACTAAAATTAGGCTATACGCTTGTAAGACCAAAAGTGCATTTTTGTAAATAATTAAATCGGGATCAGGATTTAATTTAGCGTAAATTCCGTAGAGCCCGATTCCAAGAAAAAGCATGACAAAAGAAAGGTACATTTTGTCAACAATCCCAAAATCCAAAACAAATATACTTACTACTCCTGTGATTCCTATTAAAGCAAATAGCGCCGAAATAGTATTCACATAACGGATGGCGCTTATCAATCCAACTATAAAAAGCATTGTAAAAGCAGCTATCGGACTTTCAGTCGTCATTCCAACCGCAACACCCAGAATAAGCTGAAATCCGAGAATAAATACATCATCCAAACCATGTCCGTAATATTTTTTCCTGACAAGCAGTTCTGAGATAACCACACCTATTGCGCTGTAAACGAATAGCATAAATTCATAGTTGTTGTCTATAATGGGCAATGCCAATAATGAAACCGCTCCGATTATTGAAGAATATAATAAGATTCCCAATAAAAAAAATCCTATCCGTATCAGAATATTATCGCTTGTTTTAAATATCGGATATCGCAATTGAATTGTTTTCCATTGATCAGCGGTTATGAATCCGCTGTCTTTCAGGCTTTTGGATTCAGACACCAGCATAGTGTTTTTAAGAAGTAGTTTATCTAATGCTATCATCATTCTTATTAAATTGTTTAATTGTCCGGATGAATAAAATAATCGAACCGATGAAATAAACAGGCGCAAGGATGGAAAGCAACTCATAATTTTCTATATGAGCAAATTCCAGAAACCTGAACAGCAGAATATTAAAGCCAATAAAGCCATAAATCAGCACAAATACAAAAACCGAAATGGCCCGCATCCGGTAGCTTTTCTTAAAAAAATAAATACCCGAAGCCAAAAGAAAAAAAGCATACAAAAACCAATATTCCTGAAATAATCCTGTAATACAACAAATTCCAATTAAATGCAGGGAAAAAGTAAGATGGAATACAGTGAAATGTTTTTTAAGAGCAATTTTTTCTGAATATTCTGCCCATACAATCAACAATATACCTAAAGCAACACCGTAATAAAACAGCGACGGATTGTCGAAGAAATTATTTTCCAATAATGCTTTCGGGGTAATTGTAATTCCGACAGTTGCCGCCAGTCCTGTGATTCCTACAGATAAAGCGCTGCGGTTGTCAAAATAATACGCTGAAGTTAAAGCGATCAAGGCGGCAATTAAAGTGGCCAGTTCATAATTATTTCCGAAGGGTTCGTATTGAATCTGGAAATAGCCAATAAAAATACAGCTTAAAATTGTTGCTGTAAGTACAATATAATTAAAAACCGGATTGTCAAAATTGGTTTCACCCTTAGAAAACTCTTTGGCTTTTTTAAAACAAAAATAAAAACACGCTGCTGTTAATGCTAATAAAATAAGAAGAATTATCGAATGTCCAATGGTATCGATGTTTTTATAAATGAATATTCCGGCACCTGTTGTAAAAAGTGAAACCGACAAATAAAGCAGGAATTGTAACTCATTATGCAATGAAAAAATCCCGAGCAAGCGATAAGCCTTGATTTCGGCAAACTGCTTTCGGGTAATGAGTCTTTCATTTAAAAGCTGTTCTGCAATATTTTCCTTGTTTTCGTCCATTGAAAATAGTTTCATTTGATTATTGTCAAATAT
>Ga0247817_10001426_pt1 | contig 12554 bp, 9 predicted proteins | sample UWRJL212509R1_FD_178010 | JGI IMG/M metagenome (GOLD analysis project Ga0247817, IMG submission 178010) | Plant litter microbial communities from Arlington Agricultural Research Station in Wisconsin, United States - UWRJ-L212-509R-1 | ecosystem: Environmental > Terrestrial > Plant litter >... | reverse complement strand
GTTAATGGCTGCGCTGGTCCAATTAATACTACCGTTAGTACCGGCGGTAACCGGCGTGCCACTTGTGGCTTCAGTACTTAAAGTCGCGCTCTGATTTAACAGACTGAAACTATAACTCAGGGTTGCTTTATCGTTAACACCTAATTTAGTACAAGCTGTAAATAAGGTAACAGCAAGCAGCGCTATAAATGATATTTTTCTCATTATATAATTGGTTTGTTAAATAAATCTAAAATAAGTTTCTGACTTATGCAAATCAATTTCAGGTATTTACGATTGCATGTTGCCTGTATATATGATTAATGTCACCTGTTTTGCTTGTAGCAGGAAAATCATAATCGACAATATTTCTACAGATTGTTTAGTCAAATTGGTAATAAAAACAAGCCATGAAAATTTTAAAGCCTATCAGTGTGCTGGCCATTTTGGCCTGTACTTTGACCACACAAGCCCAAACCAAAACAGGTTTACATATTGTAAAGAAACTGCCCGTTGGAGGCACCGGCGGTTGGGATTACATAACAGTAGATGGACCCGGAAATAGAATTTATGTTTCTCATACCAATCAGGTGCATGTGTTAAATATTGCCGGCGACTCTGTAAGTACCATAACAAAAACCACTGGTGTACACGGTATTGCCTTAGCTAAGCCGTTCGGCAAAGGTTATACAAGTAACGGAAGGGATAATGCCTGTACAGTTTTTGATTTAAAAACCAATAAGCCTATTAGCACTGTCGCAACAGGAACTAACCCCGACGCCATTTTTTATGATGCTTTTTCTAAAAAAGTTTACGCTTTTAACGGGCGCAGCATGGATGCAACTGTGATTGATCCGTCAACGGATAAAGTTGTGGCTACAATTGCACTAGGTGGCAAGCCCGAAACCGGCGTGTCTGACGGAAAGGGTAAGATCTTTGTAAACTCAGAAACAACTAACGAAGTAATTGTGATTGATGCAAACAATTATAAGGTTACAAACCGGTATAAAATTGAAAATGGCGAGGAACCTTCAGGCCTGGCTATTGATGTAGCAACCAACAGGTTATTTATTGGCTGCGGCGGTAGTAAAACACTGGTAGTTATGGATGCCTCTAATGGTAAAAGCCTTGGCAAGTTTCCTATTGATGATTGCGACGGCGTAGCATTTGATCCGGAGTTGAAACAGGCATATGTATCTAACAGAAACGGAACAATGTCGGTTATTAAAGAGCTATCTGCAGATAAATTTCAGTTTGTAGAAAACGTACCAACCGAAACAGGTGCAAGAACAATAGCCATAGACCCTGCAACGCATTTGTTATATCTGCCTACAACCACCGCAAATGCCTTCCATGTGGTGGTTGTTGGAAAGTAATTACCCCTGATAAATACTTTTGATTTGAAACCGCCCGGCAAAACCGGGCGGTTTATTTTTATAAATTACTTCGCTTCGAATATGTGATTACGATATCCCAATCTTATCATACTTGGCAATACAATAAGCAATAGAGGCAGCGCAACTATAAAGCCTCCAATTACGGCAATTGCCAGGGGCTGGTGCAGTTGCGCCCCGGCACCAATACCCAGGGCCAACGGCATTAAAGCTATGATAGCTCCGAGCGCGGTCATTAATTTTGGCCTTAAGCGGGTTGATATGGAATATATAACGGCTTCATCAATAGATACTTTGCGTGCGCTCTCGCGGAACTGCCAAAAGGTAAATATGGCGTTTTCGCCTATAATGCCTACTATCATTATCAGGCCGGTGTAGCTGCCAACATTGAGGGGTGTATGCGTAAGGTATAATGCCAGGAAACTACCTGATATGCCTAATACAGCTATTGCCAGAATAAGTAAAGCTATACGGAACTGCCTAAAAAGAAACAGTATCACACAAAAAACCAGCAGACTTGATGTTACCAATATGATCAACAGCTCTTTAAAAGACTGCTGTTGCTCGGCATACGCGCCACCGTAAGCAATATGATATCCCGATGGCAGGTTAATGTTTTGATCAATGCCCTTTTGTATTGCCGGAATTACTGTACCAAGATCGCTGTTTTCTAAGCGTGCGTCAATTACACCCATTGATTGCAGGTTTTCGCGTTGTACCTCGGCATCGCCTTGGCGTAGTTCAACTTTGGCCAGTTGGGTAATAGGTAGCAAGCGTCCGTCTGGCAAGAATATCGTCATCTTAGCCAACCTGTCAACATTCATAGTTCGGTTCCCCGGGTAAACCATTCGGATAGGTGAAAGCTGTTGTTTTTCGAACACATTGCCCGCCTGACTGCCATCCATAGCCGTTTGTATCTGCGTTTGCAGCATAGCAGGGGTAATATTGTATTGAGCCAGTTTAGTATAATCAGGAGTAATGTTTACAGCCGGGCCGGCAATAACAATTCCGTCAAATACATCGGCGGTGCCTTTAACATTGCTTACTATATTAGCAATTTGCTTTGATAGTTGTTGCAATGTAGCCTGGTCGTTACCAAAAACCTTTATCTCTATGGGTTGGGTAGATGTCATCAGGTCACCCAACATATCACCAATTACTTGCCCAAAATCAACTCGCAGGGCAGGTTGGGTAGATTCAATTGCCGCGCGCAGATCGCTTGTTACTTTCTCGGTACTTTTATCGCGACTCTTTTTTAGCTGGATCAGATAATCGCCTGTATTGGGCTCGGTGATAAAAAATCCCATTTGCGTACCTGTACGGCGCGAGTAGGTAGCCACATCCGGGTGTTTAATAATGATCTTTTCCACCTCGCGCAGCATTCGGTCTGTTTCCTCCAGCGAAGTTCCCGGCGGAGAAGTATAATCCAGCACAATGCTGCCCTCATCCATGTCGGGCAGAAAGCCTGTTTCTAAATTGCCGGGTACAAAAACAATCACTCCTGCCAGCAGCGCTATCACAACAATACTAATAATAGGTTTGCGTATGAAAAACGATACCCAGGCTTGTTTTTTTACATGATGTTCCTCTTTTTTAACCGTTTCGCGTTTTTGCTTGCCGGTAAGTACCAGGTATATTACGGGCAGGCATATCCAAGTTACAAAGAACGAACAAACTAGGGTAATGATCATAGTGCTGGTCATTACCTTAAAGTAGGCCCCCGCAACCCCTGTCATCAAAATAAAGGGAACAAAAATTACAATGGTGCTAACAGATGAACCCACCATAGCCGGGAACAAATAGTTAACCGCCTTTTTTAACAACGTTAATGTTCGCTCCTCCGGGTGTTCTTCGTGCGTGCGGTGTATCTGCTCAACTACAACTATGGCATCATCAATAATTAAACCTATTGCGGCTGCAATAGCACCCAGCGTCATGATGTTGAAGGTATAATTAAGGGCGTAAAGAATAATCAGCGTAAGCCCTAGTGTTACCGGTATGGTAAGCAAAATAGCAGCGCTGGCTTTAAATGAGCGTAAAAAAATAATGGCAACAATTATGGCTAATGCCAACCCTATCCACAAACTATCGGTAACGCTGCGGATCGAGTCTTTTACAAAATCTGCCTGAATATAGTACGGCCTTATGGTAACACCGGCGGGCAATACCTTTTGCAGCGCAGCCAGTTTTAAGGCCATCGCATCAGATAGCGCTATCAAATTGGCGTTAGGCTGTTTAATAACAGCTATTAACACCCCGTCGTGACCGTTGGCGTTGATCTTGGTATATTCAATACCGGGATTGATCTGTACATCAGCAATATCCTTCAATTGCACAACCCGTTTACGGTTGTTGCTTATCACCATATTGGCCAACTGATCGCCCGCGTTAATGCTGGCGTCCATTACAGTCAGATACAACATTTTATAGTCAGACATGTACCCTTCAGACTTAATGAAGTTGGTTTGTGCCAGTTGATTGCTTACCATATCGGGCGTTAGGCCCAATGAGCTCATTTTTTGCATGTTGAGCACCAGCCAAAACTCTTTGTTTTTACCACCTATTACCCTTATCTCTGAAATACCTTCAACCTGTGACAGGAACGGCTTTACCGTATAAGTAGCAATTTGCTTTAGCTCAATGGGCGATTTATTATGGCTCTCTAATGTATACCCACTTACCGGTAAAATGGATGGGTTCATTTTCTCTACGGTAATATTTACATCGGGTGGTAAGGTGTTCTGGATCTCGTTAATGCTAGACTCAATGCGTTGCTGACTCAGATCAATATCGGCATCCCAGTTCATAAAGGCCGATATTTCGCAGCTACCACGACTGGTGGTACTACGTACATATTGCAGGTTAGGGATCTGCTTAACAGCGTTCTCCAGCGGCTTGGTTACCGTAACCATCATTTTATTAACCGGCTGCAGGCCCGCATCGGCAATGATCTTTATTTTGGGGAAGGTGATCTCTGGAAACAGTGATGTTTGCAGCCGAGAATAAGAAAACGCACCGCCCAGCAGAATAATAAGCAACATCAAACTGATGGGCTTTTTGTGCGTGACAAAAAAGTTGTTAAAGTTATTCATGGCTGATGATCTTAACTTTAGCGGTATCACTCAAACCGTAATTCCCCGTCACTACAATACGGTCTGCAGGGCCAAAAGTTGGGGATAGTATTTCTACACGGTCGCCGGCTTCAAGTCCTTTTTTTACAGGAGTTTTTATGGCGATGGTATCATTCTTTAATTTCATTACCCAAAATTCAGTCTGTGTTTCGTTAGCCAATACAGCTGACTTGGGCAGGGTAGCAGCACTGCTTTTAGCAGAGCGGATAAGCCGTGCTTTAGCCACAAGGTTTTCGGGAAGTTGTTGTTGGCTGTTAACTTTAATAACGATTCCCTGCGTTTGCGATACAGAATCAACTGTGGGCATTGTTGCGCTAACCACGCCATTTAAACGCTGCCCATCGGGCATAATTAATAGCAGTTGTCTGTTCTGCGCTAACACACCTCTTAACTCATAAGGCAGCTGCAACAAAAAGGCAAAACTTGAGCCGTCGCTGATAGTGGCTAAAGGTTCCCCATCTTGCACATAATCGCCAATTTGATGGCTTAGCTGGGTTATGTAGCCGCTGCTTGCCGCTTTTATACGGTTTACACCCGAAAATTTAAAGGTAGTATCCAGAATATTTATTTCATTGCCAATGCTTTGCGCTTCTTTGGTTTTGATAGTAAAAAGCAGCTGACCTTTACTTACATATTGTCCCGGTTTAACATTAACCTGCTGTATATAACCGATGGCATTGGCCTTTACGTAGTTTTTTTGCAGAAACTGTGATGTAGCGCTCAGCAAAATAGAGTCGGCCATCGGGCCGTTGTTTATTGACGCTATAGTTACAGGTGTTTGCGACGCGGTGGTTGATTCCTCATCAACTGTTGAAACATCGCTACCGCATGAACATAATAGTAGCAACGCAGCTATCAGCGTATAGTTATATCTAAAAATAAAGCTCATGTTATTTGCTCCAATAGTTAAGTTGATTGATCAATTGTAATTGACTGATAGTATTTTGGGTAAGCAGGTTTTTTACAGCAAAGTAATTGTTAACGGCTATTATAAGGTCGGCAATGCGCAGGTCGCCGGTTTGCATTAGTTTAGTATCTACTTTAATTAATGATTCGGAGTATTTAAACTGATTTTCAATGTCGTTTAACAAAGCATCATAGCCGTTTATCTGCTGTTGTAACTGATTGATCTGCTGGGTGTATTGGCGATTGTAAAAATCTAAGTAATTACGCCGGGTATTCTCCAGCAACTGCACCTGTTTATGCGCCAGCTTTCGCTGCCCGCCATCGTATATGGGTACAATAAGGCCAAAACCCGCACTAACGCCAAAGTTTTTGTAATAGGATGCAGTAAGGTCAGAATTATAACCGCCATCGGCAAAAACGTTGAATTTAGGTTTGTAGCTGTAATCAATTAACTGATGCTGGTTGATTATGCGCATGCTATCAATTTTAAATTGCCTAAAAAAAATACTGTTTTGCCTATCAATCAAATATGCGCGTGATAGTTCTGGCTTGCTTAGGGTTAAAATGGTTGTATCTGCTATACCGGCCAGGTAATTTAAGGTGGCATAATCAGTTTTATATTGCAATTGAGATTGGGCCAGTTGCAACTGCGCCTGTTTTAGCGTGACCAAAAAAGTAAGGTAATCGCTTTGGCGATAGACATTTGTGCGGGTTAATTTTTTCAGCAAGTCTTCTTCCTGTGCCAACAGATCAACCACCTCCTGGTTAAACTTTTGCTGCGCTAAACTGCCGTAGGCGGCAATGTACTGGGCGGTAATGGCTTTACGAATATCTTGTTCTGATAGTTTAATGTTATTGCTTAACGAATCGCGCTGGAAGCCTAAACTTGCATTTTGAGCATTCAGATAATTTTTTCCGATAAAGGTTTTATTAACACCTACAAGCATGTTTAACATTTGCCCGTTGGTTATGGCATCTGAATAGCCGTAGCCTTTTACTATGGGCGCGTATAGGCCGCCAACATTGCCGGTTACAATAGGTTTAAACCCCGCTCTAAGGCGTATGCTATCTATCTGCGCAGATAGTATTTGGTTGTTGAGGTCCTTTGCCAGCGGGCTATTACGAAGCGCCGTTTGCAAATAATCATCAAGGCTGCGTTGCTGTGCAATTACACAGGTAGCCGCTGTAATAACTAATATAAATGTAAATAAGTATCGCATATTATGAGCGCCAAACTAAGCGGCAATTCTGTGAAAAACCTGTAAAAACAGGGTGTAATTTAAAAGCTTACCGTAAATGTATGCAGATTTTGACCGTAGCTGTAATACAGGCTGAAACCATAATTTTCGCAAATTTGCCTCGCCAGTGTCAGACCTAAACCACTGCCTTCAGATTCAGGAGATTTAAAGAAACGTTGAAAGATCATTTGTTCGTCAAGCGCAAGCGGCTTGCCGGTATTTTGAATAGTAAAGGTGTTTTTATCAAGTGATAAGTAAATTTCGCCATTGGTGATATTGTGACGTACGGCGTTGGTTAACAGGTTATTGAGCAATATATCCAGCAAAACTTTGCTCATGCTGATTCCTGTATCGGCCAATTGCGCATTAACCGTTATATTCTTGCTTAAAAAAATCTCATGGAACTCAATCACTGCCAACTCAACAGCTGCTTTGATTTCTACTTGCTCCTGCTCATTTATCAACTTGTTTTCAATCTTGGTAAGCAGCAGCATTGCTTTGTTTAAACGGGTTAATTTTGCTACAGTTGCATATACATCGGTAATTAACTCGCCTTGTCTTTCGCTTAAATTGCTGGTTTGTATAAGCGTATCTAATTTTGAGTTCATTACCGCAATAGGGGTCATTAATTCGTGCGCGGCATTTTCTACAAATTTTTTAAGCTCCTGATAATCCTGCCGAACGCGTGCAGACATCGCAGAAATTTCGTGGTTCATGTCCTTAAATTCGTCAACATTGGTTGGCAGTTCAGTAATGCTGTTTTTGTCAGTAAGGTTAAATAACTTTATCTGAGCCAGCATATCATAAAAAGGACGCCATAAATTTCGAATGATGAGGCGATTGGTAATCACCAAAACCAATATCAATATAAATATAATACCTAGCGTTATCAAAAATATCAATCGTATCAGGTCTTCCGTTTCTACTTTTGATTCAATAATGTTAATGCGATAGTAGTTTCCGTTAACTTTAACTGAACTGATAAGGCTACGGCCCGATTCGCGCTCATGGTCTTTATCATTCCAATACTTTACATCGGCGAAGCTTCTTTTTACAGTATTATTTTTTACAGGTTGAAAGCGTATTTTAAGATCATCAGATTTAAAAACCTGCGGCAGGCGCCCGTTTATTGTTACGTATTCAAATATCTCATTCTCCTCCACTTCAAGGTCTTTATCTACCTGGCGGGTTAATATGTAACTGATGGTAAAATAATATACAAAGCCGGTTATTACTATCACTAAAACGCTAATAGTTAAACTTATACGGTTGTACTTATCCAGTAATTTCATTTACTCAGTAAATTTATAACCCATACCGTAGGCGGATTGTATGTAATCTTTGCAGCCCATATCAACCATTTTTTTACGCAGGTTTTTTATGTGCGAGTAGATGAAATCAAAATTGTCGGCCATGTCAATACCATCACCCCACAAATGTTCTGCTAACGCATTTTTTGATATTACTTTTCCTTTATTGGCTATAAAATAAAGCAGCAGGCCGTACTCGCGTTTAGTAAGCTTAACAGGAATGTTATTCACCATAACAGATTTAGCCAACAGATCCAATGTAAGTTCATTAAAAACAATGGTTTGATTTCCGTCGAAGGATTTGCGGCGCACTATGGCCATCACCCTTGCGCGCAGTTCTGATAAGTGAAATGGTTTTGTTAAATAATCATCGGCACCAAGGTCCAAACCCTGCAACCGGTCATCAAGCGAGTTTTTGGCAGAAATGATGAGCACGCCGTCGGGATAGCGGTTTTGCTTAAGAGATTGTAATATATCCAGCCCGCTACCATAAGGTAATGTAATGTCAAGTATTATACAATCATACCGGTAAACGTTGATTTTTTGCAGGGCAGATGTATAATCACTTACAGCCTCGCAAATATTGCCGGCATCTGTAAAATAATCGCGGATGCTGTCTCTCAGGCCAACCTCGTCTTCAACTACTAATAGCTTCACTTTTTTTTTAAATATAAAAGTAGCGGTAAAATTTGTAGAAAATCTGTTATGAAGATAAGACGCATATTTCGCTTCTCCATATTTTCTACAGAAAGTATTTTTTAATTGCCCGCTATGAAACGATATTTGATTTGTTTGTTGTTATGTGCATTTATTTTTAGGGCAGAAGCCCAAAGCCTTGATCTTAGAATTCTGGATAATATTAATGGGCCTGTTTCGCCAGCCGATGCTACATGGCATACATTATCAAAAACAGCTTATCTGGTTGATGTTGCCGCACCGGCATCAATGCTAATAATAGGCCTTGCGAGCGATAATAAAGAGTTAACTACAAATGGCTTGAAAACAGCCGGTGCTATTGTAATTGCGGAAGGACTTACCGCGGCATTGAAAGGCGCCATAAAAAGACAACGGCCCTATCTGGAATATCCCGACCTTATAACAGGTAAGTCGTTATCAACCGGTTCGTCATTTCCCTCAGGCCATACCTCCACGGCTTTTGCTACGGCAACATCGCTTAGCCTCGCTTTTCCTAAATGGTACGTTATAGCACCTTCTTTTGCCTATGCATCCGCCGTAGGTTATTCGCGCATGTATTTGGGGGTGCATTATCCAAGTGATGTGGTTGGCGGAGCTTTAATTGGAGCCGGTTCGGCTTTTCTTACCTGGAAGCTGCAAAAGCTGTTGGACAAAAAGCATCACTAATTAACGCCAAAGGGCAAATAAGCTATGAGGCAGAAGTTAAAGGCAAAGAGCTTGTTTTTGATACTCAAGGCAATTTTGTTAAAGCCGAGTAAGCTGTTGTATATTCAATTTGCTGTATTCGGCCAAATTTTAGCTTAAAAACAACAAAGCCCGATATTTCTATCGGGGCTTTGTTTGTCTACAGATATCCTTTTGCCTGTAAGCGAAATAGTTCGGCGTATTGCCCGTTTTTTGCAAGCAATTCATCATGGTTTCCGCTCTCCATTATTGTGCCGGCATTTAATACCAATATACGGTCTGCTAATCGTGCGGTAGAAAACCTATGCGATATCAACACTGCTGATTTACCCTGCGTTAATTTAGCAAAGCGCTGAAAAACATCGTATTCTGCCCTTGCATCTAAGGCAGCTGTAGGTTCGTCTAATATCAAAACCTGGCTGTCTTTCATGTATGCCCGGGCCAGTGCTACCTTTTGCCACTCGCCGCCAGACAGTTCTACGCCGTTGTTAAATCTTCTCCCCAGCGCTTGTTCATAGCGCCCCGGTAGTTTCTCGGTCAGGGAATGGGCCAAACTTTCCTTAGCTGCTTTCTGTATCAATGGCGCATTTCCAAGTTCGCCAATATTGCCGACCGCAATATTTTGCGAAAGCGTCATTTGATAACGTAAATAATCCTGAAAAATAACACCTATGTTTTGTCTCAGGCTCTTCACATCATATTCTTTCAGGTCGATACCATCTAAAAGGATGCGTCCTTCTGTGGGGTCATACAGGCTTGCCAACAGTTTTACCAAAGTGGTTTTTCCGGCTCCGTTTTCTCCCACCAGGGCAAGTTTCTCGCCTGGATGTAAGGTAAAATTCAGATGCCGGTTGGCCCATCGTTCGGCGTTGTGGTAACGGAAGCCAACATCTTCAAAAGTAAAACCTTGCAAAATAGGGTTCGGAAAGCTCAGTGGGTTCTGTTTTGTGCTGATATTGGGTCTTATTTCAAAGAAATCAAGGAAATCATTCAGGTAAATGGCACCCTGCGATACACTTGTAAAGCGGTTAAGCATGGTTTCCATCAGTGAACTTAGCTGACGGAAAGAGCCCGCCAAAAACGTAAGCATACCAACGGTTGATTTGCCAATGACAGTTTGGTAGATTATAAAGCCGTAGGCTGCGTAATAGCCGATGCTTCCCAAAACAGAAAAAAAGGTTCCCCAGCCCGAACGTTTAACTGCAAGCTTGCTGTTATCTGTGTAAAACTTATTTGATAAGGTTTCAAAACGATTAATAATAAAATCTGACAGACCAAAAATCTTTACTTCTTTAGCCGTCTCGTCGCTGGCACCCAGGTAACGCAGGTAATCCAGCTCACGCCGCTCGGGTGTTTGGCTTCGTGTTAAAGCATAGTTTTTACTGTTAAAGTATGACTCGCCCAGAAATGAGGGGATAATTGCCGCTAACAACAAAATGATGAGCCAGGGATTAAAGGCAATTAAACCGGTAAGCAGGAAAGCCATAGAGATAAGGTCCTGGATTTGACTCATTACCTGTGATAGTAATATGGATCGCCCCATAGTTTGCTGACGCGCTCTTTCAAGCTTATCATAAAAAACTGAATCCTCAAATTGTTCCAAATCAAGCGTGGCGGCATGCTGCATTATCTTAACGGACGTATAGTTAGAAAACAAGTCGCCGAGTAAACTATCCGTTAAAGTAATACCGCGATTAAGGGTATCGATCAACACCGCCAGCCCAAACTCAATACCCACCAATTGCCACAATTCCTGCTGATTACCACCGTTTCTGTTTAGCTGAATAACCTGATCTATAATAAGTTTACCTACATATAGCAAAGCAACCGGCATGGCAGAGCGCACTATGCGCAGGCCAAAGCTTATAACCGTTTTTTGCGGACTGCTTTGCCATACCAGATTGAAGAGCGCCGGCAAGTTTTTCATTGCGGAAAGCCGCTGTTTAAAGGTAAGATCTGACGCGTTAATAGCTTTAGCCATTGATTATGCTCCGTGGTTTATGGAGAGGACAAAGCTAACTGTAATGCAGCATCGAAAAATAAGGTTGTTGTAAATTATTGCCTGTAAGTAAGGTGTAGTGCTTAAAACAACAAAGCCCCGATATTTCTATCGGGGCTTTGTACCCAGCGCCGGAGTCGAACCGGCACGGTTTCCCACAGGTGTTTGAGACCAGCGCGTCTACCAATTCCGCCAGCTGGGCGTGCTGTTGAGGGTGGATTTAAGTCCTCAGAAGCGGGATGCAAATGTATCTAAACTCTCCTTAATTCGCAACAGATATTTTTGCCTGAAATAAATATTTGCAATATCATTCAAATGGCTTTCTTTGGCTTTATCATCCAAGTCTTCGTAACCTGCTGTAAGTGTGTTTAGTTCAGCGTTTAAGTCGCCCTCTATAGCCAGTACTTCGCCTGTTATATTGGCGAGTTGATCCTTATCATACACCTCCATAATACGCTCGTTTATATCCATCATCTCCATTAAAAAGTCGCCGGGCAGCTGTGGTTTGGCGCCATCGGTAACCAAATTACGTTCGCGTAAAATATATTCTAATCTTTTATTAGGATCGGATAGTGTTTGATAGGCTTTATTATTGATGGTAGATAGTTCCAATATTTCCTGTTGCTTTTCCTCGCTCTCGTTTGCATAAAAATCAGGATGGTATTCTTTGCTTAGCTGGTAAAACATCTTTTTAAGCAATGCCGCATCGGGATTGAAGGATTCAGGTATATCGTAAAAATCGAAATAGTTGATCATAAAGTAAAGTTATGCCTTTTACGTGGGCCGTTTTAATTAAATGCGAAAAACGTTAAATAGATTACACAACACCTACAACTTGTAAAACCTATAAAAAATCTATCTTTGCTCAAAATAAGCCTGATATGTTATTTGAGCAAATGCGGCAAAAGCCGTTTTTTATACTGGGGCCATGCGTAATGGAAAACCAGGACCTTTTATTTACTGTTGCCGAGCAAGTTGCTTTGATAGGGCAGAAGTACAATATACCTGTTGTGTTTAAATCATCTTTTGATAAAGCTAATCGCACATCTATCAACTCGTATCGCGGCCCGGGTATTGAGAAAGGTATGGAGATGCTGCAAAAAGTAAAAGAGCAGTTTGGCTTGCCTGTAACTACTGATATTCATGAACCGTTCCAAGCAGCAATAGCCGCAGAAGTGGTTGATATATTACAGATACCTGCCTTTTTATGCCGCCAA
>Ga0247817_10001422_pt1 | contig 12569 bp, 10 predicted proteins | sample UWRJL212509R1_FD_178010 | JGI IMG/M metagenome (GOLD analysis project Ga0247817, IMG submission 178010) | Plant litter microbial communities from Arlington Agricultural Research Station in Wisconsin, United States - UWRJ-L212-509R-1 | ecosystem: Environmental > Terrestrial > Plant litter >... | reverse complement strand
CCAGGAGGCCACAGCGTGACCACCCAGACCACCACGACACAGTCGTCGTTCGGTACCCGCGTGCTCCACGGCGCGGGCAACTTCGCGAAAGCGCGCGAGACGGGCATCCTCATCGCCTTCGTTCTCGTCGTCGTCGCGGCGACGGTGAAGAACCCGAACTTTCTGTTCAGCAACGACGGGTTCCGCGACCTGCTGCTCACGCCCAGCATCCTGCTGCTCGTGGCGGTGGGCCAGGCGGTTGTCATCATCACGCGCAACGTCGACCTCTCGGTCGGCTCGACCCTCGGTCTCAGCGCCTACCTCACGGGTCGCCTGTTCATCGACTTCCCCGGCATCCCGATCCTCGCCGTCTTTCTCATCGGGATCCTGTTCGGCGGCCTGCTCGGCCTCGTCAACGGCGCACTCGTTGCGTTCGCTCGAGTGCCCGCGCTCGTCATCACCCTCGGAACGCTCTACATCTACCGCGGCATCAACGTCTGGTGGACGGGCAGCGACCGCATCAACGCGTCCGACATGCCGAAGGACTTCCTGGCCCTCGGCACCCAGCAGTTCTTCTCGATCCCGGTGCTCACGATCATCGCGCTCGTCGTTCTGATCGCGGCTGGATGGTACCTGCGCAACCAGCGCGGCGGCCGCGAGCTGTACGCGATCGGCTCCGACCCGGGCGCTGCGAACCTCTATGGCCTCAAGGTCACCCAGCGCGTTCTCGTCGCTTTCGTGGTCTGCGGGGCGCTCGCGGGACTCGCGGGAGTCCTCTACGCGGCGCGCTACGGCACCATCAACTCGCAGGCCGGCTCCGGCTTCGAGCTGGAGGCCGTGGGCGCTGCCGTCATCGGCGGCGTCGCGATCTTCGGAGGCAGCGGAACCGTCTGGGGTGCCGCGATCGGCGCCTTCCTGCTCTTCACGATCAACCGTGCGCTGCCGATCCTCGGTGTGCAGGACTTCTGGCAGCGCGCCGTCGTCGGCGTGCTCATCATCGGCGCGATCGTGCTCGACCGCGTGCTCTCGCTCCGACAATCACGCAAGCTCGTGGAAGCGAGGGACAACTGATGACTTCGTCCAACACCGCGACCATGGCGGTCGCCCGCAACTACAAGGACTACGGTTCCGCGTTGTGGAAGCGCATCATCCTCACCCGTGAGGGCGCAGTCTTCGCCGCCCTCATCCTCGTCATCATCATCGCGAGCGTCACGGTCAAGCACTTCGCCGCCCCGATCACCGCGACCTACCTGCTGCTCGACATCGCGCCGATCCTGCTCATCGCCCTGCCGATGACGCTCGTGATCATCACGGGTGAGATCGACCTCTCGGTCGCGAGCACCGCAGCCCTTGCGAGCGTCACGCTCGGCACACTGCACCAGGCCGGGATGCCGCTCGAGCTCGCGGCCCTCGTCGCGATCATCGTCGGGGCACTCGCCGGGGCGCTCAACGGGTTCCTTATCACCGTCGTCGGACTCCCCTCGCTCGCCGTCACGATCGGCACGCTCGCCCTCTACCGCGGACTCGCCGTCGGATTCCTCGGCACGACGGCCGTGACCGACTTCACCGAGTTCTGGAAAGACCTCGCGAAGTCGAAGATCGGTGGCTCCGCCATTCCGAGCGTCGTGATCCTCATCGCCGTGCTCGCCGTGGCGTTCGCGATCCTCCTGCACTTCACGCAGTTCGGTCGGGGCATCTACGCGATCGGGCTCAGCCCGGAGGCCGCGCGCTTCTCCGGCGTGCGGGTCGAGCGCACCAAGTTCATCCTGTTCGTCATGAGCGGGTCGGTCTCCGCCCTTGCCGGGATCTTCTACACGCTGCGGTTCAGCAGCGCGCGCGGCGACAACCAGACCGGACTCGAACTCTCGGTCATTGCCGCCGTGCTTCTCGGCGGGGTATCCATCTTCGGCGGCCGTGGCGCACTGCACGGTGTGCTCGCCGGCGTGCTGCTCATCGGCACCCTCGGAAGCGCCCTGCGCCTCGCATCCGTCACCTCGGATGTCATCAACATCATCACCGGCACCCTGCTCGTCGCCTCGGTGGTGTCCACAAGCGTCCTGGCCTGGATCCGCAGCAAGCGATCCCGGCCCGGCGGCAAGAAACCAGAAACCGCTGCTGCCACCAAGAGCTAGCGGCTTCTCGAACGTCGGTGCAATCACATCGACCAGACCATCTACACACATAGGGAGAACAAGGATGTTGTTTCAGAACCTCACTCGCAGCTCGGGCGCTCGTCGCGTCGGTGCTGTTGCAGCGCTCACGCTGAGCGTCGCACTCATCGCCACCGGCTGCGCTTCGACGGAGACCCCCGGAGAGACCGGCGGCGACGCCAACCTCGCCATCACCTTCGTTCCGAAGAACCTCGGTAACGCGTACTTCGACACTTCCGACAAGGGTGGCGCTGACGCCATCGCCGAGTTCGGTGGAACCTACGACGAGCAGGCTCCGGCAGAGGGCTCGCCCGACGGCCAGGTCAGCTTCATCAACACCCTCACGCAGCAGCAGGTCGGCGGACTCGTGGTTTCGGCCAACGACCCCACGGCTATCTGCGACGCGCTCAACGAGGCACGCGAGTCGGGAATCAAGGTCGTCACCTTCGACTCCGACACCGACGCCGAGTGCCGCGACATCTTCATCAACCAGGCAACTGGCGAAGGAATCGCAAAGATCCAGGTCGACCTGATCGCAGAGCAGATCGGTGACGAGGGCGAGATTGCCATCCTCTCCGCTACCGCGAACGCCACCAACCAGAACGCCTGGATCGAGCTCATCAAGGCAGACCTCGCAGCGAACCACCCGAACATCAAGCTCGTTGACGTCGTCTACGGCGACGACGACGACCAGACCTCGTTCGACAAGACCGCGGCCCTGCTCCAGACGTACCCGAACCTCAAGGGCATCATCTCCCCGACGACCGTCGGTATCGCAGCAGCAGCGCGCTACCTCCAGACCTCGGACTTCAAGGGCAAGGTCGCACTGACCGGTCTCGGCACGCCGAACCAGATGCGCGACTACGTCACCGACGGCACCGTCACGGCGTTCGCTCTCTGGAACCCGGCCGACCTCGGCTACCTCGCCGCCTACGCGGCGAAGGCACTCATCGAAGGTGACATCACCGGAGCAGAGGGCGACGAGTTCGACGGCGGAAAGCTCGGCAAGTACACGGTCGGCGAGAACGGAACGGTTCTCCTCGGCGACCCGTACACGTTCAACGCCGACAACATTGCGGACTTCAACTTCTAAGTCCCGCTGAAAAGGGTTTCCGGCCGGCAGAGGTGGTCTGCCGGCCGGATACCACCCCAGAACTGTAAACCCGAAAGGAGAGTCGAGATGGAGCGCGTGTGCTTCCAACTGCAGGTAGTTCCCGATCGGCTCGCCGAGTACCGCGAGCGGCACGCAGCAGTGTGGCCCTCGATGCTGGATGCCATCGCTGCATCCGGTCGCCGTAACTACTCGCTCTTTCTGCGCGACGACGGCCTTCTCATCGGCTACTACGAGACCGATGACGACGCTGCCTCACAGCGCAGCCTCGAGCAGAACCCCGCCACTGCCCCCTGGGAGGCAGAGATGGCCGAATTCTTTGTGAGCGTCGACGGTCGCCCCGACCAGTCCGCTCCCCGCCTTACCGAAATTTTCAACCTCAGCGACCAGCTCGCAACCACAGAAAGACAGGAACACTCGTGACCACGTTCTCCTCGATCGCTCCTCAGCTTGAGGCGCAGGCGATCGAACTCCCCTCCTGGGCATTCGGCAACTCCGGTACCCGCTTCAAGGTCTTCTCGACGCCCGGCACGCCCCGCACCCCGGAGGAGAAGATCGCCGACGCCGCGACGGTGCACGAGTACACGCGCCTCGCACCGACCGTCGCCCTGCACATTCCGTGGGACAAGGTCGACGACTACGCAGCGCTGCGCACCTTCGCCCAGGACCACGGCGTCGACCTCGGCACCATCAACTCGAACACCTTCCAGGACGACGACTACAAGTTCGGCTCGCTCACGCACGCCGACCCGAAGATCCGCCAGAAGGCGATCGACCACCACTTCGACTGCATCGACATCATGGATGCCACCGGCAGCCGAGACCTCAAGATCTGGCTCGCCGACGGCACCAACTACCCGGGCCAGGGCGACCTGCGCGGCCGCCAGGACCGCCTCGCCGACTCCCTCGAGAAGATCTACGCCCGCATCGGCGACGACCAGCGCCTCGTGCTCGAGTACAAGTTCTTCGAGCCCGCTTTCTATCACACGGATGTGCCGGACTGGGGTACCTCCTACGCCCAGGTATCGGCGCTCGGCGACAAGGCCCTCGTCTGCCTCGACACCGGCCACCACGCCCCCGGAACCAACATCGAGTTCATCGTCATGCAGCTCCTGCGCCTCGGCAAGCTCGGCTCCTTCGACTTCAACTCGCGCTTCTACGCCGACGACGACCTCATCGTGGGCGCCGCCGACCCGTTCCAGTTGTTCCGCATCCTCTACGAGGTCATCCGCGGCGGCGGCCTTGGGCCGGACTCCGGTGTCGCGTTCATGCTCGACCAATGCCACAACGTCGAGGACAAGATCCCCGGGCAGATCCGCTCCGTGCTCAACGTGCAGGAGATGACGGCACGCGCCCTCCTCGTCGACGGCGACGCCCTTCGCGCAGCGCAGGATGCCGGTGACGTGCTCGGCGCCAACGGCGTGCTCATGGACGCCTTCTACACCGACGTGCGCCCCGCCCTCGCGGAGTGGCGTGAGTCGCGCGGCCTCGCCGGAGACCCGATGGCCGCGTACGCGGCATCCGGTCACCTCGCCCGCATCGCCGCAGAGCGCGTCGGCGGCCAGCAGCTGAGCTGGGGGGCGTAAGACCATGACCAACCCCACAGCAGCTGAACTCATCGCGCGCTCCAACCGTCTCGGGTCTGACCCGCGCATCACCAACTACGCCGGTGGCAACACGAGCGCCAAGGGCACCGACATCGACCCCGCCACGGGCGAAGAGGTCGAGCTCATGTGGGTGAAGGGCTCCGGCGGAGACCTCGGCACCCTCACGGAGCAGGGACTCGCCGTGCTGCGCGTCGACCGCCTGCGGGGACTCGCGAAAACCTACCCCGGCGTCGAGCGCGAAGACGAGATGGTCGCGGCGTTCGACTTCACGCTGCACGGCAAGGGCGGTGCTGCGCCATCCATCGACACCGCAATGCACGGGCTCGTGGATGCAGCGCACATCGATCACCTCCACCCCGACTCCGGCATCGCGTTCGCGACGTCGAAGGACGGCGAGAAGCTCACCAAGAAGGCCTTTGGATCGAAGGTGGCGTGGGTCGACTGGCGTCGCCCCGGTTTTCAGCTCGGACTCGACATCGCCGCGATCAAGGCGGCGAACCCGCAGGCCATCGGCGTGATCCTCGGTGGCCACGGCATCACCGCGTGGGGCGACACCTCCGACGAGGCCGAAGCCAACTCGCGCTGGATCATCGACACCGCCGAGGCGTACATCGCCGAGAAGGGCAAGAAGAACCCCTTCGGTCGCGCCGTCGCCAAGAACGCCGCGCTCCCGGCCGAGGAGCGTCGCGCGAAAGCCGCCGCCCTCGCGCCGACGATTCGCGGCATCGCCTCGCACGACCGCCCCGTCGTCGGGCACTTCACCGACTCCGACGTCGTGCTCGACTTTCTGGCCTCCGCAAACTCCCCGCGCCTCGCCGAGCTCGGCACGAGCTGCCCCGACCACTTTCTGCGCACCAAGGTCAAGCCGCTGCTGCTCGACCTGCCGGCGGGAGCGTCGGTCGAGGCATCCATCGCTCGCTTGAAGGAGCTGCACGAGGCTTACCGCGAGGACTACACGAAGTACTACGAGAAGCACGCTGTGGCCGACTCGCCAGCAATCCGTGGCGCGGACCCGCTCATCGTGCTCGTGCCCGGTGTCGGAATGTTCAGCTTCGGCGCGAACAAGCAGACGGCGCGCGTCGCCGGCGAGTTCTACGTCAACGCGATCAACGTCATGCGCGGTGCTGAGGCCATCTCGACCTACGCGCCGATCAGCGACGCGGAGAAGTTCCGTATCGAGTACTGGGCCCTCGAGGAGGCCAAGCTCCAGCGCCTGCCCAAGCCGAAGTCGCACGCGACCCGCATCGCACTCGTCACCGGTGCGGCCTCCGGAATCGGCAAGGCCATCGCCACCCGGCTCGCCGCCGACGGCGCGTGCGTCGTCATCGCCGACCTCGACCTCGCCAAGGCGCAGGCCGCGGCTGCCGAGATCGGCAACACCGACGTCGCGATCGGCCTGCAGGTCAACGTGACGGATGCCGCAGCGATCACCACGATGGTGCAGGACGCCCTGCTCGCGTTCGGAGGACTCGACATCGTCGTCAACAACGCGGGAGTCTCGCTCTCCAAGCCGCTGCTCGAGACCACCGAGCAGGACTGGGACTTTCAGCACGACATCATGTCCAAGGGATCGTTCCTCGTCTCCAAGGCGACAGCCCCGACCCTCATCGAGCAGGGCATGGGCGGCGACGTCATCTACATCTCGTCGAAGAACTCGGTGTTCGCCGGACCCAACAACATCGCCTACTCGGCGACCAAGGCCGACCAGGCGCACCAGGTGCGACTCCTCGCGGTCGAACTCGGCGAGCACGGCGTCAAGGTCAACGGCATCAACCCCGACGGCGTCGTACGCGGCTCCGGCATCTTCGCCGCCGGCTGGGGCGCCAACCGCGCCAAGACCTACGGCATCGAAGAAGACGACCTCGGCAAGTTCTACGCGCAGCGCACGATCCTCAAGCGCGAGGTGCTGCCCGAGAACGTCGCCAACGCCGTCTCGGTGCTCACCGGCCCCGACCTCTCGCACACCACCGGACTGCACATTCCCGTTGACGCGGGGGTTGCTGCGGCGTTCCTGCGATGACGAAAGCTGTCGCTGAGGCTCTCGAAGCTCTCCAGTCGAATGGCTTTGCCCCTTCGAGAGCCTCAGGGAGCGACGAATGACAAAGGCGGTCGCCGCCGTCGACCTGGGCGCGACGAGCGGTCGCGTCATGCTCGGCTACGTGGGGCACAACGACCTGCGGCTCGTGCCGGTGTCGCGGTTTCCGAATGGACCTGTCACCGGCCCGGGCGGGGAGCTGCACTGGGACATCACCGGCCTCTACGAGCACGCCCTCGCCGGACTCATCGTCGCGGGCAAGCAGGAGCCGGGCCTCGTGAGCGTCGGCATCGACTCGTGGGCGGTCGACTATGCACTGCTCTCCAGCGGGCGGATGCTCGGCGAGCCCTTCCATTACCGCGACGCGCGCACGGCACGGGGTGTCGCCGCGGTGCACGAGCGGGTCGCTGCATCCACCCTGTATTCATCGACGGGATTGCAGCACCTGCCCTTCAACACGGTGTTTCAGCTCGCCGAAGACGCTGCGGCCGGGCGCCTCGCCGCCGCCGACTCGTTTCTGCTCGTGCCCGACCTGCTCGGTTTCTGGCTCACCGGCAGCGCCGTCGCCGAGCGCACCAATGCCTCGACGACGGGTCTCTACAACGCGGTGACCGGCGAGTGGGATGCCGCGCTCATCGAGCGGGTGGGCTTGCCGCGCAGCATCTTTCCCCAGTTGTTGAGCGCGGGCACGACCCTCGGCACACTCACCCCCGCGGTTGGCGCTCGCCTCGGGCTGCCCCACCTGCAGGTCACGACCGTCGGCTCGCACGACACGGCATCGGCCGTCGTCGCCGTGCCCGCGACCGACCCCGACTTCGCCTACATCTCGTGCGGCACCTGGTCGCTCGTCGGCGTTGAACTCGAGGCACCGATTCTCACCGAGGAGAGCCGCGCGGCGAACTTCACCAATGAAGGCGGTGTGGATGGCCGCACCCGCTACCTCCGCAACGTCATGGGGCTGTGGATTCTCAGTGAGTCCGTGCGCACCTGGGGTGACGACCTCACCACGCTGCTCGCCCAGGCCGCGGAGTACGACGGACCCGTCGCCATCTTCGACCCCGACGACGAGCGCTTTCTCGCGCCCGGCGACATGCCCGCCCGCATCGCCGAGTGGTGCGCGGAGCACAGCGTCGCGCTGCCGTCCGGGCGACCGGCACTCGTGCGGTCGATCCTGGAGAGCCTCGCCGAGGCCTACGCCCGCACGATCGACACGGCATCCAGCCTGAGCGGTAAGACCGTGTCGACAATCCACCTCGTGGGCGGCGGATCGCAGAACGAACTGCTCTGCCAGCTCACCGCCGACCGCACCGGACTCCCGGTCGTCGCGGGACCGGTGGAGGCGACCGCGATCGGCAACGTGCTCATCCAGGCCCGCGCCCACGGAATCGTCGACGGCGACCTTGAGACGCTACGGGCGCTCGTGGCCCGGTCGGTGCCGCAGACTACTTACCTGCCGCGCACGCGGTCCAACAATTAGAGAGTTACATCCATGGTCAAGCGCCAGTTTCCCAACCCCGTTGAGCTCGCCAAGCTCATGCGCTTCAAGGCGCCGGAGCTCGACGGCAAGAAGCGCCGCCTCCAGGGCGCGCTCACGATCTACGACCTGCGCGATATCGCCCAGCGCCGCACGCCGAAAGCCGCGTTCGACTACACCGAGGGCGCCGCGGAGGGTGAGCTCTCGCTGGCCCGCGCCCGCCAGGCGTTCGAAGACATCGAGTTCCACCCCTCGATCCTGCGCGACGTCTCGAACGTCGACACGACCACGTCGATCCTCGGCGGCACCTCAGCCATGCCCTTCGGCATCGCCCCCACAGGCTTCACGCGCCTCATGCAGACGGAGGGCGAGATCGCCGGGGCGAGTGCGGCTGGAGCTGCCGGCATCCCGTTCACGCTCTCCACCCTCGGCACCACGTCGATCGAGAACGTGAAGGCTGCGAACCCCGAAGGGCGCAACTGGTTTCAGCTCTACGTGATGCGGCAGCGCGAGATCAGCTACGGTCTCGTCGAGCGCGCTGCGGCGGCTGGATTCGACACGCTCATGTTCACGGTCGACACCCCCGTTGCGGGCGCCCGACTGCGGGATAAGCGCAATGGCTTCTCGATCCCGCCGCAGCTCACGGCCGGAACGATCCTCAACGCGATTCCCCGCCCGTGGTGGTGGTTCGACTTTCTGACGACTCCCCCGCTCGAGTTCGCGTCCCTCTCCTCCACAGGCGGCACCGTCGGCGAGTTGCTCGACTCCGCGATGGACCCGTCGATCAACTTTGACGATCTCGCCATCATCCGCGACATGTGGCCGGGCAAGCTGGTCATCAAGGGCGTGCAGAACGTGGAGGATTCGCGCAAGCTGGCCGACCTGGGCGTCGACGGCATCGTGCTCTCGAACCACGGCGGTCGCCAGCTGGACCGCGCGCCCATCCCGTTCCACCTCCTGCCTGAGGTCGTGCGCGAGGTCGGCAAGGACACCGACGTCATCGTCGACACCGGCATCATGAACGGCGCGGATGTCGTCGCCTCCCTCGCACTCGGTGCGAAGTTCACGCTCATCGGTCGGGCTTACCTGTACGGACTCATGGCCGGCGGACGCCAGGGCGTGGACCGAACGATCGAGATCCTCTCCGACCAGATCGTGCGCACCATGAAGCTCCTCGAGGTGGCGTCGATCGAGGAACTCGAGCCGCGCCACGTCACCCAACTGGAACGCCTGGTGCCGCGGAGGCGCTAGCGCTGCCTTTGCGCTGCTTTCCCGCGCCGGCTTCGGGCTTCGGGCTTCGGGCTTCGACCGTTGTACACCGTGCACTCCCATTACTCAGGACGATAGTTGTTGATCGCAACTATCGTCCTGAGTAACCGAAGGATGCCGCGGCGAACTGCCGCCCTCCCGCAGACGCCGCGCTTCGCACAGTTTCTGCTCGCACCCTCACGTTAATCAGGACGCTTGTTGCCGCACGCAACTTTCGTCCTGATTAACGTGAGGGTCCGGCGGGAGGGTGTCGTTGCGGCTGGGGGCAGAGTTCTCGGCGAGATACGAGAAGCGAGCGGTCAGCGGGCGAGCGAGCGAGCGAGCGAGCGAGCGCAGCCAACAGGCACCGCGCACAGCGCACAGCGCACGGCGCACGGCGCAAGCCAGCAGCCAGCACGCAGCACGCAGCAGGCAGCAGGCAGCAGGCAGCAGGCAGCAGGCAGCAGGCAAACTACAGCCAGCGGCTACTGCACCAACCCGACCACGGCCGGCCCCAGCAGGAGCACGGTGGGGACGGCGATGAGGGCTCCCGAAGCTCCGACGATGAGCGCCTCGAGGGGCGTCGGGAGTGGCGTCGCCCGCGCGATGCGGAGCACCCTCGACCTCACGTCCTGAGGGGAGGAGCTTTCGGCGGGGATGGCGAGCGAGACATCCCCGCCGCCAGAAACACCGCCAGAAACTCCGCCGGAAGAGCTGCCCGACCCGACCAGTGCGATCGCCCGCGCAAGCACGCCGTCGTCGACGCTGCGGCGAGCGCGGTCGTCCGCGAGCATCTCGATGAGCAGGCCGACCTCGCGCTGGGCGCGGTATGCGATCGGAAACCACGGCAGCGACGAATGCCAGGCACGGAACACCACGAGCACGATGTCGTGCCGCTGCGCGACGTGGGCCTTCTCGTGCTCGATGACCGCGCGCAGTTCGGCGGGCTCCAGGAGGTCGACGAGTCCGGCCGAGAACACGGTGACCGAACTCAGCGCGCCCGGGATGCAGTACGCCACGGGCGCCGGGGTGTCGAGGAGGCGTGCGGACGGGTCATCCGCCATCGGAGAACTCAGCAACTGCACGAGCTGCGCGTGGCTGCGGCGTTGCGCCTCAGCGCGGATCACCGTGACAACGAGATTCAGTACGAGGTGCACTCCGAACAGCAGGGCGGCGCCGAGGGCGAGAAGGTGCCAGGTCTCGGCGACGATCGTGCCGGACGCGAAACCGAGTAGAGCACTCAGCAGATCGGTGCCGAACGGCGCAAGCCCGAAAGTCAGGAGGGCACCCAGCATCGAGAGCCCACCGGAGAGCGCGATCGCCTGCCACAGGATGAGCGCCGTCGCGGGCGACCGGGCCGGCCACGACGCGCGCCCCAACGCGAGTGGAACAGGCCACGCCAGGGCGAGAGCGAGCACCGCGAGTGCGAGCGATGCGGTGAGCATCAGCTTCCGAGCAGTTTGCGCAGGGTCTCCGCCTCCTCGGGCGTCACCTGCCCGACGAAGCGCTCCAGAACAGCAGTGCGGTCGGATGCCGCACCCAGAACCTCATGCATGAGGTCGGCCATGTGGGTCTCACGCGTGGCGGCAGCGCGGTAGCGGTGCGGACGCGAAGCCCGATCCCGCGCCACGAAACCCTTCTTCTCCAGGCGCGACAGCACCGTCAGCACGGTCGTCGACGCCAGCTTGCGATCGGGGAGGGCGTCCTGGAGGTCGTACGCGGACAGCGTGACATCCTCCGCCCAGAGGAGCTCCATAATCGCTCGCTCGAGCTCACCCAGTGTTGCCATGTCCACAATTCTACACGATGTAGAAAGTTGTTCTACAGTGGTGTAGAAATAGTTCTACAAGACGTAGAAATACGAGTGGGACCTTGGTCCCTAGTCGCCGAGAGTGAGACCCGCGAGTCTCGACAGGCACACAGTTCGTTTTCGAGAGAGGCACCACCCGATGGAACTCGATCCGCTGCTCATCGCACGCTGGCAGTTCGGCATCACCACCGTCTACCACTTCTGGATGGTCCCGCTCACGCTCGGGCTCGGCCCGATCGTGATCGCGTTCCAGGCCATGTGGGTCAAGACGGGTCAGGACCGCTGGCTGCGTATGACCAAGTTCTGGGGCAAGTTGTACCTCATCAACTTCATCATGGGCGTCGCGACCGGCCTCGTGCAGGAGTTCCAGTTCGGCATGGCCTGGAGCGAGTACTCGCGCTTCGTCGGTGACGTCTTCGGCGCACCCCTCGCGATGGAGGGCCTGCTCGCGTTCTTCTTCGAGTCAGTCTTTCTCGGGGTGTGGATCTTCGGCTGGGGCAAGTTGCCCAAGAAGATCCACCTGGCTTCCCTCTGCCTCGCCGTCGGGGGCTCGATCGTGAGCGCCTACTTCATCATCGTCGCGAACTCGTGGATGCAGCATCCCGTCGGCGTTGAATTGATCGACGGTCGCCCGGTCATGACCGACATCTGGGCGGTGCTCACCAACAACACCGCGATCACGGCCTACAGCCACACCATCTTCGGCGCCCTCGGCGTCGGCGGCGCCTTCGTTCTCGGCATCGCCTGGTACCACCTCTGGCAGCGCCGCACGGACGGCATCGACACGGTAGACGCCACCGGTCGGGTCGTCGTCGGCGAGCGGATGGATATCCCGGGCCGCGACCGCGAAGACCATGCCGTCTGGCTCCGCTCCTTGCGTATTGGCGCGGTGGTCGCCGTGCTCGCGTTCGGCGGAGTCGCCCTCACCGGTGACCTGCAGGCCAAGCTCATGTTCGAGCAGCAGCCGATGAAGATGGCCGCCGCTGAGGCTGCCTGCCACGACGGCACGGCGTTCTCGCTCTTCGCGATCGGTGATCTCGGGGCGAAGGACTGCTCGCAGGTCGTCAACGTCATCGAGGTTCCGGGCATCCTGTCGTTTCTCGCCCACGGCGACTTCGACACCGAGATCAAGGGCGTGAACACGCTCGTTCCCGA
>Ga0247817_10001421_pt1 | contig 12581 bp, 9 predicted proteins | sample UWRJL212509R1_FD_178010 | JGI IMG/M metagenome (GOLD analysis project Ga0247817, IMG submission 178010) | Plant litter microbial communities from Arlington Agricultural Research Station in Wisconsin, United States - UWRJ-L212-509R-1 | ecosystem: Environmental > Terrestrial > Plant litter >... | reverse complement strand
ATATCGTAACCTAGTATTTATTACATAACTATGAAACAATTCCTTTTAACACTTTTTGCTTTTGCAGCTATGCTTTCTGCATCTGCACAAACTACAACAGAACCCGTACTTCCTAAAGACGATTATGTCGTAACCATTTCAACTTCTTATGGAGATATAATTTTATTGCTGTATAATCAGACTCCAGCGCATAAAAAGAATTTTATTGATTTGGCTCAAAAGCATTACTATGATGGAACAACATTTCATCGTGTGATCCTGGATTTTATGATTCAGGGCGGAGATCCATATTCTAAAGATTCTATTACTACCAATGATGGTACCGGCGGACCAGGTTATACGATTCCTGCTGAATTCAATCCAAATTTGAAACACGACAAAGGAGCTTTAGCAGCTGCACGTATGGGCGATGGTGTAAATCCTGAAAAGGCTTCAAGCGGGTCTCAATTCTATATTGTACAAAATAAGAAGGGAACTCCGTTTTTAGATAATAGCTATACTGTATTCGGACAAACGATCAGGGGCTTTGATATCATTGATAAAATTGCTCAGGTTCAAGTGGACGGTGCAAGCAGACCTTTGAAGGATATTCCTATGAAAGTTACGGCTGTAAAAATGAAAACGAAGAAGATTATTAAGCTGTATGATTGTGCATGGTTTTATAAGGTCCAAGACTAAAGCTTAAGGCTTGATACGACCTTAATTCATTTAGTTGATTAATAAGCAAGAAAACTTAATTCCGTGGTCTGTAGCATTCAACATAAAAAATTACTAATCACTGGACAAGCTTTAGGCCTTAAGCTTTAAGCGTTCGACTTAAAATAATTATTAACCATTAATCAAGCCTTAAGCCTTAAGCTTTAGGCCTTCGGCCCTATGAAAATTTTAATTACCGGCAGTAACGGTTTACTCGGACAGAAACTTGTTTCCTTATTATATCTGAAACCTGAGATCACGTTGATCGCTACGGCACGCGGAGCAAACCGCGATGAGATCTACGAAGATTATATCTACGAATCGATGGATATTACTTCTGAAGCGAATGTATTGGCAGTATTCAGAAAGCATAAACCGGATGCTGTTATCCATACGGCTGCTATGACACATGTTGATCAATGTGAGCTAAACAAAGAAGCTTGCGTAGATCAGAATATTACAGCAGTTAATCATATCGTAAAGGCATGTAAAGAGGTTGGTGCATTTTTATTGCATGTCTCCACCGACTTTATTTTTGATGGAACACGCGGACCCCTTACAGAAGAAGAAGTTCCGAATCCTGTCAATTATTATGGCTGGACAAAGTGGGAAGCAGAAAAAGCAGTAGAGAAATCCGGATTAAAATGGGCTATAGCACGTACCGTATTGGTATTTGGTGTTGTACAGGATATGAGCAGAAGTAATATCGTTCTTTGGGTAAAAAACAATTTAGAGCAGAAAAAAGAAATCAATGTTGTCGATGATCAATGGCGCACGCCAACATTGGCCGAAGATCTGGCGATGGGCTGCTGGTTGATTGTGAAAAATCAGGCTACAGGCATATTCAACATTTCCGGTGAAGAAATGTTAAGTCCATATGAATTGGCTTATAAAGTGGCAGATGTCTGGAAACTGGATAAAGGTTTGATCAAACAAGCAGATTCCTCTACGTTTACACAGCCTGCCATGCGTCCGCCCAAAACAGGATTTATTATTGAAAAAGCAAAAAAGCAGTTGGGATACAAACCCCATACATTGAAAGAAGGACTGGAATTGTTAAAAGAACAGTTAACCTCGTAGGGCGTATCGCTACACTCTTGATATTCGGCTAAGGCCAAACATCATAATGCCCCAAAAATCCATCCTTTAGATTCAAAGGATGGATTTTTTGTTTCCAATTTCTTATTTAACAAGGTTATTTTTAAAAACTAAAAATTTTTATACACACTATTTTAGAACCCATTTTCTGTAAAAAAGATGCTTTTTGAATAAAATAGGTTTGAATTTAAACTTATCAGTAAATTAAATGTGTTTTTTTTATAAAACTGCGTTCGATTTGTTAACATATGTTATTATTTTATTGGTGTAACACATTCATTTGTAGGATATTAATTGGGTGATTGTTTGTATATCGATTTTCTTTCTACTAGATTTGTATCATAATAAATGGAGTACTTGAAAAAGGAAACATGTTTCAAAATGTCTTACATAGCCAACTTTTGTTCGTTTAGTTGGCGAATAAGTTGATAAAAGGGTTAAGAGTTCCGATAACAATCGGAACTCTTTTTTTTGTATCCTATTCATTTTCTCCTTTATTTTATAGAATGGAAGAAACACAAAGTCTGGATGCTGCTATAAATGCATTCATCAGTCCAGTCTCCGATTTTATTACTTCAATTATTTTTTATTCTATTGAGATTTCAGACATACAATTCCCTTTAATTGTTTTATGGCTTATTGCTGCAGGATTATTTTTCTTTATCTATTTAAAAGCAATCAATATATCACGTTTCAGACTTGCAATTGATATTGTACGTGGTAAATACGACCAAGTGGCTTCGAAAGGAGAAGTAAACCATTTTCAGGCATTGGCAACAGCAGTGTCAGGTACAGTAGGCCTGGGTAATATTGCAGGTGTAGCCGTAGCAATATCTATGGGTGGTCCGGGAGCAACCTTTTGGATGATTGTTGCGGGTTTTTTCGGAATGATGACAAAATTTGCAGAATGTACGCTTGGCGTAAAATACAGAGAAATTAATAATGGTATCGTATCAGGTGGTCCTATGTATTACCTGCGTGACGGATTAAAGGCAAAAGGCTTACCCATTGCAGGAAAAATATTAGCCGTACTTTTTGCTCTTACTTGTATTGTTGGTTCTATGGGCGGAGGGAATATGTTACAAAGTAACCAGGCTGCAGTGCAAATGGTTGCAGTAACTGGTGGCTCAGAAAGTTTTTTCGCTCCGCATTTATGGGTTGCAGGAGTAGTGTTAAGTCTGCTCGTTGCAGCTGTTATCATCGGTGGCATCCGTTCTATTGCGCGTGTGACGGAGAAGATCGTTCCATTTATGTGCGGCTTATATATTATTACTTGTCTCTATATTATTTTCTCATCGTATACAAAGATTCCGTCAAGTTTAATGCTTATTGTTGATGGTGTATGGAAACCTGATGCTATATATGGCGGTGTTCTTGGCGTATTGATCATGGGGTTTCGTCGTGCATCTTTTTCAAATGAAGCAGGGGTAGGTTCTGCACCTATTGCGCATGCTGCTGTAAAAACAAACGAACCCGTAACAGAAGGTTTGGTCTCTTTGTTAGAACCATTTATAGATACGATTGTAATTTGTACGATGACTGCCTTAGTGATTGTTATTACGGGCGCATATAAGATTGAAGGAAGCAATGGGATTCAGCTTACAGATCACGCATTTACAAATACCGTGAGCTGGTTTCATTATATATTGTCTGTAACTGTATTTCTCTTTGCTTTTTCGACAATGATCTCCTGGTCTTACTATGGATTGAAAGCATGGGAATATGTATGCGGGGCAGGAAAATGGTCTAAGCTTATATACAAACTGATCTTTTGTTTTTTTATTGTTGTAGGTTCATCCATGAGCCTTACAAAGGTGATAGACTTTTCTGATGCCATGATCTTTGCCATGAGCATTTTTAATATCATTGGTTTGTACCTGTTAGCGGGGGAGCTAAAGCAGGATATGAATCAGTTCTTACATAAAATAGATACAGGAATTATTAAAAAACACACGTAACTTTTTAACGAATATGTCTTTTCAATCAGCTAAACATGCTCATGGTTCTTCGAATCGTGAAGCAAAAGGATTTTTATTTTTAATTCTTTTACTTGTAATCCCATTTTTAATCCAGTACAGCTATAGAGCAATATGTTATGAACCGAAGGAAATCAATTTGTCCGGCATTGAATATTTAACAGATTCATGCGAAACAAAAACTTCTTTTAATAAAAATCAATATAAAAGTGATCAAGGATATAGCAAACAGAATTATGTATATAACAAGCCTGTTGCCGGTAAACCTGGGGTTGTAAAAATAGTTGACATAAATAGTGCTGATACTACGCTTTTGAAAACATTGCCTGGTATTGGATCTGTTTATGCAGCACGTATTGTTAAATATCGAAAGTTATTGGGTGGTTTTGTATCTGTTGATCAAATCAAAGAGGTATATGGAATTAAAATCGAAACCTTTGATCAGATTAAAAGTCAAATTACACTTACAAAATCATCGGTTATTAAAATACCTGCAGACTCGCTATGGAATAAGCCATATGCATTTTATCATCCATATTTGAGTAAAGAATTGAAAGCACAGATTCAGGCAGACAATAAAAAAGCTGCTTATTCAAATTCGAAATTACAGGAGATTATTGCGAAAGCTAATAGTTTGTTCGCTGAATATATTGCCTGGTAAGATTAAGGTGTCATTCAGATGTGAACTTCTACAGAAAAGAATTAAATTTACCATTGTAAAGGATTTGTTGAAGCTCGATCTGTTAAAATAGTAGTTGAGATAAATGAGTTTAAAGAAAATAAAAGCACACATTTGTAGCAAATAATTCAATCTTTATGGTTTTCAGTAGTATTCTATTCTTATTGTATTTTTTACCAATATTCTTAATTACGTACTACATAACACCTGCACGTTTTAAAAATGTTTCAATTCTTGTATTTAGTATTTTCTTTTATGCCTGGGGTGCACCTAAGTTCGTATTTGTAATTTTGGCAACAACCTTTTTTGATTTTTATATTGTTCGTTTAATGTGTACAAGTGAAACTGTACTTAGGAAAAAAATATTTCTGGCAATTTCAATAAGTATTAATTTAGGTTTGCTGTGTTATTTCAAATACTCTAATTTTTTTATTGAAAATGTAAATGTTGTTCTTACTTCATTCGGATTAGACTATATAAACTGGGTTAAAGTAATCTTACCAATTGGGATTTCATTTTATACATTCGAGACCATCACATATGTGGTAGATACCTATAGAGGAGTTCACAAACCTTTAACGAATGTTTGGGATTACCAGGTTTATATCATGCTTTTCCCAAAGTTGATTGCTGGCCCGATAATTCGATACCACGATCTTGCTGATCAGATTGAACCTGTTGAAAGAACGAACAGATCTACTGTGGATGATAAGTTGATCGGTTTTTATCGGTTCGCGATCGGGCTCTCCAAAAAAGTACTGATTGCAAATCAAATTGGAATTTTTGCTGACGGTCTGTTAAATAAAGATATATTACTGCTAAATTCAAGTGAAGCCTGGTTGGGAATCATTGCATATTCATTTCAGATTTACTTTGATTTTTCAGGATACTCGGATATGGCAATTGGTATTGCGAAAATGATCGGCTTTCAATTTCCGGAAAATTTTAATAATCCCTATACAGCCACGAGTATTACAGATTTCTGGAGACGTTGGCACATCTCTGTAAGCAGCTGGATGAAAAACTACCTTTACATTCCTTTAGGCGGGAATAGAGTAGCATCAAAAGGGAGATTGTATTTTAATCTTTGGCTGGTGTTTTTAATTTCAGGATTGTGGCATGGCGCTTCGTGGAATTTCATTATTTGGGGGGCATATCATGGAGCCTTTTTGATTTTGGAACGCGTATTTTTACTGGATGTATATGAAAAAATCGGTAAGTGGTTTCGGATTGCTATAACGTTTATTATTGTAACTATTGGCTGGGTTTTCTTCCGCTTAGAAGATTTTAGCAGTGCCATTCATTTTATACAAAAGCTAGTTGAATTTAATTTTCATGCGATTGATCTCGACAATAGAACAATCATTGTTTTTGTTTCGGCAGCATTCTTTTCATTTCTTGTCGCAACTACAATCGGAAAAAAAATACAGGATTACTTTTATTTTGATGCATACGGTAATTTAAAACATACGCTGGTATTTAGTATGTTGGTATTATGTGTATTAATAGATATCAGTTTAATATCTGCTTTTGGGTTTAATCCATTTATTTATTTTAGATTTTGATACAATGAAATTATCTAAAATATATAAAAAATTCTTATTTGCTTTATTTATAGTGCTTATATCATGTGTGATATGGTCATTTAAAATGAAGGTATTCCAGTTCGATAAAATTAATGGCAGTTTTGAAAAAAGTATATTGATTAATTTAAATGTCAGCAATTGGCTTTCTGGCGATTTTCAAAAATCTTTAGAAGAATATGTAGTGCTGAATAATCATTTAAGTCCATTGTTTGTCCGTATACATAATCAATTCGAATATGCATTTTTCAACACGTTGCATATGGACAATAGTGTGGTAGGCAAAGAAAACTATTTATTCGCAAATGTATATATCGATGCTTATTATGGGAGAGATTTTATTGGTGAGGATTCATTAAGAATATACGTGAAGAAAATTAAATTTATTCAGGATACGTTAAAAAAGCTGAACAAAGAATTTATTTATATTCAAGCGCTGGGTAAAGCTTCTTTTTATCCTGAATACATTCCGGATCAATTAAAGAAAGGTAATGTAAACATTACAAATTATTTTGTTTTAAAGAAATTATTGGATGAATATAAAGTTGATTACATAAATTTTCGCCCTTATCTTTTAGCTGCAAAAGACACAAGCAGATATCCTTTATTTACTCAGCCAGGCACTCACTGGAGCAAGTATGCTATGGCATTTGTTATGGATTCAATTAATAATTTTATTGAGCAAAGAAGACAAATTGATTTGCCTGAATTGTACTGGACGGAAGTAGAAATAAAACATGCACAGAATGAAGATAACGATTTAGCCAGCGCTTTAAATTTGTTATTCCCATTCAGTACTCAAAAATATGCCTATCCTAAATTGAAATTCGAATCACATGCAAACAAAGATACTCCCCAATTACTTATGGTTGGCGATAGTTATTTTGGTAATTTATATGAGGATAATTTTTATTGTTCATTTGATTCAACAAGCCAATTTTGGTTTTATAATACATCTGTATCATCATTGAGTTTTCCTGCCAAATTACATAAATATCAATTAAATCAACTTGAGGTTTTAAAAAGTAGTGATATTGTAATTTTGGGTTGTACAGAGCATAATATTAAAGGGCGCAGCTGGAATTTTATTGATGATCTTTACGGCTATTATAAATATGGCAATACAACCAGCCAACATGAAATCAGCTTTATGAAAAAAGTTGATAGTTGTAAAGCGTTAGCCAACAAAAATATTCTGTCAGAATCAGAAATAAGAGAAATTGCTGAGACGCAGCATGTATCAATAGATTCAGCTACAACAATTAAATGGTTGTGGCAATTACAAACAAAGCTGCATTAATTGATTTAACACCGGAATATTTTATAACCAATAGACAGCAGAGATGATTGCTGTTTTGTAGATTATTTTAAATTAATTTTACTCATCGGAATCATTTCTTCGTTTTCAGCATCCCACAATTTTAGTCGGAAGCATTTCCACATATCGATCGGGTTCCATGTAGTTGTTGCTGCAAATTGCAATTCAGGAATTCCTTTCATCGCTTCAGGTAATCTATAAAATGGAATTCTTGAATTTAAATGATGCACGTGGTGATAACCAATATTTCCTGTAAGCCACTGCAGTATCGGAGTCATTGTCATGAAACTTGTAGATAATAAAGCAGCATGGTCGTATTTCCAATCGTGGTTTTCACAAAATTGTGCTCCGGGGAAATTGTGCTGCGAATAAAATAAATAAGATCCCATTGCAAAGGATACAAAAAACGGAAGGAACCAGCTTATCAAAAATGTTTCAAAGCCAAGAGCATACCAAATGCAGGCTGCAGAACCAATGTGAAGCACTAAGGCCAATAAGGAGTCCATATGTTTTTTTGGGCTCTGAATAAATGATTTAATATTCAGCCAATATATAAACAGCGTAACATGACCAAAGATTACCGTAAGAGGGTGGCGATTTAACAGATAAATTCGACGTTCATTTTTTGTAAGGCTTAAATAATAATTTTTGGTAATTGTAGGATAGGAGCCAATCCCATTTGCGGTTAATTTTGAATTGTGATTATGATGATGGTCGTGTGAGCGTTTCCATACATTTTGAGGCGTAAGCATAAATACGCCAAATGCCTTCATAATGATTGTGGCAATCTTAGAATTCTGAAGAATGGCGTGATGCTGATAATCATGATACACCACAAACATGCGTATGTAAAATAAACTTGTTATAAAACTGCAGGCAAGTCGTACATATATAGGTAGCGAGGTTGAAAAAGTCAACGCTATGAATAAGATCATAGCGCTAAGTGTTATGATAGTCTCAAACCAGCTTCTCGATCGATTTTCAAGAGTATATTGTTTGCTTGATAAAATTAATTCTTTACCTGAACGCATAGGGGGAATTCGTAAGTGGTTAGGAATAGTTCTATACGGTAGAACTATAAAGTTGTTCGGGAATATTTCCAGCGCTTATGCGACCACAGCCAGGTGGCAGGATTTATACGGATTTCTTCCTCTAATCTGTTTGTGAACTTCTCTGTAATCTGCCCTTCAGTCGTTTCTTTGGGGAATTCAAATAAAAGCTCCGGATGGATTTCGTAATAACCTCTTTTGATTCGTTTCACATTCATGAATACGATTGGATAATCAAATTTTATAGCAAGTTTTTCAGGCCCAGTAAATACTGCAGTGTCTTGATTTAAGAATGTTGTCCAGTATGCCTGATCTGCCCAAGCCGTTTGGTCAGCAATTAAGGCTGTAGCCGTAATTTGTTTTCTGTTGCCAACCATTGTGCGCAGTGTATTAACCGCAGGGGTGATTTGAGTACCAAATTTGGTTCTCATACCCGACATCATTTTTTCAAAATACGGATTGGTTAGCGGAAGGTATGCTACAACCAATTGATAGTTTGTATTCAATGAAAAGCTTGGTCCGGCCCATTCCCAATTGCCATAATGGCCCATAACAATGACTAAGCTTTTATTTTCGTTGTAAAATGTATCAAGCCACTCAGGCTTGTGAAACACACAACGTTCTTTCGCTTCTTTTTCAGACATGGTTAATGTCTTCAATGTTTCCAATACCAAATCACATAAATAACTGTAATAGTTTTTATATAATACTTTGATTTCTGCAGTGCTTTTTTCAGGAAATGAATTCCTAAGATTTTTCATCACTACCTTTTTACGGTAACCGGATAAAAGTAAAATGAAGTAAAAAAAGTCTGAAAGTATATAAAGTGCCCAAAATGGAAAAGAAGCAATCAGGTAAATAAGAGGATAAATTAAATAAAAGACGACTCTTTGCATACGGTAAATTTTTACAATATACTACAATTATGCCTGCGACCACGATATAAGGGCAAGTATCTGTCTTGTACATTTATATCCAAAAAAGAGTTTAGTCATATTCAAACTGATTATGACTAAAAAAAGAGATCATGGCTGTATATGATTAAATATGTATATATAAGACTGCTAGTCTATTGACATATAATAATGTAATAATCTAAGAACAGGATGTACATATGTGTACTTAATGAGATGTAATTTAATTTGTTTCGTTTGTTGCAAGAATCAATACCTATACTAATTTCTTATTCAGTAAGGAAATTCAACTTTTGGAAAAATATATTGGGGTTTACTGAATGAAAATGAGAGGATAAAATCCATATCTTCAGAAAAAGCGCTTTTAGATAAATTGATGGCTAATATTCCATGTTTAATCATCAAAAAAGTATAGCGTGACGCTATAAATTATAATGTTTAACCATCAAATTTTTATAATTAAATTTTGATTGTGTAAATTATTTTGATAGTTAACAGAATGGGAGTATTTTTGTAAAGGAATACTCAATCTGTTTAATACGTATTAGAACATGAAGATTTTTATTCAATTCGTTATAGTTTTTATAGTACTGAATACCTCTCAAATTGCTTTCGGTCAAACTGTATTTACCGGCTGGTATCAGGATGATACTGTTACAATAGCAAAAGGAGGATCACTTTATGTTGAAGGAACATTTAAGACAAATAACATTACCTTTAATGAAGGTGATATATATGTTGAAGCCGACATTGAAAATATGCATAGTACCAGAGTTGGATTTCCGAATCCGGTTGGTTCAGCTATTTTAAATGGCACTCAGGATCAAAAAATTATTGGTAACTGGAATTTTAATGAGCTTCGTTTAGACAAACAGTCTGGGAACGTATCCATTGGCCATAACATAAGCATAGATTCTTTACTTGCTTTTCGAAAAGGAAACCTATACATAGATAATTTTACGGTAGATTTAAAAAACGAAGGCGCTATTGATAATGAAACCAATGATAATCGTGTATATGCGGTGGATGGTGTTGTTACAACAACCCGTCATCTTCAGGAACTCAAAAAAACAACTGATATTGCGGGTTTAGGAATATTCATAGAATCTGCTGACTATAGCTTCGGAACAACCACAATAACAAGAGGACATACTGTTTTTGCTGATGCCGGTTCAGGCAGTATTGCGCGCTACTTTGATATTGTAAAAAGCGATCAACATCCTGTAGATGCTATTAAAATCAGATATTTTGAAACGGATAATATTACAAGTGAAAATCGATTGCAATTCTATTCGTATAAAACGACTTTACCTACCTGGCAACCGAGAGGTGGTGTAGTAAATGAAGTCGACGATACAATTATTGCTCCTTACTATCAATATTTGGAATCAGAACGCATAACACTTGCACCTGCTTCTAATAACGCTACATGTTCGCATAATGATCCTAATTATGTGGAAGCAATTTATTTAGTTGCTTCAAATGCATATACATTAGATAGTTTATATTTCAAGAACCTTTCTATTTCAAAGAATAAAACCGCTTCATTAAGTTATATATGGAATTTTGGAGACGGAACCAGTGTAGACTTCGAAGATACATTTCACATTTATCAGAATCCGAGCGTTTTTTCGACAAGCTTAATGGTTAGTAACGGATTGTGTTCAGATATGAGGCAAAAGGATATTGCCATTACAGTTGCGCCGCCTGCACGTCAGATCGATCTGGCTTACGGCGGGATTCTGAATTCATTCAGTTATTACCCGAATCCATGCAGCGGTACGCTAACTGTTAATGCTGAATTTTCAAATGAGTTCCCATCTGTGATATCTATTTTTGATATGCTTGGACGGAAATTTTTCGAAAGTACATATACTCAAAAAACAATTTCAGATCAACTTCCTCTGCATGAATATGCAGCAGGCATGTATATAATAGAGCTTCAGGCAATGGGCAAACATTATACCTATAAAATCATTAAAGATTAATTCTTAAAAAGGAACAGTGAATCCCATTCGATTTTACATTATCGTTTTTTTAGTTCTAAGTGCATATTCCCCGATTTATGCCCAGGATCTGGAAAAAATAAATTGGAAACAGCCCATCAAAATTACAGGTGGACTTAATATTACAAATACACTATATCAATCAAAAGGTATGGCTGCCCGTCGTGACCCTTGGTACTGGATGATTAATGGAAACATCAACGCAAATGTTTTTGGGGTAGTCGCTGTGCCCATTTCTTTTCAGGTAAGTCAGCAAAATAAAAGTTACACGCAGCCTTTCAATCAGTTTGGTATGAGTCCGCATTATAAAGCCTGGACTGTACATGCCGGTTACCGATCCCTGCAATACTCTACATATACGGTTGGCGGAAATGTATTTCTTGGCGGCGCTGTCGAATACAAACCTGATCAATCACCATTTTATGTTAGTGTTATGTATGGCAGATTTCAGAAAGGTGTAAACGAATATGGAATGAACGGATTGGTATCCGGTTCACCTGCATATGAGCGCTGGGGCTATGGGGCAAAAATCGGTTATCAAAAAAACGGTCGATCTGTTGCCCTTCAGGTGTTTAGAGGAAAAGACGATGCAGCAAGTGTAAGCGATTCAATTGCCAAAGCTGCAAATATAAGTCCGGGTATGAACTTTGTCTGGGGACTTACTACCAAACAAGCCCTTTCCAGACATATCGTAATAGATCTTGAATTTGCAATGAGTGCGTATACATACGATTACAGAACAGACCAATCAGATTTAGCTACATCAAAATACTTAAACGGCTTGGGAAGTTTTTTCACAACAAACTCTTCAACCAAAGTAAACAATGCTTTTCAATCAGCGATCAATTACAATCAAAAAAACTATCAGTTAAAATTTGCTTATCGTAGAGTTGGTCCTCAATACTTAACCATGGGATCTGTATTCTTAAATAATGATGTTGAAGATATTAGTGCCGGTATTACATGGAAAATGCTGCAGCAAAAAATGACTGCATCCGTTACAGGCGGGGTGCAGCGAAACAACTTAGATAATAAGTTAACTCAAAAAGCAGTACGTAATGCCTTCGCTGCTTCCCTGATGTATGCGCCTAGCAGGAAATTAAATTTAATGGCGCAATATTCAAACTTTCTTTCGAATACAAAATTCAATAATACCAATGTTACTGCCAATCAATTGAGTTTGCAGCAGAATAGTGATTCCATTCAGTATAACCAGGTAACACAAAATTCCTCGTTAAATGCAAACTATACTATTGGCGATA
>Ga0247817_10001420_pt1 | contig 12591 bp, 6 predicted proteins | sample UWRJL212509R1_FD_178010 | JGI IMG/M metagenome (GOLD analysis project Ga0247817, IMG submission 178010) | Plant litter microbial communities from Arlington Agricultural Research Station in Wisconsin, United States - UWRJ-L212-509R-1 | ecosystem: Environmental > Terrestrial > Plant litter >... | reverse complement strand
GGCAAAAGGGACAGTCGACGAAATCGGACTGATCCCCAAGCAATCGCAAAGGCGTGACGATGGCAACCCCATCCGTTTGATCGGGCTTCATGGGAGATGCCAGCCGCTGATATCCCTCCGTGTCGCTCGGCTGCACCGTGATATTCTGAGCTTCCGACGGGCCACTGCCGTCGGTGCCGGTTGTCGCGACAGCATCGCTCTGGCTCAGCTTCCGGAGCTCGGTGTCCTTCGCGCAAGCACGTGATCCGGTGCGTTGGACGGCTTCGGGAAGCTGAGAGAGGCTGACGACGGGTTCGGGGAGATCACTATATTCAGCAGGTGGGATGGGCTCCGGGAGGTTCAGGGAGTCCATCCTCTTTGGTTTGGCATCAATTCTATGTTTTTCTTAGCACTTGCGTGATTCAGGTTCGGGGGTGGGAGGTGCCCTGGCCTACGTTTTCGCGTCGCGTTGCAGAGGTTCCGGGGTTCGCGTCTCAGATAGTGGCGGTGAGTCTTGGACGATCTTTTCTTCAGAAGCTGGAGGTGCTATGTGCTCAAATTCTGGGGATGTCTGGTCCTTCCCCTTGCTGTCTTCACTGGGACTGCGCCCTAATGGAGATTTGGCCATTTTGTCGCCGCCGGCTTCCGCAGAATTGCAAGAGGAAGAGAAAATGCATCCGACTCCGGTTGGGTAATTTGAAGCAAGGACATGCCAGGGATTGAGCTCCTCCGAGACCGAGGGTCCGAGGCCGTGGCTTGCTTGATGCAACCCCTGTTAGTGGCGCTAACAACCATCCTGGTAGTGGCTTGACTCTCGAAACAGTGAAAGTTGAAATGTTGAACATTTGTTTCTTTAATAGAACAGCAAAGAGGCGGGAAAGCATTTGTAGCTGCTTAGTGCGAAATGTCCCTGAACCTGGGGACACGAAGTAGTTAGTTTTCAGGCTTGTATTGTCAATTGCTAGGTGGCACCGACTTAGAGTATTAGTTACTCTCTGAATATAATACGGAGTAGTACGCCTCGTTTAAAGGAAGCTGGGATGAAATCAGGCCCGTTTCATTTCTAGTTCGCTTACTCTAATTACCGCGGAATTGTTAATTGCTTATGTTTCCTAAAGGATAGGAGAGTTATCCATTGCGGAGCCTGTTAGATATAAAGCTCAGCCTATTATGCCACTAAGCGTAGTTTAATTTTACCGTAAGGCCGAGGTATAGTAGAAACCAGCGTTTAGACGCTAACTACAGAAGAAAACCAAGATCCTTAATTCGATACGATCCTTACTCCCTTACATAGTCCTTTAAACTAGGATCCACAGTCGCCACCTTATCTACCACGTCCCTCTACAACCTATCTACGAATTTGTCTCCCTCCGGCTTATTAAGAAACGCGGCGCCGTTGATATAATTATTAGCTGTAACTAGCTCTAGGTAGCTAGGAGAGAATAAGAAAGAACTTATAAGTCGATCCGATTATTCTATATAAACTTACCGCTGGTTTCCCCGCCTACTACGACCGTTACGTAGATAAGGGTTCGCGTACCCTCGTTTACCGTACGGGCCATAGTCTTACGTACCAGCCCTATAATACCCCGTAGGACGAGCTGTAGGTTTTTATCGAGGCCGGTTTAAATAAGACCCAGATATAGATTGTTAACGATAACCTTAAACGGAGCTAACGTAGCTAGGCGGCGGGTTAGCGCGCTAACGACGAGCTTACTATCGGCGTAACGGTAAAACCGGTTGTAAAGGGCGTAGTCGTTAAAGTAGTCGAGGATATTACGGCCGTCCGCGACGGAATACTTAATAAGGGTATTTTAGGAGATCTGTATAACCGACTTTATAAATGTAATTCGAGTAAGGCTACCCCGGATAGTAGCGGTCGATCGTAGTAAAGGGAGTAGCTCGAGGTAGATAAGGACGTAGGTATTAGGTTAGGGCGCAGGGTGCGTAGAAGGACTGTGGCATTAGAGGTTACGTAAGCAGCGTTATGTTTATTTATATTATTGTAAGCTACTAGGACTTTCCCCCTTAGGCAGGTAGGCAGGTAGAGAGACGGCTAGAATACGTTAATTAATACCACTCTTTTAACTACTATACGCTTATTATTATAATATCTTAACACTTAAAAGGTATGCTCAGAGCGACTTTTACGACAATTCTTACCTCCCTTACCCTAATCCCCGTTATTACGAGCTAAAGGCGAGAATTAATCCCTAATACTAATATACCCCGGAACCTATTACATATAGGCTGTAGATAGCTTAGTCCAGTTCTATAGTTTGCATATAGCTTCCTGTTTAGTATAGTAGTTTACTTTACCTATTTATTAGCCTTGGTTTTATTAAACTTTCGTAAGCTAAGTATGGAAAGTAAGATTTCTAAACTTATATAGTCCGATTATATTTACTTTTACTCTTCTTATAACTTATAACGGTAATACCTCCGTTGTTAAGAAGGATATCGAGTTCCTTAACTTCTCGTTTAATACGGGCGGTAAACTAAAAACCCGAGTTATAGTTATCGAGGTCGAGCTCGAAGACCTGGATAACAGTATTAGGATTAGTCTTAGTAACCCCGTGATCCCTCCGTAGTACGGAGGTAGCCTTTTCGCTACGGGATATAAAGTGGTAGGTAAGAATTAACTTAAATACTCTAAGTATAAGGAATTATCTTACAACCTCGAGGCCGAGACCGGCGTTACCACCCGTTACAATAACCGTTTTACCGGCTAGGTTAGTCCCCGATAGCGTTAAAGGTATTAGTATTTATCCTATAATATCGGTCGAGTCCGTTTATAAAACATAGATGCTGGCGATCCCTATTTACTACGCCCGCAGTCTCAGTAATCCTCTTAAATATCCCTTCCTACTCTTGAAAAATCCCTATCTCCCCACTACTAAGTATACAATATTCTGGCCGCGGTTTAAGCCCCAAGCGTACTAAATAATAGCTGGCTTTAACGGCGCGTAGTTATTACAACCTATGCTCTAGAAGCCAGACTGTAAGGCGGTACGCTGTTAAAGGGGTTCTAGGTAACAGGGGTAAATAAAGGTTACGTAAGGTCCAGGCGGGTCGTATTATCGTCTTTAACAGGGTATTTTATAAAGAGCTTAAAGAAGGTACTTATAAAATTATAGACGAGAACATATATTACTTACGTAAGGAATAAAAACCAGTTCCTTATATAAGGGCTATCTACTAGTCTTTTTATACTAGGCTATTTAGGTACTAAAGAGTAGTGTTAGGAAGCTAACGCTTTTAGTCCCGGGCTCGGGTTAAAAGTCGTCGGTTATCAGCTAATTGGCCGTGTAGGAGGACCCGACACAAACTGTCCCGATGCCGGGTTAAAAGGTGTCGGCCCTTAGCTGATTGGCCTGGCTAATTAGCTGGCTCCTTCTTATTGGATTGTCATGACGGCCTTAGGCCTTCCCTAGTCCTACGGTCCTGGTTGTCCCGTCTTAGAACTGGGTTATAACAGTAGTATTAAGCCGAGTTATACCGTCGGCGCCGTTCCGGGCACTTTATCAAGGCTCTGGAAGGGGTAAAGTTGACCCGATGTACGAGATGGCGGTCTTGGCGAAACCTTAATTCGGCCTGCACCCCAAGCCAGTGCGCGCGCACTCGCCTGCTCTGGGGGCGTGGTTGTGTTCGGCCATCTTGAAAGACTTGGCAATGCGGCCATGTATTGGTGAGACTTGAAAATTTGAAGACAGCTTAAGGCATCACTCTGCATACCTACCTATGATGGTCATCAACAGCGTGCAATCGTAAAAGGAATTGTGCGAGTTTGCGGGCGTGCTCCTGCAACAGAGGTCCCAGCACTTCGGCCACAGATCAATCCTCCCCTGGCATCAGTGTTCAGTGGCCCGCCAATCCGCGGCGGTCAAGGCCATGAAAGCCACGCCTAACCCCATCCGAACTAGCCTGGCGGGGCAGTTTGCAAACCAATTCGCTGCTCGAGTTGAGCCAACAGTCGAGTCACTGCCTGACATTAATTCTTCGGGACGAAAACCTAGCACAAGTGACGGGAATTGCGTCTCGAAGTGAGCTAGGAGCAAAATTCAACCGACATACTAGGTGCTAGTAAACATCATTTCGGTGTAGGCGACTTATTTGCACCAAGTCCTTTGGCAGTCGCCTGGACGAAGGACAATGGACACATGCACGCTACCCATGTTGTTGAGTGCACGTTGCGCGTACAAGACGCCGTCGAGAATACAAAGATTAAAGCGGGAGACCTGCGATGGGGGGAAGAAAGGCGACAACATGCTCTTTAATTTTAAGGTTCGGTTTCTCCATTAGCAAATATACGGTGGTGGAGAGATCGATGGCCAAGTCAACTGAATAAACGTTATGGCCTCTGTATCTATTTATGTATAAGCTGGGTGAGTTATGGCTGATAGTATGTCCTGAGATAATAGATGAGAAGCTCAGATAATGCTCGCTGAATTCCCTACTTCTGGTGAATTTAATTAGATCAATATATCGACTATAAAGTGGTCTGGATGGGGTATCCCGGCGCCAGAGCCATGCCAGCGACCGATGTTGAGCAGAGACTCGTCAACTAGGTATCGTACAACCAAATACTAGAGGCCTACACGGCTCCGCTCACCACCTTTTTAGCCACAATGTACGGCCGCGTATCACCCTTCCCACTCGCATGATACTCCGTCTCCGTAACCTCAAATCCCGCTTCCTCCATCTGCTTGCGTAACTGCCCTGCTGTGAATCCACCCACGAACGGCGCCAGCCCAACCGCCCTGCCCAGCGACACCATAGGGAGCAACACTGCCCCAAAGGTCATATCCTTGATACACGGCGTCTTGGAGATGAACAACCCCCCCGGTACCAGCAGCGAATTCACGCTCTTCAATGTCCCAGCCATATCCCGGACCAGATGGAGATAGTTGAACCCCAGCACAGCATCGTACTTGGTCGGCGCCGAAACAAGCTCCTCGGCAGTGGCGCTACGGAAGGAGAGACCTGGGATTGCCTCCTTTCCGGTGCTGGGGTTGGCACTTGCTTCAGGCATCGATAGCTTCCCATTTGCAATCTCAATCATCCCCGGCGAGATGTCGGTGCCGAGGTAGCTCCGCGCATGAGGCGCCAGGTGCATTGCTGTCGTGCCGGTTCCGCAACCGAGTTCGACGACGGCATGGTCGGGCTTGAGGAGTGTGAGGGTCTTGTCTAGAGTGCGTTGGTAGCCGGCTTGGTCCGAGATGGGGGATTGGGAGTATTTTGGCGCGGTCTTGTCCCAGAAGCGGGTGTCTGCGTCAGGAGGTGTGTTGGTGGCCATGATGAGGTTTGTTTGCAGCCCGCTTTTGGAATCTGGAAGAGACGATTGATGCTCAAGAGGCAAGTGATACCGCTCACAGTAGCGTGTGAAGTTTAGGTTGCAATGTTGGTTGAGTATTGAACGGGGTGGTTATTATGGGATATGCTTTCATTTACCTGCACACATTGCCAGTGGTTTCTGCAATCGGGTGAGGGCCACGTCACTTCTCAGCTGAGGTTTTGTGCCAAGATCGAAACTGGCGGGGTGACGCTGCGCATTACGTCTCGTCCCACCATTATTTTCAGTCACAGCTCTGACGGTGTTACATTGCCGAAGCCTTGCATTCCCATCTGTAAACTTTCTGGTAGAACGCTCAGACGGTGTCTTATACGACGCGGGACGTAATCACCGTCCACGACGGCACTAGATTTCCACCTTGGCGAGCTTGAGGAAGTCGGTTAGGGCCTGTGCCGAAAGACGCGTGAAGAAACTGTCCTCAAGCAAGAAGCCGAGATTAATGGTGTTACGGCTCGGCACGGAGGGCGTCTGTGCTTCAAGCCACTCAATTGACAGCCCTTCGCGGCACCGGCCGATATCAATCAAGGACACGAGTGAAGTTACTTCCTAGGTACTAGTAGCGTCGACTTTTTCTCCAGGAAGGCGTTTGTAGGGTTATGGTTACTTAACCCTAACACCAACCCCAAAGAACCCTGATTGAGGGTGTTACTTATGCCCGCAATTATGCAGAGAGGTTCTCGCGAGACATGCGCCGCATATGAGGAGAATCCTTGAGGAAATGGACGTGCTTAGGGGACTCTGCTGACAGTACCTACCTTATGCACTTCCAGTGAGTTACCAACCATGAAGCTGCGATCCCGAAACAAGCTATCTGATCGCTGGGCGAGCTTAAAATAACCACCAGCGTTTGATTTTCATGGAATACTGACTGCAAAGGGAGGCTGGCACCAGAGAAAATTAGAGGCCTGTGAACAAAAACTGGCCAAACACTAGGTACCTATGTATCTAACACCCAGCGGAGCTGTTGGGCAAAGCAGGTCTTCTCTGGATACGGTAACTAAGTACGCTTAGTCCTGTCGTTCATTTTCGCCCGTTAAATCCAAACCTTCTTCGTCCACATCCGCATCAGGTTGGCGCAATGCGCTAGTAAGGGTGCACTTGATCCCCAACGCCGGAAAGGAGTCTCGGACGGAAGTCCAGTCCCGCTCCTGTGTGATTCTTCCCTGTCGTTGACCGGGTTGGGGATAATCAGCTAGGTCAATGACGTTATCAAACGTAACGTTCGTCATCAGCGGGAACTGCCCAGACGCTGCAGCCGAGGCAAGGGATCTGCACTCAGAAAGCGCACAGAACTGCATCATATGCAGCTTTTTGAGCGAACGCGGCAGGATCGAGACGAGGCAAACCTGCTCTGGGATAGAGCGCGCATAGAGGTCACGCGAGTTGAGTTGCAGCATCTCGAGAAGAGGAAACTCGACAAAGCTCCCAATCGGATCCTCCAGCGGCCGGTCTGACTCGAAGTAGTTCAGGGATATTCGTCTGAGCGTGAGGCTCCGAGAAGCGAGGTTCGCCGTCGCCTCGCCCGGGGTGTGTTCATCATCCTCCTCGTAGCGCTCCATACCGATGGTGCCACCACCCGAGTGGTATTCAAAGTCTTGCAAGGCCGGCAAATGCTCCAAGAGGTGGGTGAGGCTCTCGAGGGATAGATTCGAATGGATCAGCCTGACGGTGGTGATGTTTGGATAGACGGAGATAAAGGCTACGCCGCTACATAACCGTATCCAGAGACACTTGAGACGGGGTGCCGCGGCAAGGGTAAGTCCCCCGATGCGGTCATCTGAGTCCTTGAGGCAAAAGCCTCCTCGATGGTGGCCGTAGCCCACATCCAAGATGCATAGGCTCGCGGGAATGCTTGGATTGGCAGCGAGCTGTCTCCAGGCATCACGCTCATTGTCGCATACCTCGTAAGGAGCAGGTGTCATGGTGGTGAAATGCTGGAGAGATGGCGCTCGGGTAAACAGTTCGCGCACCGCCGTAGCGTAATACGCAGTGCACTCCTGGACGTCGCTCTCAGGGCTGTCCGCCTCGCTTCTTGCGAGGGAGGACTGTTGCTCGGAGACTGCGGTGGCGTCTTGCGGAGGTGGTTTGAGTTTGAAGAGCTGGCAAACAGTGTTGACTATCGGCTTTTGTTCTGGCTTCAAGTTCAGATGCTCTAGCCAATTCAGCTCACCTTCCCAGTGATAAGATTCAAAGGAGGCTCTCCGCACATGGGCGGCCAAGTATGGTTTCGTAGATAAGGTGAGGAGGAAGCGGAACGTGGCGGGCGGGTCTCGGACTGGGAACTCGTGGTAGAGGATCGGTGTCGCGATGGCGGATATGGCCTTTGACACGAGACAAAGACTTGTCAGTGCCATGATTCCTGGCTCCTGGAACCTGGACTGCGATTGGAATTCCGACTCGTGCATCCCATCGAGGCAGTGGCGGCAGAGGTACTGAAAACTCTGCAGGAGTAGTTCAGTTGGAAGGCAGGCTAATGCGGCCTGGGACGACATGGTGATACGTTGTACACGAATGCGTTTGGCTTGGGGAGAAGGCTTTCCGGCTTTCCCAGGTGGATGGTGACTGAGTTAAATGTAGTTTTCTGATGAAACAAGCAGGGGTAGTAGCTGTCTGCTCCCGGACACCAGCCATGTGGGTAAGTGGGCCGGGACGGGACGTCAACGGATAAACGGGTCCAACTTCCTGATAACCGGGTTCAACTTCAGGGGTTCTAAACACCAACCCAAAAGTCAATAATGGGGAAAAAGAGGGCGTTAGAAACCCATCAAAGAAAAGATTCTGCCAACTAAGTCAAAGCAGGGTGTAAAGTGTACAACTCGCTTGTCTGTACGACTCGCTTATCACAACGTTAGGCTTGCAACTTTTACCATACCTACCTACTTAGCACTCCGTGTTTCATGCTTGGCGTAATCGATCTGTACTTGGTGTCGCGGCTGCGGCAGTGATGGCTAAACGTAGTTAATTCTGAGATGAAGAAGAAGGAAAGAAGCTATCGAGGGCTGCGGAGCAGCCAGCAGATCTCCGGTGGGTGCAGGGCCAAGGCGGTAAGCCAAAACTAAGTGCAAGGTGGGGACAGACAGGTCTGTGGGTACAGCAAGCCACCAAGATGGCCAGTGCCGTGACAAGCATACTCTCTGTACTCTCCCTTCTGTCCTCTTTTTCTGTACCGCTATCTAAACTTGAAACTACATCCACCTGACTGGAAGACCTCTCTATTCCCCCCCATGTCCAAGTCGTCGCTCAAGACACGCAAGACTAAGCACAGGCTCCTGCAAGATATGTCGGGGAAAAAGTAACAAATAGGAATTGGGAAAGTCGTACGCAAACAATCGCTCAGTGGCTGGACTATGAAGATGGATGCATTGGCTTGGGCTGCCTCAGTGGCTATTGTAACTGGCTGTCGATGATTCAAGTCATGTGATGAGCTTTGTGACTGTGCCTTTCTGATGCCCTCTTTGCGGGGTAGCGTGGGGCGCGGAGTGACGCGCTGTCGGTGGGTTCAGTTGCAGGTCGGGTGAAGCACAGCCACGACACAGCCGGACATAAAAACCCAGCGAAAATCTTGAGGAGGCCGATCTCGATTGACGAAAAAAGATGCGACTCACACCATCATCAACATTGGTGCAAACCAAGTAGTATCATCTACTACGAATCATGGGTCCAAAAAAGCCATCACCACCCGCAGACGATGTCACAGGAAAAGCGGTCACGACATGGCGCAACCTCTTTTCCATCCTCCCCGACGACCTCAAATCGCACATCCACGACCGAATGAGCAGCCGCGACGTCGTCTACAAGCTTAGTGACCATGGTGCCGCGTGGAATTCTGTCCGAGCGAGACGTCTCAGCAAATTCATCATCGCTGTGGATCCCTACTTCAAGGCCATGGACGTTTTCGTCTCGGCTGATCCCATCCATGCGGCCACCCTGTGGGGAGCAGTGCGCGTGGTCATCCAGCTTGGTTTTGGATACTTGCAATTTCTCGACAAGTTTACCGCAAGTCTCGAGTCAATTGCTGTCGAGATGGATTACTTTCTTGAAGTACGGCAGTTGGGGTCGGATGACGAGAACCTCTCATCCCCTATGGTGGAAAAGATCTTAAAGTCGGTGTTTGTGGAGTTGTCGGATTACCTTCTTGGTGTTTTTAGGATGTTCTACGATCCCGATGGCAGTAAGCGGCATTCCAATCACATCATGAGCTAGCCCGATTGAGACCCTGATCTGACTCCTTTGGTTGATCAGAGTCAAAACACGTTCTTCGCGTTCTGGCTACGACCGTCTGGCGACCTTTCCAGATCGAGAGAACACTAGCGCAGTTGAAAGACTGCCGTCTGGGTCTGCGAGAGGCGTTCGCCCTCCTCGGCTTGACACACACAAGCTCCGCTAAACTGTCTGCTAAGCTTGAGCAAAGGGAGGCAGCCGACGCGAGGACTCAAGCAACCGCTACAAGACAGAAGATTTTATCTTCCCTCAACCAGGTTGCCTCGGTTACGGAAAAAGAATCCAAGTGTAAGCCCTGTCCCAAGTCTCGGGCTTTTTAATACTAAAGTGCATGGCTAACGCATTCAAGATGCCTTTGTGCGTGCCACGCGTGAATGGCTTGCACCCCCGAACTTCGACGATAGATTTCGAGATGCGCTGGACCTCCGCGGCCCTGGCACGACTCAGTGGCTTCTACAGCACAAAGACTATGAGGCATGGGCACAATCGACAGACGACAGTTTGCAGCGCCATCTGTGGGTGAGCGGCAAACCTGGCGCTGGAAAGACTGTGTTGGCTGCATCCGTAATCGACGACCTCCACAACAACACTGAACACGACCTCCCTATCTGCTACTACTTCTTCAGCTCCAGACAGGCTGATGCTAGGCAGTCAAATGACTGCTCGGCAGCTTATCGCGCCATTCTGTCCCAGCTGTTGCAGAAAAACATCAAGAACGAGAGAATTAGCGATCTGTATTCGTTTGCCATGCACTATCAGTCAGCTGGACAGCTCACAGCCTCCAGGGGGGAGGTCGCCGACCTCGCGGAGCTCACCATGAAGTGTATCGACGGCGTCTATATTGTCGTTGACGCCCTGGACGAATGCGACTCGTGTGATGAGCTGCTCCCCAAGCTTAAGCGCATTGGCGAGATTCACGGGGTTCGGATGGCTATGTTCAGCAGACACACGGTGACCGATCTTCCCAAGCGAATAGAAGGAGTCCTATCCCTTCCCATCGGATTGTGCAATGAGACGGATATCAAGTGCTACCTGCGCAACGGCGTTGCAGCTCTTCAGAAGCTGAACCTGCTGTCGATTAAGATTAACCTCGACGAAACCGCCGCGACCCTAACAAGACTAGCGGACGGCATGTTTCTGTGGGCCAGGCTGCTCATTGCATATCTCAACTCGCCAGGCTTGTATCCAGCCGAGAGGAAGCAAGCTATTAACGAAGTTGGCACCCCGGAAGGTTTGCCAGCCATGTTTGAGCGCATTCTTGCCCTCATTGAGCGGAGCGATAAGGCGATGAGGAGGACAGCGCGCCAAAGCTTCCTCTGGCTGTTGTTCTCCCAGCGCCAAATGCTTCCCGACGAGCTAGAGAGCGCCTTCCTGCCTGCCGAAGCAACCGGTGACGCTGAGGATTGGAAGATCCCGGACTTTGAGAACACGGTGATCCGAGCCTGTGCCGGCTTTGTCGAGCGAGACCCGGGCGAGGCCACGTACGAGGGGCGGCGTTTCCACCCTTTCCGCTTCATTCACGCCACTGTCAAGGAGTATCTAATGTCGCCGGAAGCCCGGCTGTCTTCCGCTAAATCGTCCCGGTCTGATGTCATACCTCCAGAGGGTACAGATGCCCACGCAGAGATTGCAACCGTCTGCCTGAGGTATATGACTTTCCAGATGCCGGCTCAACCACTATCTGGCAGCCTCGGCAGAAGCATCTCGGTGGACGACCTCTTCACGGCATGGCCGCTGAGCAGCTATGCCGCACTGTCCTGGACACCGAGTTTGCTAGAAACAACCGACGGTTGCCTGCTTACCAACCGTGGGTCCCTCTTTGAGGCACTGGACAAGTTTCTCTCTCAACCCAAGGCCTTGACGGCCTGGATCGAGTGTTGTTATACTTATTCGGCTGTTCCCCACTACGAAAACCTCCAGAGATGGGGGTCTAGGGTTTTGGAAGACGCCGAACACACACCGAACAAATCAACCAAAGACAATGAGGAAGTCGGGAATCTAGCTTACGAACTGGGAAGCCACCTGAGTACCTTGGACACAGACTGGGGTCACCAGCTGCGTGAGAACCCGTGTCTCATCTGGGAGGAAGCCACAGCCTTCAATCCCACCAGCTTGCTGGCGAAACATGGCGGTATTCACGTGCAGCCACTGCAATGTGAGCCACCACCGGCGGTGGTTGGCTATGCCCCTATCAACCGGGTCTCTCAGCTGACACCGGACGGGGAGAATGATGTCGTCTTGAGTGTCTATCCGTCAAGTAAGCAAACCGTGACCTTTTCCTTTTTTTCCCCCCTTCTACTAGTACTACTTGACAGAATTTCCACCGCACTGTCATTGTTTGGGTGATACAGGTTGCTGACCCAGAAATAGAGCATTAGACGATTGCATGAAACGCGCCCAGTATTTCAACGAGCGGTATGTTGACAGAGTAGTCGCTGACAGAGAACTGTCCAAGGGCTGGCTCATCCACTTCGAGGTCATTTCCATCAAGACGCGCTCCCAAGTAGCATGCCACGACATTCCGCTTCCCGAGCTTGATTTCTTCATTCGAGCGTGCGAGTCCTACGCGGGTGATGCCATTCAGATACCAATCTCGCTTTCGCGTGACTGTCGGTTTTTCTCTGTGTTGCGGAACATCTACCACGTAATCCCCAACAAACGGGGAACTGGCATTGTCCATACCTCTGAATCGCTCCCCCTTGACACGATACTTCAGGATCTCCTTCGGAGGCACAAAGATGCATCAAACATTACCTTTGCCGACTTCCACCGAACCAAGCAAACTTACCGCCAAATCCCGCTGTTCTGGATCTACTTTGATGAACAGAGCCAACATTTGTGCTATGCGGAGCAGAAGCGTCACGAACCTTGCAAGTTTATGGTTTTTAGCATTGCATCGGGCCTCGATCAAAAGGGAGCCCCGCGACTTCACATATCACCAGCGGCGCAGCGTAAAGCACAGACTCGGGATTTGGCACAGCAGTACTCGGCCACATCAGTTCAAGATGAAAAGGAGTTTGGGCTTTGCTTTCACCCAC
>Ga0247817_10001418_pt1 | contig 12604 bp, 13 predicted proteins | sample UWRJL212509R1_FD_178010 | JGI IMG/M metagenome (GOLD analysis project Ga0247817, IMG submission 178010) | Plant litter microbial communities from Arlington Agricultural Research Station in Wisconsin, United States - UWRJ-L212-509R-1 | ecosystem: Environmental > Terrestrial > Plant litter >... | reverse complement strand
GAATCCTGATTTTTATGATCCTGACACAGTTGAGGATTATAAATCAAAGATTGAAGAATTATTCAATCGTTGTCCTAAACATGTCTAAAGCACACGCTTTAGACATTTTTTATTACAAAGTAAACAATAATTCTATTGTTTTAAACATAAAATACGCGACCACGAAATATAAGTAAGATTACTGGAAATAAGACGTCATTTATGATAATCTGAAAGAATAATGATGCCACCACTAAATCAATTCACCACGAAAGCAAAGGAGGCTATTAAACGCGCTCATGAGCTTGCTATAGAGCGAGGACAGAACAACGTCAACACGATGCATCTTTTGGCTGCATTGCTTATTCAGGAAGAATCAAACGTGATCACGCTTCTTGATCGTCTCGAGATTGATACGACACTTATGACTGACTCAGTCCTTGAAACGATTGAAACCGCAGAAGACAGTACCACTGTCGCACCGTCGTACCAGATGTTTCTTACGGCAGACCTTGCACAATCGATCGAGCACTCTTTGAAGGTGGCCGCAGAACTCAAAGACAGTTTTGTTTCGACCGAACATCTTTTCCTCGCACTCTTGGATACCAAGAATCAGACTTCGGAATTGCTCGGAAATTTCCGCATTGACCGCGCGGCACTGGTCGAGGCGATCCTTGATTTTCGCACAAACAAAAATACTAATACTGCAGCAGACAAAAAAATGCGCATGCTCACAAAATACACGCGTAATCTCACGGCACTTGCGCGAGTCGACAAACTTGATCCGGTGATCGGTCGTGACACGGAAATCATGCGTATCATGCAGATTCTTTCTCGTCGTACAAAAAATAATCCGCTCCTTTTGGGTGAGGCGGGAACAGGAAAAACTGCGGTTGCCGAAGGTCTTGCCATTCGTATAGCCAAGGGGGACGTTTCTGAATCTCTCAAGGACAAGGAAATCGTGTCGCTTGATATCGGACTTTTAATTGCAGGTACTAAATATCGCGGTGAGTTTGAAGAGCGTTTGAAGAATGTTTTGAAAGAAGTAGAAAAAATGGAAGGAAAAGTTATTCTTTTTATTGATGAAATCCATACTATGGTAGGAGCCGGAGCAGGGGAAGGTTCAATGGATATGTCCAACATGCTCAAGCCCGCGCTCGCTCGCGGCGAACTGCGCGCAATCGGTGCAACGACACTGAAAGAATATCAAAAGCACATTGAAAAGGATCCCGCGCTCGCTCGTCGTTTCCAGCCTGTGTATATCGAAGAACCGTCACAAGTAGATGCGATAGCTATTCTGCGTGGACTGAAAGAAAAATATGAACTCTATCACGGGGTGCATATTACTGATGATGCGATCGTTGCGGCGGTAAACTTCTCGACTCGTTATATCACCAACCGTTTTCTTCCTGACAAAGCAATCGACCTTTTGGATGAAGCATGTAGTGCGCTTCGCATGGCCCTTGAAAACAAGCCACCGGTTCTCGAAGAGGCACATCGCAAAATCATGCGACTTGAAATTGAAAAAGAGGCATTGAAGAAAGACTTGGAAAAAGATATCGATGTTTCAGTTGCAAAGACCGCAAAGGCGCGTATCAAAGACATCGAAGCTTCGATCGCGGACTCACAAGAAAAAACCAAAGAGCTCGAACTCAAATGGAAAAATGAAAAGGGTCTCTTGCAGGATATCGGCAAGATCAAGAAGGATCTGGAGACGCTCCGTCTCGAAGCTGAAGGTGCAGAGCAGCGAGCAGATCTGGGACGTGCCGCAGAAATCCGCTACGGACACATCCCGATGCTTGAAAAGGATCTGAGTGCAAAGATGGCTCGTTTGAAGAAATTACAAAAAGTTCGCCGCGTATTGAAAGAGGAAATCACGCAAGAAGACATTGCGGAAGTCGTAGCGCGCTGGACAGGAGTACCGCTCACAAAAATGCTTGAAGAAGAACGTGAAAAACTCGTGAACATGTCGGCCGAACTTCACAAGCGCGTTGTCGGGCAAGACGAAGCCGTGGACAAGATTGCGCACGTGATCCGTCGCAACCGCGCAGGCATCAGCGACCCGAACCGTCCTATTGGTTCGTTCCTGTTCCTTGGACCAACAGGAGTAGGGAAGACCGAGCTCACCAAGGCACTTGCAGAATTTATGTTCAATGATGACAAGGCATTGATCCGTGTCGACATGAGTGAATACATGGAGCGTCACAGTGTGTCGAAACTCATTGGTTCACCCCCAGGATATGTCGGACATGATGAAAGCGGACAGCTGACAGAATCAGTTCGTCACCGCCCGTACTCGGTGATCCTCTTTGATGAAGTTGAAAAGGCACATCCGGAAGTATTCAATGTCTTGCTCCAGGTCCTTGATGACGGTCGCCTGACCGACTCAAAGGGGCGCGTTGTAAACTTCAAGAACTCTATCATTGTCATGACCTCAAACATCGGTAGTCAGTACATTCAAAAAATGGAAAGTATCGGATTCCATAATAACAATGAGGAAGCAGAATACTCTCACATGAAGGAAAAAGTGATGGATTCCCTCAAGGACTTCTTCCGGCCGGAATTCCTCAACCGTATTGACGAAACCGTAGTATTTGATATTCTCTCACAGTCGGCGATCAAGTCTATCGTCACGATTCGCACGAATGCCGTGCTTGCTCGATTGAGTGAAAAGGGTGTAACAGTGAACGTAAACGACGATACACTTTCTTATCTTGCGCGAGTCGGGTATAATCCTCATTACGGGGCACGACCCCTCAACAGATTGATTCAGACCAAAATTCTGAACCCAATCGCTGAGCGCATCATCGAGCGTACGATCGACGCTGGAAGTGTGGTCAATGTTTCGATGAACGGTGAAGACGTTGTCGTCAGCATCGTTTCAAAGAAACGAAACAGTAGTTCTTTCAATGCTCGCAAAGAAACCAAGGTTTCTTAAGCGACACATATGCCGGGAGTATAATTAATACGCCGGCGAACGCGTCGATGGTAGAGTGGTCAATTACATCAGACTGTAAATCTGACGCCTTCGGGCTACGCAGGTTCAAATCCTGCTCGGCGCACAATAAGAAAAAACCATAACTAAATTAGTTATGGTTTTTTCTTATGTACACCGTCGCCTGAGGATTTGAACCGTGGTGCCTGTTTTTAATGAGCGAAGCGATTATAAAAACAGCGCATCTCGACCGACCAAAGGAAGGGAGAGGCAAATCCTGCTCAGAAATACTTAGTATTTACTGACGAGAATCCCGCTCGCCCTCAGTACATTGACAATTATGTATATTTATGTATAATAATAAAAAATTAAAAATCATGAAATCAAAACTACTTTTTTTCTATGTAGCTCTTCTTGCAATTTTTTACTTCCTATCATCATCAATGGGGACAACCAGTCCTCAAACTCCTGGATTTTTTGGAGGACTATGTGATGGGATGATATTGTTATTGAATTTTCTTTTCGGAAAAGTCTGGAGAGAAGTAAATAATGGTGCAGGATATAAAATAGGATTCTTTATTGGATTTTTATATCACGTGCGTCTGATATATTACTTACTCAAGAAAAGCGAAGAATGATTGCCCCCTTGTTGCCGATCGGTGACAAGGGGATTTTTTATGCGTCTGTTTGGTATACTGATTGTATGAATACCAAACTTAAATGGGGAAGCACCATACTAATCATTGCAATTCTTGTAGCTACCGTACTTGTTCTTCGCACACCAAAGACAGAGCTATCTCAAGACATACTAGTACCTCAACCCGAGACTACGGCCCCGGCTGAAGAAACTAAAACAACTACCGTTTCTATTTATTTCCCCAATAGTATCAAAGATCCAGGCTTTATGGATTGTCGCGTAGTGCACGAGCTGACTCGCACCATTCCTTATACAGAAGGTGTTGCAACTGCTGCTATCAATGAGCTTATCAAAGGACTCACTGCACAAGAGATGAAAGACGGGTATGTCACACAGATTGATCCAAATACTCGCATTCAAGCACTATCTATCAAAGACGGTGTAGCAAGTGTGGACTTGAGTAAAGAACTCGCACGTAAAAATGTAGGACTTTGTGCAGGACAGTTTATCCAAGCGCAGATTGAACAAACTCTTTTGCAATTTCCAACAGTGAAGAAAGTTATAGTCTCAATCAACGGAGATAAGGAATTCGTACAACCATAACTATTGACTTTTCACACAATCATGTGATATTGTCATCTCAAACGCACCATAGTTTCATTGAAAAAACTCTCTGACAGGTGTATCATTCTGACTTCCTGTGAATGGTTCCCAGGAATAACCTTTAACCCAATATTTATGTCAACAACAATGCAAGAAAAACTAGAAGCGTTCTTACGCGATCAAGCGTACGTTATCGAAGACAAAAATTATACATCATTGAGATGTATTGATGATCGTTACTGTAAAGATCATGCTCCCCAACATTACGCTGTTCCCGGAGCACCTCTTGGTATTATTGCGGATATAACAGCAGGGTTTGAAGCGGCCGTTCAGCGACCAGCCACAGAACACGAATTGCAAATGATTTGGGATTTGGCTACTGCACATGTAGGAACCCCTTCATTTCATACAGCGAGCGCACATGTGAGGAGTGATATTTCTTCACCGGTACTCGGTTGTGGATATCTTGTAGGAGCACTTGAAGGAGAGGCTTATATCTCACCTGAAGCTTCAGCGTTTTTGAAATCAAAGGCGACTGAACACGCAGAATCAGGATATGAGGCAACTTGTTTTGATTGTGGTCACGACGCCTCATTCGTTTTCTTTGTAATGAATGATGAGATTGGAATTATCCCAACTCATGAGAACGGTACTCGTGCATATGTATTTCATAAGCCCGTACACGAAAAGCTTATCAGTCGCATTGCAAAAGATGTGAGTGAGCAGTTTGATGCAGTTTCATCAGAGTCAGAAGTATTTCTTGCTGCTACGTTTGCAGCATTTAATGAGCGCCTTGATGTTGTTGGTAAAAATCTTAATCTTGGTAAGTTTCCTCACTATGAAATCTATTCACTGGATGATGTGAGACAGACTCACCAACCTGTACTTGAAGAAGAAAATGCTGAAGTAGTATAACCTTACGCTTTAGTGAAAGCCTCGAATATGTTCGGGGCTTTTTTATTTACGCTTTTAATTTGACCAAATCTTGTGTAGTATGGACGTATGAAATTAATCCGGGACGAAAAGGTCTATCTCTACGGCAAGCACGCACTTCGCGAGGCGCTTTTGACGAAGCCTAGAGCAGTACAGAAGGTATTTCTTGATGCGAATGCTTTGGCAGATAAAGAAATCACAAAGCTTCTTTCGACTCACGGTATTGCACCGGCAAGCATGAAAGGTGAAGAAGGGAAGAAGGTTGGTAATGATGCGGTGCACCAGGGAGTGATCGCAGTGATTAATACCGAGAAACTCTATACTTCTTTTGAAGACGCATTGAAACTTTTTGATACGGTTGAGAATCCGTGTTTCGTTCTTCTTGATGAATTACAAGATCCACACAATGTTGGTGCGATCATTCGTAGTGCCGCAGCATTCGGTGCACACGCAGTATTGATGCCGGAACATAATCAAGCGCCAATCACTGGTGTAGTGATCAAGACTTCTGCAGGAATGGTATTTCGTATTCCGATCGTTCGTATTGGAAATGTGAACCAAACAATGCGCATGCTTGCTGAGAAACGCATGTGGAGTTATGGACTCGTGATGGATGGCGATACAGAGCTCAGTAAAGCAGATTTCAGTGGTCCTGCATTAATCGTGGTAGGAAACGAGTCCACGGGTATCCGTGAAAAGACACTCGAACTCTGCGATGTGAAATTGAGTATCCCTATGGCACCAGGATGCGAGTCGCTGAACGCCTCAGTCGCGGCATCAGTAGTACTGTACGAATACAGTAGAGGAAAATAAAAAACCTTATTCATAAAATCTGAATAAGGTTTTTAATTTAATTTTGCTCAATAACATTTTCATCTTCAGAGTCAAACTTAATGCGTGGAAGACATTTCCCGATAGCACCAATCATAATCCCGCTAAACATAACGACTAAAAGTGTTCCAAATTCGTCTGCTGTATGTCTCAATGGTAGTGAGACAAGCACAAAGATAAAAAAGATGTAAAACCAAATTGGGGTCCCCTCATTTGATGAACCAAGCCCAATAGCTGATAAAAACACTAAAACATAAGTGATAACAATCAAAAGATTAAAAAGTACTTCCATAACTTATTTGTTTAAAAGGTTAAATTTATCTGAGTCTATGCCGATTTTGGTTTTTGTCAATAAAGGCTTTGTTTGGTAGTATGAAGTCATGGAAACATCTCAAAAAGTAGTTACTCGTTTTGCCCCAAGTCCGACAGGATTCGTTCATATTGGCGGACTTCGCACAGCATTGTTCGCCTGGCTTCTTGCAAAGAAGTACGGAGGAACCTTTATTCTTCGCATTGAAGATACAGACAAAGCTCGTGAAGTAGAAGGGTCAATCGACCATATTCAAGAGTCCCTCAAATGGCTTGGTATAGAAGCAGACTATGGTCCAGGAAAGCCAGGACCATTTGGCTCGTGTATCCAATCAGAACGCCTTGATACGTACAAGGAATGGGCAAACAAACTCATCGCCAAAGGTCTCGCATATCCGGACCCGTACACCGCAGAAGAAGTAGAGGCATTCAGACAGAAAGCTCAAGAAGAAAAACGCCCGTTTCTTTTCCGCGACCATCGCCCGGAAACGTTTGGTACATGGGATGGTACAACAGCACTACGTTTCAAAGTTCCAGAGATCAAACGCTACGAATGGACTGATGAAGTTCGCGGTGAATTAACCGCAGGACCAGAAGCACTCGATGATATCGTGATCATCAAAGCAGACGGATATCCGGTGTATGCATTCGCTCATATTATCGATGACTACAACATGGGAGTGACTCATGTGCTCCGTGCGGATGAATGGATCGCGAGTACTCCTCGTTTCTTGAGTTTGTATGATGCGTTAGAAATCCCTCGACCAAAGCTTGCGACACTTCCACCAATCTTGCGTTCTGATAAGACCAAGAAACTCGGCAAGCGTGACGGTGCCAAAGATGTGCTTGATTACAAAAAGGAAGGATACCTTCCAGAAGCGATGATGAACTACCTTGCATTCATCGGATGGAACCCAGGTACAGAACAAGAACTCTTTTCAAAAGAAGAACTTATCGAAGCATTCACGCTCGATCGTATCCAAAAAGCCGGTGGTACAGCCAACGAAGAAAAGCTCGATTGGATCAATCGTGAATATATCAAGAAAATGGATCAGAGTGCATTCTGGACCCACGCTGAAACCTTCGTACCGAATTGGGTGTACATTATTGATACTGAATACACGATGCTCACCAAGATCGAGTACTTACTTCGTGATCGCATTGAGAAATTCGCAGACGTAAAAGATCTTTTTGAGGCAGGAGAATTTGATTACTTCTTCAAAGAACCAGAATTCGAACCTTCTATGATGATTTGGAAATCCCTCAAAGATACTCCAGATGGATTAGAAGTAACGAAAGGATATCTTGCAAAGGTGGTAGAAATTCTTGAGGTCTTGCGTGAAGAAAACTGGAACTATGACGGTATCAAAAATGCCCTGATGTCGTATGCCGAAGAAGTAGGGAAAGGTAATGTCCTTTGGCCAATGCGTGTCGCACTCTCGGGACGTGACAAATCTCCTGACCCGTTCGAACTCGCAAGTATTCTCGGTAAAGAAACAACACTGAAGAGAATTAAAGCAGTTATCTAATAATAAAAAATCACCTAACAAGGATAGTCCTCGTTAGGTGATTTATTTAAAAGCTTAAAGGATGCGTCCATCTCGAGTCACATAGATCGGTTCTATGGGGAAGTAAGGGCGCCACGTCATTTCAGCTGCGGCTTCGGTTGCTTTTTGCCACCCTTCAATTTTTTCTTGCTCAATGCGTTCTTCTTTTTGAACAGTTGCCACAGTGTGTGCCGCAGTTCTTTTTGCTAGTGTTCGGTTGTACGGTTTTTTCATAATAAAAACATTTTCTTGATAATACCGCGCACCAACTATTTGTCAATTTAAAATACAACAAATAGGTATGATATAATCGATTTATGAAATCTTCTCAAAAAGGATTCACTCTCATCGAACTCCTCGTGGTAATTGCCGTTATCGGAATTCTAGCGGCAGTTATTCTCGCTTCATTAAATACTGCACGTGCAAAGGCTCGTGATGCGAAGCGTATTGCTGACTTGAAGCAAGTGCAAATAGCACTCGAGTTGTACAGAAATGATACTAGTGATTATCCTACGGGGACCACCACTACGGAAGGTACATGGATAACAAAACTCACTCCTTTGGTAACCAGTGGTTATTTACCCGCGGTTCCTCTAGATACTGGTGGAGATTATTATAGATATTTTTCTGATTATAGTAGTAGTACTACTTGTAATGGGTTGGATTATAATACCTGGGAATATGTCATACTGCTCAATACAGAAACAAACCCCTCAGGAGTTTTTCCTTCTACTCATAGTACACAAAAGAAGTGTATCCCCGGACCTTTGCGGTAGTGTGATATAATTTTCTTATGAAATTTCGCTCTAACAAAGGTTTTACTCTCATTGAACTTTTGGTTGTAATTGCAATTATTGGAATTCTCGCGAGTGTTGTTCTAGCTTCGCTTAATAGTGCCCGAGCAAAAGCTCGTGATACGCGACGCAAATCTGATTTGCGTCAAATAGCAAATGCGCTTGAACTGTATAAAAACCAATACGGTACGTATGTTGTTGCGGGTACAGGGTCAGGTGGAAGTGGTACTGGGTGGTTTGCGTATGCTTATTTGCCAAGTAAGGCGGTGTCTACTGGCCTCGTAGACGAAGGTCTTCTTCCTCAAGAAGTCTTCGACCCTTCTGGAGCAAAAACTGGAAACATAAGCGGGAGAACTGGCTATATGATATCAGCAAGCGCAGATAGGTATCAGCTACATGCAAACCTGGAGAATCCAAGTGCTGCAGACATTGCAACCCAAGATACTGTGTGTAAGGGTGCGGGATATAAAAGTTACACTGCTGCATATCCCGAAGAAGCAAAAACAAATTACTGCGTAGGGTTCTAAATACAAAACACCTCAGCGATATCACTGAGGTGTTTTTTTATTTATAATTGTTTATCAATAATAGAACAAAGTGGCTCCATTATTTTTCGTACGATACTGCGGTCTTTCCAGTCTGCGAGGGTGATTTGTTTTGATACTTCGAGATCTTTGAAGAAAGTTTCTTGGAGTTTCTTCCCAAGGCTTACATCTTGTATTGCAATAAGATTCTCGACATTAAAGAATGTTGAGCGCGTATCGATATTCGCAGACCCAATCATAGACCATGTTCCATCGATCACAATAGTTTTTGAGTGAAGCATTGTAGGGGTGTATTCATAAATCTCTACGCCATTTTTTAAGAGTGTCTTGTAGTAAGACTGGCTGGCAGATTGGACGAGCTTTGAATCGATCACTTCTCCAGGAAGAAGAATCTTTACATCCACACCCCGCTCTTTCGCCGCAAGGAGAGCATGTTCCATTCGCTCATCAAGGATCATGTACGGAGTGGTGATAAGAATAGATTCTTTTGCTGCTGTAATAGAGGTGATAAGGAATACTGAGAGTTGTTCGATATCTTCGTCAGGGGTAAGGTTGGTAATACCCAGAGAGCGAAGAGGAGAGCTATCTGTTGCGATAGGGGTGCTAGTGATGACTGTGCCTGAAGTAATTTCCCAGAGTGCATTGAATGTCTTCTGAGATTGCGCTACTTGTGCGCCAGTTAGGCGGAACATCATATCTCTCCAGTGCTCCGGACTTTGTGCATTACCTGTCCAATAGTCTGCCACTGCCATACCGCCGGTATAGGCAACTTTTTCATCGATTACAATCGCACGGGCGTGATTGCGTTTGTGATATTTCGTCAGTGTTCCAAATCGCGCAGGGTGGAACCATGATACTTCACCACCGGCATCCTTGAGTGCACCGAGTTCTTTGTCGGTGATAGTCTTTGCTCCGAATCCATCAAGAATAATTCGTACTTTCACGCCTTGCTGTGCTTTCTTTGTTAGAAGCGCAAGGAACTCGTTACTTACTACACCTTCTTTCCAAATATACGTACTGAGATGGATAGAGGACTGTGCGTTCTCAATATCATTATAGAGAGCAGGGAAGAACTCATCACCATTATTGAGAATTTTAACTTCACCGCCAGAAATAATAGGGGAGTCCACGAGGACCGAGAGCGTATTAATGAGAGAGTCGTCGGCAATACTGATAGGGCCAGATACCTTGATTTCGTCCGGACGAGCAGGAGTCGTAATAAAAAACAGGTTCATGAGTATGGAAAGGGTAGTCAAAGCTCCAATGCCTAAAAGGATCCACTGCCACCAGGTAAAACGTTTATTTCGGAATAATTTCATCTTTAAACACTAACATATTCACATTCAGCGAGGAAGTTCAGCAATATTTATTTTCTTGATCTTTTCTTTATTTGTATTTGATATAGTTAGAACACATGAATACAACATTTATATTTTCTGTCACGATACTGTTTATTGTTATCCTTGTTTTCAAAGAAATATTTAACGGTGACTCCAGTTCGTCGCCAGATAGTACAGATATCAGAAAGACTTGGTATAAGGAGAAGACAAGCTTCGACAAACTGTTGTACAAGCCGAGAAAATATCTTACCGCTTCCGAGCTTACTTATTTCAGAACACTGGAAGAAAAATACGGGACGCAATATTACATAATCCCACAGGTAGCAATCTCTAGTCTTGTTGATGTTGATTTGCCTTCGCGTTATTTCGCATACAAAGGCTATCGCTCAAAGATTGATAAGAAGACTTTGGATTTTGTACTGTTCGACAAATTGAATTTCGTACCAGTACTAGCAATTGAACTTGATGACTATACGCATGAATTTCCCGAGAGAGTGGAACGAGACACTTTTGTAAATGCTGTTATGGAAAAGGTGGGGATTAAGATAGAGCGTGTAAAAAGCATTACTTAGATTTAGGTAAGTGTTTGTTTAGAGGTTCCTCAAGGTCTTTAGTTATTTCCCCAGTTAAATAATCTTCAACTTTTTTCTTATAAAAATTATTTTCACGATTCACTTCTTGGTGAAGTATTACACCTTCTGGATGATTCTTTTTGTCACCTGAATTAAACCACCCTCTCTTAACGTGTAATAAGAAACGTTTTATACCTTGAGAATATTTTTTGTATTCAATATTATCTTTTAATGTAATATTTTCTGTAATTTCCGTATAAAACATACGTAAATGACCTCCGCATTTTAAACATGGCTCCTCTTCTTCTTTTAAAATTTTTTGGCACTGTTTGCACCTAATAGATGACTGAATTGTTGTCATATTTTAAAACCCTCTCTTTAGAACTCTGAATATTAAATTCAGTTCTCTAAGGAGGGGGATTCGAACCCCCGGGAGTTTTACCTCCTGCCACTTTTCAGGTGGCTATCTTAAGCCGCTCAGTCACCCTTCCACGTTGTGGGTGTCCAACAAGGGATTCGAACCCTTATGCCTTTCAGCGCCCCTTTTTGGAAAATTCCAATCCTTAGAATCTTTCAAGAAGGGTGTGTCTACCATTTCACCAGTTGGACAATATCTAACCCTATCATTATACCATAGCTTTTCAGTCTAGAGCTTAATTGACTAGGTGTTAGAGTAGCTTAAATACACCATACTTAAACTATCTAGTAAAGGAAAATTAGCATATAATCTCTTCACATATGCTTGTAACTGCAAACAAGGAAAAAGCTACAGAAATTGATAATGACGTTATTACTCAGATTCTAAACATGTATCCTGAGGAAAATTTGATTGAAAGAACAGTTTTTAAAGAAGCCCTTGAAAGAGGCACTATTGAATTCAAAGACTTGAGAAATGAAAGTGACAAAATTCTAATTCCTTGGCAGATGTTTTTGCTTGAACCAGAAATTTTAAAGAGAGAATTAAGTCATATAGATAAACAAAGATCGGATAAAATATCCGACAAACTTTTCTCTAAGCGTAAGGGCGAAGGAGACATTACATCAAAGAGAATCTTAGATAGACTAATTAGGTTACAGAATTTTATATGTGAAAATAGTCAAATGTCTCAAAATGAATATTGCGGTTCATTAGTCGGAAAAAAAGATAATGAATGTATTGGTCATATTGTTTCTTATTTCGAAATAAATTTAGAAATATTTAGAAGTAAAAATAAAAATGAGGCATTAGCTTATTTAATATCTAAGATACAAAATAAAGGTATTAATATTTCTCAAGGTGTATTGGCAAATAAGATGTTGCCCGCATGGCAAGTCGTAGGTAACGAACTGTATAAGAATACTAGCGGTTTTGTTATTAAAGATGAGAAAGTACCATTTATATTTCTTCCTAGCGAAATTAGTCCCAATGAAGTAGATAGTAGACAAATATACACTTTAATATATTTAGTTTTTCTAATAGGGTTAAATGAATATGATATTTTGATTGAAAAAGATTTCAAAGCTAAGGCAATTAATGCAAAGGGCGTACAAGCTAGACTTTACAAATTAACCTCAGAATTACTATTACCTAGTGAACACA
>Ga0247817_10001417_pt1 | contig 12612 bp, 10 predicted proteins | sample UWRJL212509R1_FD_178010 | JGI IMG/M metagenome (GOLD analysis project Ga0247817, IMG submission 178010) | Plant litter microbial communities from Arlington Agricultural Research Station in Wisconsin, United States - UWRJ-L212-509R-1 | ecosystem: Environmental > Terrestrial > Plant litter >... | reverse complement strand
CTCGTAAGCTACGGGTGGGGAATAACGAGTAGGGAATGCAGCCAAATAGTAATCCGTTTTTGAATCAGCCGGGTTCCACCAGTGGAACTCCGCCAATTGCGCCGTCGCCATTTCCTCAGGCGACTATTCCTGCTACACCAACGCCTCTTCAGGTCGCACCTCTTGCGCCACAACCGGTGGCGGGACAAGCAAACAACTTAGCTTCTGGTGCCGCACAACAAACCCGACAAGCTGCTAAGAACCCTAACTCAACCCAAAGCACTCTGCAACTTTCTGAGGTGCGCGATAATATGGTTATTATGATCGACGGGTCAATGCGCGCTGTCATTGCGTGTAAATCAATTAACTTTGATTTAATGAGTGACCGCGAACGTGAAGGTGTTGAATATAGTTATCAAAACTTCTTAAACTCACTTAATTTCCCTGTACAAATCCTCATTCGTTCACAACGGGTTGATATTAGCCAATACCTCGACAAGTTAGTCGCATCACGTCGATCACAAGACAATATGCTCCTGGGGGTGTTGATGGATGATTATATCAATTACATTGATATATTGTCACAGGAAGCAAACATTATGGAGAAAACATTCTATATTGTCGTTCCGTATTTCCCAGGAGGCGACGCTGCAAACCTTCTTGACCAAGGAAAAGGTTTCTTTGGAAAGCTTTTTGCGAAACCAAAAAATACCGTCACACGCATTGATACTGCAACATATCAAAAGGCGAAAGATGAAATTAAAAACCGAGTTGATAACGTCATCGCTGGTATGTTCCAAATTGGTGTACAAAGCGTACAACTTGATACAAAATCACTCGGTGAGTTGTATTACAACTTTTATAACCCGGATACAGCTGTACGACAGCCACTCGGGGACTTTGAAAGTTCAACTGGTATTTATACAAAAAAGGCTGGCCCTGCTAGCGCACCAACAACCGGGGGAGTTCAATAATGGCAAAACAAGCTGCTGTCGATGTCGCAGCCGAACAGCGCGCTCGCGAACAAGCCGAAGTAGAGCAGGCATTCTTAAAAGGTGTTTCAACGCTTCGTGATTTGATTGCGCCAAGTAGTATCGAGATTCACTCATCATATTTCCGCCTTGGAACAAAATACGGCCGAACACTATATGTATACGGCTACCCACGCCAAATCTATACAGGTTGGTTAAGTTCACTTATTAATATCGACGAAGTCCTTGATGTCAGTATGTATGTCTATCCGGTTGATAGTCAGGTTGTCCTTAACAACCTTCGCAAGAAAGTAACGCAATTAGAGGCAAGTACGTCGATCAACAACGAAAAAGGCAAGACTCGCGACCCAGCACTCGAAGCAGCTATTAATGACGCCGAGGAGCTGCGTGACCAAATTCAGCTTGGTGCGGAGCGATTCTTCCGTTTTGGTTTATATGTCACATTATGGGCAGATAGTCTTGATGAACTTAATTTTATACAAAACAAAATTGAGACGTTATTTGGACAACAAATGGTATTTAGTAAGGTTGCATCTTCTCAGCAAGAGCAAGGATTAAATAGTACAATTCCACAGATGTCAGACCAGTTGCAGATTCGTCGCAACATGAATACCGGTGCGATCAGCACAAGCTTCCCATTCACGAGTGCTGACCTAACTGACAATACCGGGATCCTTTATGGGATTAACATGCACAATAATGGTTTGGTGATTTTTGACCGTTATAAATTAGAGAACGCTAACATGGTAGTCTTCGCAAAATCTGGTGCAGGTAAGTCGTTTACCGTGAAGCTTGAAGCGCTGCGAAGTATGATGCTTGGTGCTGAAATTATCATTATTGACCCTGAAAATGAGTATCAAAAACTTGCAGAAGCGGTAGGGGGTAGTTATGTGCGCCTTAGTCTTAACTCGAACACTCGTATTAATCCGTTTGACCTTCCGCGCGTCATCGATAGTGACGAAGCAGAGGATGCACTGCGTGCAAACCTTGTTACACTTCATGGACTCTTCCGTCTGATGCTTGGGGGAACACAGGTTGCGGCAAACGGTGTCGCAATGTCTGCACTGACTCCAGTTGAAGAAGCCGACCTCGACCAAGCTTTGATTGATACGTACGCGCGTGTTGGTATTACGAGTGACCCACTCACACATAACTCGCCACCGCCGGTTATTTCAGACCTGTACGACACATTACTTCACATGGGCGGAAGTGGGCCACAACTTGCACAGCGCCTTCGTAAATACACAACGGGTACATTCGCAGGTATCTTTAGTCAGCAATCAAATATCGATATTAATAACCCGATGGTTGTCTTTAATATTCGCGACCTTGAAGATGAGCTTCGTCCGGTTGCAATGTATATTGTCCTCAGTCACATTTGGAACATTACTCGTACCGAACGAAAGAAACGCATGTTAATTGTTGATGAGGCGTGGCAGTTAATGAAATATGATGACTCTGCTAACTTCCTGTTTAGCCTTGCAAAGCGTGCTCGTAAATATTTCCTTGGTCTAACTACCATCACCCAAGACGTTGAAGACTTTATGGGAAGCAAGATGGGTCGCGCGATTGTTGCTAACAGTTCGATGCAACTCCTACTCAAACAATCTTCGAGTGCTGTCGATGTCCTCTCTGATGTATTTAAGCTTACCGAAGAAGAAAAGAAGCGCCTCGCAAACTTCCCAATTGGACAAGGATTATTCTTTGCTGGACAAAGTCACGTTCATATTAATATCCAGGCAAGTCCAACCGAACAACAGCTTATTACGACGAATCCAACAGCTCCAACCCCAGGAAGTGGAAGCCCTCAAACCCCTGGTCAGTAGGGTATAATAGATACCAGCTATGGCCACTCCTCCAAAAGACCCTTCGGACAACAATAACCAGGATAAAAACTACAATCCTGGTGAACAAGCATACCGTGAAGGCATGGGTGCTGGAATTACCTCTGGAAAAGATATACCAGATAGCGAAGCTGGTGATTCTAAAGATATCAAAGACGCTGAGGAAGACGGAAGTTGGGATAATAAAGTTTCGCCTTATGCTGGAAATGCCTCGAGATCTGGCAAAGGTATTTCAAGAGAAAACTTCCAAGCTGTTTTAAAAAAACGTGGCCCCTTGGCAGCTATTCTGACATTATTATTAGGTGGCGGAGTTGGGGCAGGATTTTTCTTTGGACCCTCGCTTCTTTTAGTACAGATACAGGAAAGTTTTTTGACAAAGTTTGATTCGCAGAATACAAGCCTTACGATTCGAACAAATAGACTACTCGCCAATAAACTAACCGAGGATGCAACACAGGGATCATGTAACGTCGTAAAGATCGCTTGTCGTTTTTCGCGACCTTCAAACAAACTGATTAAAAATCTTGAAGCGAACGGTGTGACGGCCTATGACAAAAACGGAGATATTATTAAACGTGATGGTTTATTCCAATCTCAACGACCTGCGAAATATAGTTTTAGAGGTCAAGATATCTTGGCTAAAGATTTTTCAAAAACACTCAGAACAAACGCACAGTTTCGTTCGGCATTTCATTCGGCCTATAACCCGCGCTTTGTAGGATTTACGGATAAGGTATTTAGGTCTATACAAACAAGATTTGGCTTTGATACCACAAATAAAACAGCTGTTGAGGGCGAACAGAAAACAGGCGAGAGATTAAATGAATCATCAAAAGGCGTCAATGCGGCTGCAGCTGAAGCTACAGAATTAGCAGAGGAAGGGACCGAGGGTGTTATTCGTAAACTCGTCAGTGATAAAGCGGCGGATGTAGTCTCTAAAATCGCAAAGGGTGGAAAAGGTGATGCCTTTGGACTTGCTGCAGCGGGTGTGTGTGTTGTTGCTGATGTTCCAAGGTTAATTATTAGTACAGTTCGTACGTATCAAATCGTACAGGTTGTGAATTATTCCATGCAATTCCTTATTGCTGGAAGTGCATTAAAAGCAGGGGAGATTACCGAAGAACAAGCAATCGCCCTTGGTGCACTCCTTACCACGGCCGTTGCTAATAAATCCGCGATGGATTCTTTTGGTATGAAGTATGCGATGTTTGGTGATACGTCCTCGCCAACAAGCTCTTGGAAAAAGTTTGTTCCGGGAGCAAGTGCGACCTCTAGTTTAGGTTCGATTGCCCAGGTACTAAGTAGTGATGCAAAAAAGAGTATGTGTGATGTTGCTACAAACCCTGCAACAGGTGCGGCGATTAATATTGGTTTAGCGGCTGCTGGACCAGAAACACTAGGAACATCATTACTTGTGGCTGGTATTAACATTGCAGCTGGTTTTGTTATTTCTGAAGTCGTAGCACAAGTGGGTGTTCCGTTAATCGCTGAGGCACTAAAGGGTATTGATGTAGAACCACTTCTAGGATTTTTCCTTGGTGATTTAACTCAGAATTTAGCAGGTGAGGATGTTGGTAATGCAATCGTGAGCGGGGCAAGTAACGTCATGGGTCAAACTGCAAATGCTGGAGGAAATATGCCTTTATCTGTCGAGCAGGCGATTGCGTATCATCAAACAACCCAAGAGGTGAGGTTAGCTTATGCAGAAGAAGACAGGGCAACCCACAGTCCCCTTGATCCAACTAATCCAAATACAATGGTTGGAAGTATTGTTGGTAAAATTGTTCCGTATCTTGCAAGTATCAATTCTGCTTCAGGTGCTTTTTCATCACTCGCTGCATTATCATCACAATCATTTGCAAGTATCCTAGGTTCTTCATCTGCTACTGCCGCTACTGCCGAGCAATATTCATTGTGTGAGGACCCAGCAGTTACACAAGACGGTGTTGCAGCAGGTCCATTTTGTAACATTGAGTACGGCATCCCCCCAGAATATCTGGATATGGATCCACAAAAAATTGTTGATGATCTAGTGGTTAGTGGTGATGTAGATCAAGATACTGGAGACCCGATTGAAAAAGATGATGCCGGAAGTCTTAGTCAGTGGATTTCAATATGTACCGATGGTGGAACAGAACAATTAAAGAACTGTCGAATTGTTGACGAGAAAACGGCAAAATATTCACTGTATATTATTGACCATCGTATCCAAGAAAGTATGGACGAAGATGATTCTATACCTACAGAGACAACCGTAGAGGAGCCTGTTACTGTCGATTTTAATACTAAAGATGTCATCGCCACACTTCCGGTTGTGTATGAAAAAAAGATAGTTACAACAAGTGTTTCAAAACCACTGTCATCACAGTTCAGTATTTCTACACCGGTTGTAGTATCACAAAATAAATCTCTTTTACATACCGGTTGGTATTGGATGGTAGCCTAAATGAGCGTTTCAAAATTTGATACAATTAAAGAAGGTCCTGGCTTTCTTTATATTATGAAAAAAACGATTAAAAAGTCATTTATTTTTTTATCTATGATCGCACTTATTTCAGGTGCAATTCCAATTATTGGTTTTTCAAATGCCAGCGCCGCTGAAAAAAAGATTAAATGTGACCAATCTTTTTACAGCAAGAACGATATTTTATTCTATAATCCCTGTGCAACAACTTGTTCGGGAGGAGCGGGTGGTAATATCGCAGGTCCAGCACCCTCATCTCTTACTGGTGCCGATAACCCAACGAAAGCATGGAATTATTTTATAGCTAGAGGGCTTACTCCAATCGCAGCAGCTGGAGCTATGGGAAATATCAAAAGTGAGAGTAATTTCTCTGCATCGGTAAATGAGGCGAGTGGTGGTGGTGGCTTAGGAATTATTCAATGGACCGGTGGTCGACGTACTAATTTAGAAAATGCAGCAACGGCAGCGGGTATAAATCTTGCAGATAACGATTCGGCACTTTTATTTGAATTAAACTATCTTTGGGATGGTGAGTACAATGCAATGACTTGGCAGGAACAGGTTAATGCTGAAACAACCGTTGAGGGTGATACCACTATTGCTAGTTACAATAGTGCCCATTCTTCAAAATTAGCTACATCCCAGGCTGGAAATGGGTCAACAATGGTATTTCATGCACTTGTAGAAAGGTCTAACGACGTACCAACCGAGACCGACAAAGTTTCTGGTAGTGGCGTACTTACAAACCGTATTGATAATGCAAAGGCATTTCTTGAACAATTTGGAGAAGGTGGTGCTACGGGTAACTGTTCAGTGAATGCTGGTGGTTTAACATGGGAGCAATCCGTGACTGTGGCTAAAAGATTATCAGATGATTGGAAATCTATATTCTGTGGAGCTGGTTCTATAAAAAGTAGTTTTTATTGCACATGGACAACCGGTTATTGTACTGCGGGAGCTGCCTGGATGGCAGTCACAACAGCACCAGAGCCTGGAAAAGTTCCCGGTATACCAAATGGTGTAGATGTTGCAAATCGATTAATTTCTTCTAATCCTGGTGTTTATACAAAGGTAAATCCCGATGGTTCTAACCTGCGACCATTCTCGGTATGGTCGTTTGGTGATGGAAGTGCATCTGGACAACCAGGTCACACCGGAACGATTGTAAATGTTGGCTCAGATGGCTCTATCATATCTCTTGAAACGAACTGGAGTGGTAAAACATCCACTTCTACAAAAGACTACCTATATAGTGGTGGAGGCCATAGGGTTGCCGTCTTCCAATATCCATCATTTGAAGCTTTCAAAAAAAGCCATAATGGATACGTCCTTAACACTATAGCAACACCAAAAGATAGCGCTACCGAATCTGCAATGGCAACAAAGATGGCAGCATTCGTATTGGAGAATAATTAATAATGGATACACGAAGAAAACAAATACTCACTGTTGTTATTGTTATTTTTGTTATCGGCTTTATCACCGCTATCATTTATTTTTTAGTAACACCAAGGCTCCCATCAACTCAAGCCTCACACGAAACGGTCATCATCGATAACTACGCAGATTACACAAATAATATTTCGTCAGATTCATTTGGACTACTTGGTAATAACCTATACCGTAATATTAAAAAACCTAGCCAAGACGTATATCATGCCACTATTGTCGATGGTTCGTATTCTTATTCAAAAGATTCTTGGTTCTCTGATTTCACCGTTACACTTAAAAATAGTGATATTTCATGGAAAATATCCATGCAAACATTAAGGAGCGGTGAGGTAAATGGGGATATATCTATAGAGTGTATAAGTGGTGCAGCATGTTTATCATTATCAGATACACTTGGTTCCAAGACAGTTCTTCAAGACCTACTCCCAATTAACACCCCTGATTATATTATTGCAATTCAAAAGAATGACTATAAAGGTCTTTCTATTATCTACTATGAAGAAGCGGGTAAAGCTGCAGCTTTAGAAAATATAAAATCTCTCGGTTTTAAACCAGAAGATTATACTATCACTTACTATTACGGCGGCCATTAAAGCGCAACGTGGTGATATCGCTTACTATCCGATAAAACGTGTGTACTCGTCATTACAATTTGGTGTTCACGTGTTCGATCACTCAATGCCTTCTGTCTCGCTAGGTCTAATTCCGAAAAAACATCATCCAATAGAATAAGGGGCTTCAACCCTGAAAGTTGTTCAATAATATCAACTTCAAGGAACTTCAGCGCCAAAACAATTGTCCGAACTTCTCCGCGTGAGGCATTCGATAAAGCAGGGGAGTGATTGAGTTTAAATATCACGTCGTGACGATGCGGACCAGCGGACGTATTTCCAAGCATTTTATCTCGTTCAATATGCGCCTGTAGTTCAGCGAGGAGCTTTTGTTTAATATCCCCCACAAAAGTATGTGAATAATGTACCGAAACCTCATCGTTTGAATCAGCAATATCGTGATAGGCATCATTTAATTGGCTGTTAATTTTTTCAATAAAAGCAATTCGTTGCTCGATCAAATACGCGCCATGTTCAGCGAGTGTAATATCCCAAGCGAACAATTCATCCGGCGACGTATTAAAGCGTTTCAGCAGGTTATTTCGTTGGCGCAGTGCTCGTTCATATTTACGAAGCGACACACCGTACAAGGGGTTTAACTGCGCAATAAAACGGTCTATAAACTGACGACGACGGGCAGGAGATCCGTTTAATAACCGAAGATCCTCTGGTTCAAATAATACGACAGGGTATTTATTTTTTGGCGCTAATCGTGCACTTGTTTTCCCATCAACGACAAATTGTTTTCGGCTCGATACTTTCGTAGGGTCGAATTTTACTGTTCGCTTATCTTGATCATCAAGTAACAGGTCTATTTTCCACCAAGGCCCATCTGCACGAAGGACATCTGAATCACTTCCTTTAAATGAAGTACCTTGAAGGGCAATATAAATCGATTCAAGTATCGTTGTTTTTCCACTCCCATTCGGGCCAGTAATCACTGTGACGCCAGGGACAAGGTCGACGGCGTAGTGCTCGTGTGAACGAACGTTTTGAACCGCGACTTTACTGACGATAGCCATAAACTAGCTCTTACTAACTTTTTAGAGGCATAATAACGTGATAATAATTCACGTCTTTTATAACAGATTTCAAAATACACGGTGAAAGTTTACCACTAAAACTAAATTCAAGTGTATCGCCGTCAATAACAGAGAGAGCTTCTGCAAGATAACGAGAGTTTAAGGTTACTTGTCCACTACCTAACGTTTCAGCTGAAAGTTCAGAGGTGTTTTCTCCGTATTCAGAGGCTATAGAGTGGAGTGAAACAGATTTATTATCAGCATCAACTGTTAATGTCACACTTCCACCAGATTCACGGGCGAATAATCCAGCAATCTTTGTGACGCGAACAAATTCTTGTTTATTCACCGTTGCGTTAATGTCTGATTTCGCCGGAATAAGCTGTCGGTAATCAGGGAAGTTCCCATCTACAAGCCGACTGATAATCTCTGCTTCGTTAATACGAAATCGAACTTGGGTTTCATCAAACAAGATATCCACAGTATCAGAGTCATCGACGATTGTTCGTAACACTTCTTGAAGGCTTTGTACGGGAATAATAGCCGATACTTCACTAGAGGTTTCCACAAGGCGACGCTCTGAAAGGCGATATCCATCGGTTGCTGCAAGATATAACTGACCTTCGTGTGAATGCCAATACACGCCAGTAAGTACCGGGCGAGTTGCATCTGAACTTGCAGTAATGATTGTTTGACTGACTGCTTGTTTAAAATCATCAGTGTTAATTGTGTAACTAATAGAAGATTCTTCGTTAATAGTTGGGAGTTCAGGGAATTCATCAGCAATCACTCCGTTAATGACTGATTTAAACTTACCAGAAGAAATATGAATATTACTATTTACTACTTTTAGATCAATTGAATCTTTAGGAAGGCTATTTACGAATTCAGATATAAGACGAGCGGGGACTGTAATAGCACCTGGCTTTACAACCTTTGCACCAATATATTGTGTGGTAGCCATCTCTAAATTAGTAGCTGCAACTAATAATCGATTATTATCAGTTCTTAAAAGAATATTACTCAGAATAGGAAGACCTGTTTTACTACTAGCGACTCTCCCAACAGCTGATAATGCACGAGCAAAGTTTTCTTGGGTGACTGTGAGCTCCATTATGTGTTCCTTTCCATATTTCCTTTTTTCTTCTTATTAATAGGGGGTGTGGATTGTGGGTATAACCATCTATCTAACAGATGAAATTTGTTGATTTTTCGTGTGTACAACAGTGGGGTAAAAACTCGTACAAACAGTGGGGTAACTTGGTAGTTGTGGACAGGGGAGTGTGTGAATTGTTGGGTGAGTACACTAGGTGTGTGTAACTGCTCACTTGTTATCCCGGTTTGAATACGCAGATTGTACACATTTTTTATACAGTTTTCCACTGATGTAAATAGTGTAAAAGTAGATTTAAGCATACAGTTTCTCACGAATCGAGGCGACTTGTTCCCGAATAACAAAGTCTAACTTAATAGCCTTTTCAATCTTTTCAACAGAATGTATTGCGGTTGTATGATCTTTACGTCCTAATTCACCAGCAATCTTAGGGAAACTAAGGTGTAGTTCTGAACGAAGGAGGTACATTGCAATCTGGCGAGGAATAACAATATGTTTGTCTCGTTTTACACTACACATTTCCTCTGTTGCAAGTTGGAAGTGTTTTGCGGTACGGTCAATAATTTGTTTACTCGTGAGGTGTTGTGGACGAGAATGACGAACATTACCTAGGAGGCCCTCAGCTGTAGTAATATCTGGTTCAATATTATGCAGTTCAGCATAGGCGAGTAATTGATTTAATGCACCCTCAAGTTCACGAATGTTCGTTTTTATATTCGTTGCAAGATATTCAACAGTTTCAGTATTAAGTTCTACACCAGATAAAGAGGCTTTTGCACTAAGGATCGCACAACGTGTTTCAAAATCTGGCATCTGTACATCAATAGACATTCCCATTTCGAAACGACTTCGAAGACGCTCTGTAAGCGTTGGAATACTGCGAGGTGGTTTATCGCTACTGATAATAATTTGTTTATTATTCTGGTGTAGGAAGTTAAAGGTATGAAAGAACTCTTCCTGGGTTTTTTCTTTATTAGCAATAAACTGCATATCATCAACGATCAATACATCGATATTGCGATATTTATCAGAGAAGCCCTTTTTCTTAAATCGAATGTAATCAAGAAATTCATTTACAAACGTTTCAGAACTAACATACAAAACTTTTGCGTTTGGATCATTTTTAATAATTTCATTACCTACAGCTTGCATAAGGTGTGTCTTACCTAAACCAACCCCACCATAAAAGTAGAGTGGGTTATATTTCATTCCTGGGTTTGCAGCAACGGCTTGGCTGGCGGTATATGCAAGGTCGTTACTTGAACCAACGATAAAGTTTTCAAAAGTATAACGCGGGTTAAGGTTTCCAGTAACTGAAAGGCCAGAGGTTGGGCGACCGAGTGTTAGTGGGGTAGAGGAACTAGATGAAGAAACGAGCTGTGAAACATTATTGTCATTATTTAGTGTTGTTTCACGGTTGATACGTGTCTTTTTACCGGCAACGATAATAGTGTAAGTAATTCGTTTTGGTTCAACGCCATTTTTTGCGAGGACTTGTTTTACTTGATCATTAAATTTAACTTCAAATTGCTTCTTTGCAAAGATATTAGGAACAGAGATGACAAGTTCTTCCTCGTCTTGGCTAATAAGCTCGGTGTTTTTGTACCACGTTGTAAACGTCGCATGGGAAACTGAAAGCTCAATTTCACCTAACACACTTTGCCATAACGCATTCATCCTATATGTATCCCCAGACTCTTATATAACAATTGATAGTTCTATTACCCTTTAGTATAAGGCAAATACAGAGTTTTCCACAACCATAAATGACATACGGAATATAAGAAAAGATTTTTATATAAAAAGGGGAGTATAGAGGTTCGAGTTATACACAGATACACACCACCCCTGTAAATGTGTGGATAACTCACACAAACTAGGGGATAAGTTTTATATACAAAATACTATATGACGAAAAAATCAAATAGCAGAGAGGGGAAGGACTTGAATAATAGAGGTGGAAATGCTAAAATGATTCAGATATGCCAAAACGAACTCACCAACCACACACACGCCACCGCGCTCGTACACACGGATTCCGTGCTCGTATGTCGTCTAAAAGTGGCATCGAGGTTTTGAAACGCCGCCGCAATAAGGGTCGCGCTCGACTCTCAGTTTAATGAAATTACCGCAACCAAAAAGTTGCGGTTTTTTATTCCCCTCTTCTCACACTCAATTATCCTTTATACTAATTACATATGATCCCCTCACCTTTCCGTTTTCACGGCCACAACAGTCTTCGTTACGTCTATACAAATGGCAAGGCTGTTCGCTCTCAACCCCTGACTATTAAGTGGGTAAAGAATACGCATCGGTCTAAACCACGTGTTTCGGTGGTTGTAAGTAAGAAAGTTATTAAAAGTGCGATTGGTCGCAACCGTATTCGTCGTCGTATCTACGAATATATGCGCCTTAACTTTAATCGACTTAATGATGTCTATGATATTGTTGTGATCACTACATCACCAGAGTTAAAGGATATTCCTTATAGTGAGTTATCAGAGCAGATGGATACCCTTCTTGAAAAAGCCGGTGTATATAAAACACCATAGAAATGATATAATTTAACAGATATAGACCAGAGAACTGGAGATGCCCAGAGAGGCTAAGAGAGATTTACTTTAAATGAATATTTTTGAAACGCTAGTAGTCCAACCAATTTTTAACCTACTTATTTGGTTGTATGGAATTATACCGGGTGCTGACTTTGGTGTTGCCCTTATCGTCTTTACGATTATTATTCGTTTTGCGTTGTGGCCACTTGTTGTAAAGCAACTTCACCAAGTGAAACAAATGCGAAAACTGCAACCGCAACTTGTAAAGATTAAAAAGGCTACCAAGGGTAATAAACAACTTGAAAGCATGCAGATGCTTGAACTCTATAAAGAACACGATGTTCGCCCATTCCGTTCGATCCTGATGCTCCTTATTCAGCTTCCTATCTTTATTGGTCTGTATCAGGTTATTCAGATTTTTACCCTTCACCGCGACCAGATTGATGGGTTTACTTACGGCTTCCTAAAGAACGTCGGCCCAATTAAAGAACTCATTGCACATCCAGAAAATTTCCAAGAAAAACTCCTTGGTGTTATTGATTTGACCGCACACGCTATTGGCGGACCTGGCGGATTTAA
>Ga0247817_10001416_pt1 | contig 12613 bp, 7 predicted proteins | sample UWRJL212509R1_FD_178010 | JGI IMG/M metagenome (GOLD analysis project Ga0247817, IMG submission 178010) | Plant litter microbial communities from Arlington Agricultural Research Station in Wisconsin, United States - UWRJ-L212-509R-1 | ecosystem: Environmental > Terrestrial > Plant litter >... | reverse complement strand
GCGCGCATTAGCCGATGAGTCAATCATGCAGGCAATATCCATTTATAACAAGTATCCATCAAGTACTTCAACCAACTTTCGGTATGCAGAGTTTCTTGAATATTGTTATGCATACGAAGGTAATATTATCAAACCTACTATTCCGGATCTGAAACGTATTGGTGAAGAAATAGAAATTCAGGCAGAAGGTTATCATAGCTATCCTTACCTATTGCTTATGCGCGTTGCATTGTTGGAGCAGAACCAATCAGAAGCAATTTTACAATTAACCAAAAGTTTAATTTTACATGAGTTGTGTGCAGACTCCACTTTTAATGCACTTTTAGAAGAAGTGAAACATTCAGATTTCAATCAAGTAAAATATTTTTTGAACGAAACAAAAGTATTTATGAAAGAAGTCGAAGAAAATTATTTTTACGACCCGAAAATTAAATGGAAAAAATTACGAACGATGTCCAACGAAGAAATACTTTCCTACTGGAAAAAACGTAAAGAAGAAATCAGAAACAGACCTCCGCATACAGTTGAATAGGCTGCCCTACCCGTATAGTTAGCGAAGCGCTCTACAGATCAACAAATAATAAGAGTCTTTGACTCGTTTTATTATAAATGGCTACCTAGAACCAGTTGCTATTCATGATCATATATAATCCAAGACTCTCTTTATCAAAATATAAAGAGATTAACCATTCCCCTATGGCGGACTACGAACACACCGCTAGCAACTAGAAGCTAGTACCTGGAAACTACTTACTTTCTATCTGCTCTATCCAATACTTCATTTCAAAATCATTGGATTCTGTTGTAAGAAGATGCAATTGCTGTTGTTGAAGTTGTGTTAATGTAAACAATTCTTTCTGCTTAACTAATAATTTAAAAAATTTAGTACTTGTACCCGCATCCAAGCGTTGAGTAGACACCTGCTGAAAAACAAAATCAATATGCTTTTCAAACACATCTTTTTCAAATACAAGCTCTGTTTTACTATTCATCAACATATCGTATACTGCAAACAACCAGTTTGAAATCGGACGGTGCGATTCTTCGTAGTTTAAATAATCAAATACCTGTTTATGAAATTGAGTTTCTGAAAGATCAAAATCCATCCCCCATTGTGGACTGAATAGAAAATAAGGATGTTCGGTTGCTTTGGTATTTTCAGCTGCACGAATCAGACTTGAAAAACCATCTGTAATTTGTCGATCCTGTAAAAGTTGAACGGTTGAAAACAGTCGCCCAAACAATTCTTTCACGGCTTCAGGTTTAGCTTTTTTGCTAATATCTTCACAAAGCATATCGAAGTCTATCTCGCGAATTTTTATTTGAAGATTTTTCAACGCTTCAGTAGCCTTCGCATTCAAACCGGAATCTGTCTTCGAAAGAATCAATTGAATAGTTTCATTTTCAGAAACTGTTCGTTGATTGTTGCGCATCCATGTAGGAAAAAAGTTTAAAAGTGCTTGTATGCCCTCGCCGTCCTGCAAGAGTGTTGAAAGCACTTCATCCAAACGAGGAATTTCTTCCCAGTCAAATAACACTTCACACAAAACCGATTCGTCCTGATGTAACAAACAATCTACAACCTGTAATTTTATTGCTTCATCTTTTGGTTTTAACTGCACACAACGCCGAATGATAGATTCATGATATTTACGCGGAGCATGTTTTAAAAACAACAATAAACTTGGTATGTGTCTTTCGTCACTATAAATAAAAGCAAGATCAATCGTGCTTTCATCTAATTCTGTTAATAATAAATCCTTAATTTTATCAAACTTTCGCAAGGCGAAGCAAGCTGAAACAGCAAGTTGTATTTTTTCTGTTGCAATAATTTTTTCAAGCTCAAACTTTAATTCCTGTACATCATAATCTGCCTTATACAAATAAATCTTTGCCCAAGAAGCGGCGCTGTCTGATTGATTGATAATGGGCATCACATCATTGATGTAAAAAGAATAATGTTTAAAGAAATTGATTTTCTGAACGCTCCAGTGAGCAAAACCCAAATATTTCTCTTGATTGATTTTTTTATAATGTGCATTCCATTCATTCAAATACTGAAGAATTTTAAGATCTGCCCTACCTACCTGAATAAGTGCCAGACCTGCCAATGCCTTAAACAATAGTGAAGGATGTGTTCTAAAGGTAAAATTCAGAAGTTCAATTTCATTTTTATTGTTTTTAGGGAATTCATATTCCTTAAACTCCTTAAAAACCTCTGGTCGCATAGGAAGAGCGGATAAAAAATATTTACTTATCTCATCCTGAATATCTAAAATTGCATACTTCGAAAGAAAATTATAATAAGGAAACTCTTTTTGAAAGAACTCAAACTGAACGCGAAATATACTATTCCAATAATCTATTTTATCTTTTTTTTCAGCAGAAAAAACATATTTAAGTTCACTTGAATTTGTTTTTTCCCAAGAGAACAATGCACGTGTTGCACCAAAATTATTGGAATCATAAAGAGCGGTTGTACACTCACCACAAATGGTCGATTTTTTATTATTCCACGACAAACAATACGAACAACGAATCTCGTCAGGCCTTTCTATTTCAAGTGTATAACTCATGTATGAATACGAATAAACGGTTGCAAATTAAGGTTGGAAGATAGTTCAATATGCTGAAAAAATCAATAAACAACACATTGTTTATCTGTACGCATACATTGTAACTACGTGTTCATTCGTTCATAAATAATTCCCTTTACCGTTCACATGTCAAAATCAACCGTTAACTAAATAGTCAGGTTGAAATGATATATTCTTGACAAATTTAAGATCAATTTTGTCAAGTTTTTATTTTGAATCTCTCAAAAGAAAGGCACTATACATCCATGCGTACATGAGCAACTAAAACGTTATTCAAACAAACTTCCATTGCAATTAATCACATATTGGTATAAATTAAGTATATGAACGAACACCATCTTCCAGCTGCCGACGCACCTGATTTGAAAGGTCCATATAATTGGGCATGGTTTAAACACCACCATCTAACACATTTAAAAACAGCTGCCGAAGCATTGAATCTGGAGTATATAAAAAAGCCTATGGGCAAAGGTCTTTCGCAAGATGCCATAAAACGCGTACTTGATTTAACAGACAATCTGATCCAATTTCATCCGTGGCTGCCTGCAACCAGATGGGGTAAAGTTGAAATGGAAAACATCATAGAAGCCCGAAATAATTTCGAATTGAATTTTATAAATAAAGAAATAGACAAGGCTAGCTACAAGCACACTCAGGAAATAGACAGCATGGCATCTGCCATCTGCAATTACATGAATACCATGTGCGAAGATGAATGAATAAATCAACAGCAGCATTCATCAAACAGATAGAGGATGAATACGAAAATATTCATACTATTTTCGATTCCATAAAAAATACAGTATTTCAAAGGGAAAATCTTATCACACACATGGCGCGTCATCCGCTGTTTGAAGTTGAACCTTTTGAAGAAAAACAACATTCAACGAAAGCTTGCCGTGGTTGTGTCTTTTCGACCAACCACGGAAACGGAGGAGTAAGTTCAACTATTCCATTATAAATTCTTCATCCACAATTTTCAACACAACGCGCTTCCCTATCGGATAATAATCCCAACCGCCTACATGTCCGACTTGAACAGCATACTTCTGAATCAATTCTTCCATCACACTTTCAAAGATTTCAATATCAATACGCTGCTTGGGCTTCAACCCTACTCCTTGTCGACCGTTGGTAAAAAACAACATGAGATTACATCTGTCTTCAAATTCTTTTTCAGAATAAAAAATAACGTTTATATCAGCAGAAGTAACACTTGATGTTACTTCTGATAGAAATGCATCTTTTGTATGTATATCCACATTACAATCAAATCGGATGTTTGACGTTTCTGCATTGTGCTTATGAGGGGAAGATGAAGCCAGCATAAAATACTTTTTAGTCGGATACTGATTTTTTATTTCTTTTATAGTATAGAGTTTTATCATCTCTGCAAGAGTCACCGAATGAAATACCGTTGACTGCGCATGATATTTTTTCAAAATCGTCTCAACCTGATGTATCAACTCAAACTCAAAATCATGCATGGCATATCCACCAGTACCAATACGCAGTAAATTTTCAAACGTATAGATATAAATAAATGCATCCGGATGCTTATCAACAAGTACTCTGATTTCATTTATAACGTTTACAGGATCATCTACTGAAACATCTGCTTCCAATTCAGCTGGCGCATCAGCATGACCTCCCAATCCTTTTCTAAATGTAAAATATTCGTACGTATGAAGTCCTTCAGGAAATTCGTAATACCAGTAAACGCCTAAAACCATTTTTACTAATTATGAGTTATGAATTATAAATTATGAATGAACAAAGGCTGAAAGCCTTTCATAACAGAACTTGGGGCACCGCCCCAAGAAGAGACTATTCAGAGGAAAGAAATCCGTTTGCCATGAAACGGTTCGTCACTGATTTTAATACACCAACCTACAAATCCAGCTCATCATATATATACTTTGTCACAACCGGAACAGATAACTGAAAGGCATCGTATATACGCTGTGTAAGCGTCGTACGAAGCTTCGTATATGTTTCCTTCACATATACTTCAGACTTTTTTCTGGAAAGATATTCATTATCGGGTGAAGTTGTACTTGCAGAAGTGTAAACGGTCAGGTTCATCATCGCAGAATCATCTTCGTACTGCTCATACGTTGAAATACTGATGATATTTTTATTTCGAAGCAACTGAATATTAAAATAGAAAGCCATTGTATGATCGTATTCCAGTACAACAGCGTCAAGATCATTCAACGATTCTGTTTTCATCTTTCCAATTGCAAACGTGCAGATGTGTTCGATAAAATCAGCTATGGCTTCTTCCATAAACGAATCATCTTTGCAATACAAAACAGATTTCTGATTATTTTGGTTTACGGAAATAATTTTAAACAAGTCATCATTTTTATACTCAAATAGGTATTCAAAATGGGCATCCATTTTATAGCCAATATCAAACATACTTCGAACATGGACAGCACTTGTTATTTCCCCCTGAATATTTTTATGATAGGAAATCTGATCGTATTGTCTACCACCATACTTCTCATAAATAATCAATGAATCTGAATGCTCTTTTATTATAACATAATCTTCAAATTCTGTCAATCCATCTTTCAAAAAAAACTTGTGGGCTGTTGAATATCCATCATGATACTGATAAATCATTCTCCATATTAGAACATCGTCCGAATAATAATCAACCAACTGAGGAATATTATTGTAAAATTTATAGTGATAGTAGCGCTTCTCTGAAATTGGCTTCTGAGTAGAAAACTCTCGATCTATTTCAAAGGGACGCTTATGCATATGTGTTTCCACATAAAATGGACGAATAAAATAAACTTCATCTTGCGTAAAGACATCCGTATAGGCTTCAAAATCTAAAGCATCAAGCAATTCTTCATACCGATCCGATTCAACTTCAACGACCGACTTAACTTTTAGTATGGTTTCATCATTTGCATACGCATCGTTTAATTTCGCATCATACGCATCCAGTTTACGTTGTATCTTATTGAATATTTTCTTAGGCAACAATTTCTTCAAATAATGTGCTTCATCGCAAATTTCATAATCACGTGCAGTCACATGGAAATCGTCTGCTAATTTCAAGTGCGTCCAGTTAGACGATTCAAGCATCAATGCTTTGCATACATCCACATACAATTGAAATATAAAAGGCTGTCGGTCTTCGTATTCAATCTCTTCCAGCAATTGATCTGCGGTTGCAAACAATTCTTCATACGGATTAAAATCTATCACAATATTCTGATTTTCACTGAACAATTCCAGGTCAGCACAATTATAAGCCATCAAGGGATGATCGTCTTCGCCTGTCAAACGTTCAGCCTCGTTCTTCTGCGCCAGTCCAAGCGTAGGTGGAAAAGGATATTCGAGCGTAAATTCAAGCAGCAGCCATGAAATTTCATCCTCTGTAGCAGGCTGATGCAACATACTTTCATTAATTACTTTAATCAATGCCTGCCTGGAGTTTTCTAAAACTAGTTGCAGCGATTTTTGAAGTTTCATTTTTGCCAATGCCTCATTCAAATTAATTTATACTAATTTCATTTTGCATCATCGCTGTTAAGCCAGTAATCGACATACGCTTTCGGCATGAAAGAATCCGGCAATTCCGCATCGGGATCCAATGCAAGTATCCCTCCATTCAATTCAACGATTTTTTCAAACGTGCTATAATATTCTTTCAATGCCTTGTGGTGCAATTCAGAATTTTCTTCTGCAGATCTGTATTGTGCAGCAAGATTCGACAATTTCATTTGCAAACCAGCAATGCTGTTATCCACCGCCTTGTCCATGATCACACCTTTATTATTAATAATCTCAACAACCATGTCCGAAGTAAATCCTTTTGCTAAACATTCTTCGGCATAGTGTACTGCCTTGTTAGCATTTTTTAATTTGTAATGCACTTCTGCAATATTTGACAGATACAATACCATCGTGGGATAGCTGGCATACGCTTTTTCAAAACATTCAAGCGACTCAATATGCCGATCCTGTTCGTCGTAAAGACAGCCGTAATGATTGTAGATCTGTGCCAATGCATAGGGATCGGTTTTGGTTCTTTCCAGAAAATACGATTGCTTTTCATACGAAGCATCAAAGCCTTGTGCATACCAAAGCAATCGTGCCTTATAAAAATAAATCATGGGGAAATAGGGATATTGTTTCAATGCAGTTTCACAAAGTCCTTCCGCTCCTGCATAGTTCTGCGCAACAATCAATTCATAAATTTCTTTTAAGTAATTATTTTTAATCGAAAAATCTTTATTCTCTAAAAACTTCCCTTTGGCTTCTTCCCATCGATATGTATCCAACTTCTTTTCCCATGCGGTAAACGGCAATACCTTTTCATTATTTTTAATAAGCAGTTCTGCTTTTCCGCTTTCCAAATCAATAGTAAAGTAAAATGTAAGTTGACACACACCTTCTAAATTTTCTTGCAACAAACGATATAACTTCTCTGCATCAATATGGATGTATAACCAACGGATTTTATGATAATCAATTTCAAAAAATATTGGCAAACGTCTCGATTCAAAGGAATTCAGTTCCAGCGGGGCACTTGTTCTATAATTATGACGAACATCTTTTATTTCAACATTATGCCCCTCCAATCCAGAGCCTGCAATCTGCCAGCTGCACAGATAATCAGCCAGAGCAGCACGCTTTTCTATTGCTCTGGATTCTTTAATTGTATTGATTAGTGCAGGGATACTTTTTACTGTATAAATAGAAGCCAACGTCCTAAACTGCTCTTGTTTTTTCTCATCTGTAACTTTAATGAATTTTATAGATACAGGTTCTAACAAATCCTGATGTTTATTGTATAGGCGTACCTCGCCCCCTTGCAAGAGCGCCAGCATTACAGGATCCGTTTTCTTTCCACGCAGAAATTCAGGCATATCTAACGGATATTTATTCGGCACATAATTAAGTTTATCAAATGGAAAATCAATCTCCCCATCGTACTGTGCATCTTCTATAACGGAATACCAGGAAATCCGAACACGATCTGCTTGTATAGGGATATAAACAGTATCATCAAATACAGGATCATAGAGACACTCATTTCTTTCTGATACCGACATGTGGCTAAGTTTACCAACATATTCAACCTTTTCAAGGCTTTCCACGGATATATTTGAAATGAATTTCCTTTTTGTATTTAGAAACGTAATTTTTATTTTGTATGACAATAATTCATAATCGTGTACTACACGTAAAGGTAGTGGTGTAAAATAATACGCCTGATAATACAAATGAATCTGATATTTTAATTCCTTTGCTGCAAAATAGATTGCAGGGAGTCCGCATAGTACAAACAACCAAACATAAAAATAGATCGCATAAAACACGCCTGTTTTAAGAAACGTTGCAACAATATATACACCAACGTTTGTAAGTAAGATCACACCTAAAATGAGTAAGAAGGAAGGCAATAATGTTATAACAGACGATATACCAACTGAAGTCAAACTTTGAGAACCGTTGGGTGAAGCATTTTTAAGCCCAGTATAAATAAACGTTAACACAACGGCAATACCAACATTTGCCATAAACATAGCTTTCAATCCAAAGAAGAATAAAATACCGAAAGAAATAAACGCTATTGCAGCGATTGGTATTATAGGAAAACCAACAAATTCTGAAAGGTTAAAATAAGGTCGGTGTATTTTTGTATACGCGGTATATGATTTCAATATATGTATCGTTAAACGTGAAAAGTGGACAACATTTCATTTCCGTTGTTTCAAGCAAATTTTCTGGTGAATAGCTCCACAGCTAAAATCGATAAAATTGTCGCCCCAATGCAGTGATGAAACTACGTACTGATTGGTAAATGCAAAAGAAATATCATCGAAACGATTTTCTTTGTTAGTTCTTAATCCAACTATAGGTGTAATTTTTATCTGCGCATCCAAAGAGTTGTTTTCATCTTCATTAAAAACATTTTCCGACTTTAAAATGTGTTCGCTGTGGTGTACAAAACGAATAAAGGGCATATAACCACTTCTTTGCTTCAACACGCCTGTTACGGTATATTTAATCAAAGATTTACTATTCATAACATTCAGATGGCTCTTTATAATTGACACATCAAATGTATGAATCTTTAACAAATCCTGAAATGCCCACCAACCGATTTGATACCTTACAGCTACTTCTTTTTTTTCTTTCTGAAATATTGAAAATAGTTTCATAAAAAACATCCCTGTATTTAAACCTATTTATTTAACAATATACAAATAGGTTTCAGCTTATTAAAAATTTTAAACTCTGAGATAAAATCACACCATGCAAAAATAGCATTAAAACTAATGAAGGAATTCTATTTCAGTATTATCAACTGAAGCTTTACATTTTCACGATCAATATAAAAGGGTACTTCAAGACAAGCCTGAAGTACCTTTTTCAAAAAAACATTTAATTCTATTCTTACTGCTTGATCACAGATTTAGTGATTATACCAGATTCTGTTTCAATATGTACGAAATACATTCCTTTACTTAAATCAGCCATATTAATTTCTACTGCTGAATCACCCGTTGTTTCAAATACCAGCTTACCTAATACATCAACAACTCTCAATGATTTAGATCCATTTACCTGATCCATTTCAATCAGCAATTTATCTGTAACCGGATTCGGATACAATTGAATAGACGCCTGTAAATAGGCATTATTAATAGCAGTAGTTGTTGTCTTGTACACTTCAACCGTTGAACTGGCTTCACCTGTACAAGGACTTACTGCAAGCACCGTATATTTAAATGTATATGTACCTGCCTCAGTCAAACCATTTACTGTTACATAATCTGAATTTGCAGACGGACTGAATGTAACTGCTGCTGGACCTGTAACTAAACTCCAGGTTCCGATGGCAGAACCAATACCTGCTAAAGATACTGTTATATCAGTTGAAATTGACTTCGGATAACCTGAATTTGCTGTTGGTGTTGCACATGCGGTTGACTTTACAACATCAACCGTTGAAGATGCGTCTACGCACGGACCTGTACCTGTTACAGTATATTTAAATGTATATGTACCATTTACCGTCAAACCGCTGGCAGTCACATTCGCCCCATTTCCGGATGAACTCAATACCACTGTAGCACCTGTTGGAGCAGTTTGAACAATCCACTTACCAGCTGTTGTACCTGTACCGGCCAATGAAGCAGTTGTTGCTGAAGTGATCGACTGAGGAGTACCCGCATTTGCCGTTGTAGGAGTTGTACATACCGGCGTTGCTTTCACAACGTTCACTGTAGATGTAGCGTTTCCGCAAGGACTTACACCTATTACAGTATATAAGAATGTATATGTACCATCAATCGTTAGTCCGCTTGCTGTAGCTGTTTGCGAAGCTGCTCCTGCAGAACTTAATGTTACTGTAGCACCTCCTGGTTTTGTCTGAACAGTCCATATACCCACTGTGGTACCTGAACCTGTCAATACTGCGCTAGTTGCAGTCGTGATCGTTTGTCCTGTCCCTGCATCGGCAGTTGTTGGTGTTGTACACGGCACACTTGATTTTACAACATCAACCGTAGAAAATGCGTCTACGCAAGGACCTGTACCTGTTACAGTATATTTAAATGTGTATGTACCATTTACCGTCAAACCGCTGGCTGTAACATTTGCAGCATTTCCGGATGAACTCAATACAACTGAAGCACCTGTTGGAGCAGTTTGAACAATCCACTTACCAACTGTTGTACCTGTACCGGCCAATGAAGCAGTTGTTGCCGACGTGATCGACTGAGGAGTCCCGGCATTTGCTGTTGTAGGAGTTGTACACACAGGAGTTGCTTTCACAACATTTACCGTAGCTGTTGCATCCACACACGGACTCACACCTTTTACTGTATATTTAAATGTATACGTACCATCAACCGTTAAGCCGCTGGCTGTAGCTGTGGCCGACACTGCTCCTGCAGAACTCAATGTTACCGTAGCACCCGTTGGAACTGTTTGAATAGTCCATATACCAGCTGTTGTACCTGTACCGGCCAATGAAGCAGTTGTTGCCGACGTGATCGACTGAGGAGTCCCGGCATTTGCCGTTGTTGCAGTAGTACACGTTGGAGTTGCTTTCACAACATTTACCGTAGCAGTTGCATCCACACACGGACTCACACCTTTTACGGTATATTTAAATGTATAGGTACCATCAACCGTTAAGCCGCTGGCTGTAGCAGTGGCCGAAACTGCTCCTGCAGAACTCAATGTTACCGTAGCACCTGTTGGAACAGTTTGAATAGTCCATGTACCAGCAGTTGTACCTGTACCGCTTAATGGTGCCGTTGTTGCAGTTGTAATGGATTGATTTGTTCCTGCATTTGCAGTTGTTGCAGTTGTACACGTTGGAGTTGCTTTCACAACATTTACCGTAGCTGTTGCATCCACACACGGGCTCACACCTTTTACGGTGTATTTAAATGTATACGTACCATCAACCGTTAAGCCGCTGGCTGTAGCTGTAGCAGAAGCAGATCCTGCAGAACTCAATGTTACTGTAGCACCTGTTGGAACAGTTTGTATGCTCCATGTACCAGCAGTTGTTCCTGTACCGATTAATGATGCCGTTGTTGCAGTTGTAATGGATTGATTTGTTCCTGCATTTGCCGTCGTTGCAGTTGTACAGGTTGGAGTGGTTTTTACTATTTTAACCGTATCGTTTGCTGATGCACAAGCATTTGCTCCGGTAATTGCATATCTGAATAAATACGTACCGTTAACTGTTAACCCACTTGCTGTTACACTGGCAGCATTTGGGGATGTTACAAATGTTACTGTAGCACCTGTTGGTACAGATACGGCACTCCATGTACCTACAGCAGAACCAGTCCCTGCTAAAGCTACTGTTGTAGTTGTTATTGCCTGATCGTCACCGGCACCAATTGTTGCCGGTGCTACGATGGTAACTTTTATTGGACTGCGCGGCCCCTCACATTTGTTCGGACTTGATGTTGACTGGCTTACATAATAAGTTGTTACGCCTGCTACTGAAGTAGAAGGAATTGGAGCAACTGTATTGGCCACACCACCTGTTGCATCCGTATACCAATTCAATGTTAAACCTGAGATACCTGTTGCTTTTAAAGCAACAGCATCTGTTGCACCTTCACAGTATGATAAGTCTGTAACCGTAACGGCTTTAGGAGTTGTACAAATATCAACACCAAGGGAAGGATCACCTAAACTCAAGCCTGAAAATATAATTTTCTGATCTGTAAATGCAAGCGGCTGATACGTTGGGTCTGTTTTAGGACCTGTATCATCTTTATTCACAGCCACAATAACGACTTCAGCAACATGCTCCCAATCGAAATCTGCATTGTTTGTATTAATATCTGCCGGAAAATTCGGCTTGTTTGGATTTTTAATCGATAATGCATTTTTAAAATCAAATACAAAATTGGTTGTACTGCCTGGTGTAAGAGATAAGAAATCGGGCGTTACGTGATTCTTACTAAAACCAACTTCATATTTATACCAGTTCAATGCATCAATAGTTCCGTTTGGCAATAACGCCAATTTGTTAATGGCGATTACCGTACCATCTGCATCTTTCATCTGAATTTTCAGATCAAGTGTTTTAGTATTCGTTGTCGGTGCAGAAACCGTTATTTTGAATACTGCATTTTTTGATAGATCCAATGTATACTTGGTCTTCACTCCGGCTACACAATATTCACCAAAATTAAATCCAACTACATTATATTGATTTTGCTCTTGTGAAATTAAATACTGAAGTGTACCATTACCCGTTCTTGTAGCCTCTGCTTTGAAGGCAGTCGCGGCATTGCGATCTTCAAACCAGTATATACCTGCTGCAGCGCCGGTAGTAGAAGTGGCAGAACATGTGGCATCATTTGTTCCTCCCGTCATCTCTGAAAATTGTGTTGCTGTTTCAAACTGATCTGTAATACCTGTAGTGGACACATTGGATGCACCTACGATACTAATAGTATAAAGAGGGGATTCTGCAACCAATGCTCCTGATGCATTATAGGATT
>Ga0247817_10001415_pt1 | contig 12615 bp, 11 predicted proteins | sample UWRJL212509R1_FD_178010 | JGI IMG/M metagenome (GOLD analysis project Ga0247817, IMG submission 178010) | Plant litter microbial communities from Arlington Agricultural Research Station in Wisconsin, United States - UWRJ-L212-509R-1 | ecosystem: Environmental > Terrestrial > Plant litter >... | reverse complement strand
ACGTTCAAAAGAATATAAAGCCAAGATGAAAACCGATGATGTATCTGGAAACGTATTTATATCGGATGTCAGGTATTCGGAAGCAAACAAGCCTGAATTTATAGGCATTAAAGAAATGGTAGATAAATTACCTGCAGAGCAAAAGCAGCTGATTGATCTCATGTATTTCCAAGGTTTTTCGCAATCAGAGATTGCAGAAGAATTGGAAATGCCTTTGGGTACAGTAAAGACGCGTGTTCGTGCAGCAATGACATCATTAAAAAAATTATTCTAACAGATAGATTGGATCCTAAAGAATACATATCGTCAGGAGTTTTAGAATTGTACGTTCTTGGTGCATTGGATCAACCCGAAGCGCAAGAGGTTGAATTGTATGCGCAGCAATATCCTGAAATTAAGGAAGAGTTGGAAAGCATTCAAAGCGCTCTTGAATCGTATGCTGAAAAACATGCGGTGCAGCCTGCTGCAAGCGCTAAGAAAAATCTATTTGATGAAATTGAAAAACGAGCTGCTATAACCAATGCCGAAGTGCCGATCACACGATCGCTTTCGCAACCAGTGAAGTCCTTTAACTGGTTAGCGGCGGCGTCTATTACAGTTGCTGTCTTTTCAACGGCATTGTCTGTGTATTTCTATAACCAATGGAAAAATACCGAAGGGCAATTGATCTCTCTGCGTGAAGAAAATCAGATCTTTGCTCAAAATGCCAATTACATGCTTGATTCAAACAAGCAGATCATACAACAGAAAACAAATTATTTCACCTTTGTTACCGATACGGCAACTTCAAGAGTAGCATTAAAAGGTTTACCCATTTCACCATCGTCGAGTGCCATGGTATTCTGGAATAAACAATCTAAAGAAGTATTCATCGATATAAAAAGTTTGCCTGCACCGCCAGCGGGTATGCAATATCAATTGTGGGCCTTAGATAACGGCGTACCGATTGATGCCGGCGTGTTTGATATGGCATCTACTGGAACGATGCAAAAATTGAAACCCATTACAAATGCGCAGGCTTTTGCTGTTACACTTGAAAAAATGGGCGGCAGTCCGCAGCCAACCATGGAAATGATTCATGTGATAGGAACGATATAGATTTACATAAAATATATTTAAGCCTGCACCTTTATTGAAAGGTGCAGGCTTTATTTTTAATATGATGATACATTTTTAATTATCAATCAAAGACCATTCGGTACTGCTCAAACGGTCTCATTTCAAATTGCGATGAAGCTCATATAATACATTCTTTTATATAATCCATATTGAAAATTGTATTTCAATATATGGATGAACTATTTTTTTGCTTTAAAATCCAGGGAATCAAATTCAAACGTATATCAGGCATAGTAGTTGATTTACTTTTTGGTAAGAAGCTGTATTAAATAATCACATATGATAACCTCTATAGTAATTTTAGTTTTAATCATCATTTTCGGTGTTCGCGGAGACAAAGATGAGTTTATGTCCTAGTGATTTCTAAGTTTTTTGAGTCTGTTTTGTAAGTCTACGATAAAATGCAGTTATTTAAGGGCTTAATAATTTATGTAGATGAATGAACATAAAACGATGCGTTCTTTTTTATTTTTATGTGTTGCATGTTTATTTTTTACACGCTGTTCATATAATAAAGGTGATGCACCGGAACCCGTAAAGCCAAATGTAAGTTATACGTTTGATGTAAAACCGATCATTGTTGCGAACTGCAATACCTGCCACACAGATACTTCTACCAATCCGGATAGCCCCGGACATACGTTCTTTAATCATTTTAATGAGTTGCAGCACGAAGCTTTAAAGCCCAGTAATGCTAACTCATCCTATACTGTATTGATTGCCCGGTTAAAACATATTGAATCACCGGGAATGCCTTATAAACGCGATCCTTTATCAGATTCACTCATCCAGGTAATACAGGATTGGGTATTGATAGGTGCGCCTGAAAATTGAAAAAATAAATTGATCACCAATAGTGATTCTTGGTTTTGGTTAAAAAATAGTGGATCAGCTTTTAGAGAGGTTACACATTTATTCCCGAACTTTACTTTGCATAAAAAAAATATGAAAGCTATTCGTTTAACGGTCTTGTTTCTTACGTTTACAGTATTTGCCTTGCAAACGTTCGCTCAGGTATATACAACTCAATCTGCAACACTTTCTTTTTTCTCGGCAGCAAGACTGGAAAATATTGAAGGTACATCAAAAGATGGTGGAGTTGTACTAAATACCGCTTCCAATGAAATTCTTGTTAAAGTAACTATATCAACCTTTGAATTTAAAAATGGATTGATGCAGGAACATTTTAATGAAACCTATTTAGAAAGTGTAAAATATCCTACAGCCCAGTTTTCCGGCCATATAAATGAAAAGATTAATTATGCTACTCCAGGTGCCTATCCTGTAACTGTTACAGGAACATTGACCATACATGGTGTATCCGTACCCCGAACAATCTCCGGAAAAATATCAATTACATCCAGCGGAATTGGTTTTACAAGTCTTTTTGTAGTGCCGGTTTCTGCCCATAAAATTTATATTCCGAATGATAAAATTTCTAATATTGCTCAAGATATTAAAGTAAGTATCCAGGCCGACTGCACACCTTATGTTAAAAAATAAATTCTATATAGTAATAAGCATTTTATTGTTTGCTCTATCAACACATTCTATTGCACAAACAGATCTGGATAGTTTTTTAGTAAAAGATTCTGAACCTGTAAAAGTGATTGCTACGTTTAAGGCAACGCGCATAGTGAATGCGCACTCAATAGAAACAGTTAAAAAGGGAATTCTTGACTTTCGTATTACACACCACTTTGGTGATGTTGGTGGTGCTGCAGGTGGTGTACACACCTTATATGGATTTGATAATGCAGCAGATATTCGGTTTGGATTTGAATACGGCATATCAGATCGTTTGACAGTAGGTTTTGGCAGAAGTAAAATTGCAGAAAATTTAGATTTTTTTTTAAAGTATAGATTGCTTCAACAAACAACAGATAATAAAATGCCCGTATCTGTTACCCTTTTTGCCGACATGGCAATTACTCCGCAAGTGAATGATGTTGCTTATAAAGAGTTTGTAAATCGATTTTCGTACGTGTATGAAATGCTTATTGCACGCAAATTTACCGAGCGTCTTTCTCTACAGCTGATGCCATTGTTGTTGCACAGAAATTATATCACAAATCCTTCAGATAATAATGACATTTTTTCATTGGGAATAGGAGGACGTTTCAAAATTACCAAACGCTTTGCCATTTTGGCCGACTACTATCACACATTCTCGGGTTACTTAACAACAGGCAATTCTTTTTACCCACCATTAGGAATAGGAGTTGAAATTGAAACAGGTGGGCATGTGTTTCAAATGTTCTTTACAAACAATTCAGGAATTATTGAAAATACCTATATCGGAAGTACCCGTTCTTCATGGGGCAAAGGAGAGTTTAAACTGGGCTTTACAATTTCAAGAGATTTTGCAATCGGGAAGAAAAAGGTTAAGTAGTTGCAAGTTACTTGGCATAAGTATTAAGTACTTAGTACAAAGTACATAGACGATGAAAATAAAGTTGATCTGGAGTTAATTTTGAAAAAAGAATAAGGCTGAAAGCCTGTAATATTAAAGCTTTGGCATCGCCCAAAGAGAAGAGTAAAGAGTAATGCCATTTAAAAAGGCCCTGTTAATGAGTTAACAGGGCCTTTTTTTATAGTTAAGAATAAATTATTTATTCTTGATCATTTTTCTGGATTCAACAATTCCTTTGTCGCTGTATAGGTTGCAGAAATAAATACCTGTACGTAAAGCACTGATATCAATTGTAATGATTGTGTACCCAATTTTTCCGGTTAAATCAATATAGGCTACTTCTTTACCGATCAAATCGTAAATACGAACAGCTCTAATGTCTTTTGTTGGATAGTTGATGCGGAATGTAACGTCTGTTTCAACAGGGTTTGGTGATATGTGAAATGACGTAGCCGTATCAGATTGTGCATTGGATGCAAAACCGATTCCTGCAATTAATAAACATATTAATATCAACTTCTTCATATCTATATCAAATATACGATAATATAGAGATTATGTTAATAATCGTGCCAAAAACTTCTTTTTAAGTATTCTAGGTTACTTTTTTGATTTCAATGTGTATTTCTAGTGAATACATCACATGTATTTATTGATAAAGTATCAACTATCTAATAATTAGATAGTTATTATTTATATTTATTTGAAAAATTAAATTTTATATTGCATAAGTAATATTACCGTAAAATATATGAAGAAACATCTACATGATACCTTTAATGCATATTTGTTTAAAACAATATTGGTTATAGGATTAAATTTTATTTTTTTATCAAGCACTTTTGCGCAAACATTGGTAACAAGTGTAGAAGCAGAAAGTGGTACACGTGGAGGCGGCTTAAAAATAGCAACTGCTAACGCGGGGTATTCCGGAAGCGGATATGTTACCAATATGATTAACGCAGTAGATATTCTTACGATCCCAGTAACTGTCTCTTCTGCGGGAAATTACAAACTTGTGATACGATACAATGGCCCTTATGGCAATAAAGATCAAAATGTGTATGTAAATGGTTCGTTTTTGTCAACATTGCATTTTCCCGCAACAACGGGTTATACAGACTTAACTGCAGGAAGTTTAACATTGAAAGCGGGTGCAAATACCATTGCAATCTATAGTAGTTGGGGCTATACAGATTTTGATAAAATATCTCTGTATACAGTTCCTCTTCATGATTACACAACGGTTGCTGCAACACCTATTGATCCTGCAGCAACAACAGAAGCAATTGCGCTTTATAATTATCTTAAATCAAATTACGGTCAGACGATCATTTCAGGACAAACGTCGGATTATTATAACACAGTTTCTCCGAATGCAGCAAAGAAGCCTGTTATACGAGCATTCGATTTTCAGCACTATACAGTAGGGTATCCATATTTATGGAATAATACAACAGCTAGCCATACTTTCGGTTGGGAAGATGATGGAACTACACAAGCTGCTATTGATTGGTACAACAGTACGTGTCAAAAAGGAATGGTTGCTTTTCATTGGCATTGGCATTCTCCATCGGGAGGACAAGCGGGTAAGAATACATTTTATACCAACTCAACCACGTTTGATGTTACAAAAGCAGTAACTGCAGGTACTGTTGAAAATACTGCTGTACTGAGAGATATTGATTCAATAGCTACACAGTTAAAACGTTTACAGGATGCAGGTGTACCTGTATTATGGAGACCATTGCACGAAGCAGGCGGTGAATGGTTCTGGTGGGGTGCAAAAGGGCCTGCCGCTGCTTTAGCATTGTATGATATTGTTTATAATAGACTTACTTCATATCATAAAATTCACAATTTAATCTGGCAATGGTCTACTCCTGAACCCAACTGGTATCCTGGAAATGCAAAAGTAGATATGCTGGGGTATGATTCATATCCGGGTGATTATAACTATGGTACACAAAAGCTGATCTTTGATCAATTGTATACCATAGTAAATGGACAAAAAATGCTTGCTATGACAGAGAATGGTCCGATACCTGATCCGGATGCCTGCTTTGCAGGTGATGCCAAATGGTCGTATTTCATGTCGTGGAGCGATCTGGTAACAAAGCAAAATTCAGCAGCTCAATTAACTTTGGTCTACAATCATGCAAAGGTTGTAACGCTCGATGAAGTTGCGACCGCAACCAATACTGCTCAGTTGACTGCCGGCGGACCAACATCATTTTGTTCAGGAGGAAATGTTCTTTTGAAAGCCAATGTTGCAAAAGGGTATGCCTATAAATGGTATAATGGAACGAATGTTATTGCGGGTGCAACAAGTGCTACATACTCAGCAATAACTGCCGGTTCATATACTGTAGCTGTAACAGCTACGGGCTCTTGTACAACGACTTCAGCACCGATCGTTGTAACCATGGGTGGTCCGGTTGCTACGATAACTCCAGCTACTCCAACTACATTTTGCCAGGGAGGAAGTGTTATATTGAATGCATCTACAGGTACCGGTTATACCTATCAATGGTATAAAGATGCGAACCTGATTTCAGGTGTAACAAGTGCTTCTTATACTGCTTCTGCAACAGGTTTGTATACTGTAAAAGTGACCGCATCTACATGCAACACAACTTCTGCGGGAACACAGGTAACAGTTAACGCTATGCCTACTATACCGATTATTACAGTCTCGGGAGTATCTACTTTCTGTACAGGATGGAAAACACAGTTAAATGTTAGTTCTGATGTAGGCTCTACCCTTGAATGGCTGTTGAATGGGAGTACATCTCCCAATCAATCTCAAGTTATTACAACAGGAGGAAGTTACTCGGTGAAATCTACAAAATTAGGTTGTAGCTCAACTTCCGCACCAACTGTAATTACAGTAACGCCTTTGCCTGTTCCTACAATTACAGCAAGCGGACCAACAACTTTTTGTCAGGGAGGTAATGTTGATCTAACGGCAAGCTCAGGTACTTCGTATCAATGGTATGAGGGAACAACATTGCTGGCAGGCGCAACAAATGCTAAATATACAGCGAATGCATCGGGGAATTATAAAGTTACAGTTGGCAATCCAAATGGCTGTACCGCAACAACACCTGCAACAACGGTTACAGTGAATGCTGCAGCAACACCTACAATTAGTATAAATGGTTCAACAATTTGTCAGGTTGGAGGATATACATTAACAGCAAGTGCAGGATCTGCTTACAAATGGATGTCAAATGGGGCAGTAATTAATGGAGCAACAAATTCTACTTATATAGCAAGTGCATCAGCTCCATCGTATACCGTTGAGGTTACAAATGCATCGAATTGTAAAGCTACTTCTTCATCTGTAAAAATTCCGGTTATTGAGCAACCTATTGCTGCAATAACTGCTGGCGGCTCTACCGGATTTTGTGAAGGAGGAAGTGTTATTCTGACCGCAAGCAAAGGTATTTCTTATAAATGGATGTTCAATGGAAACGCTATCAGCGGAGGAACAAATGCAACATACGAAGCAAGTGTAGGAGGTTCGTATAAGGTTGAAGTTAATAATGGCCCCAATTGTATAGCGACATCTGCACCAACAACTGTTTCGGTACTCACAAAGCCAATAGCTACGATTACTACAGTCGAATCAACGACTATCTGTCCGGGTTGGAGTGTTACAATGGGAGCAAGTACAGGTGCTTCGTATCAATGGATGCTGAATGGTAATGCAATAAGCGGAGGCACAAATGCTGCGTATACAGCAACTTCAGGTGGATCTTATACAGTTGACGTAATAAGTGGTCCGAATTGTAAAGCAACATCAACACCATTAGTTGTTACTATGGCAAATATCGTAACCTGGTATTTAGATACGGATGGAGACGGCAAAGGCGACCCTACATCTTCTACACAATCATGTAAACAACCATTTGGTTATGTTGCTATAGCAGGAGATGCCTGTCCGGACGATGCAAACAAAATCATACCCGGTAATTGTGGTTGCGGAGATGCCGAAAATAGCTGTTTAGATTGTATGGGTGTGCCGAATGGAAAAGCAGCACTAGATGTTTGTAATATCTGTGCCGGAGGAACATCCGGTGTTGTACCTAAAACAAATCTTTCTCAGTGTATAACAACTTCAACGAAATCTGCACTGGCAACCAATCTGAAAATGTATCCGAATCCAACGGTAGACAATTGTATGATTGAATTGTCAGGGTCTGCATTTAGAATTACGGTTTATACTTCTGCCGGCGTTCAGGTTTTCAGTAAAGAATTTGAAAAAGAAGCAGTCATAGGAACCGGCTTATCTCAAGGGATCTATTTGGTTCGTATCGAACAGGACGGAAATGTGGAATTGAGGAAGTTGGTTAAAGAGTAGTTCCTGTTGCCAGATGCTAGTTTCTTGACCAAGGAATAGTTGCCAGCTACTAGGTACTAGTTTCTAGAAGGGGAATAGTTAACCTTAAATCATCTAGCGAAAAATAAATTAAAGAATGCAAAAAAAAACGCTGCAGAACAATTTCTCTACAGCGTTTTTTTATTGTCTAGTAACTAACAACTAGTATCTGGAAACCATGTCTAGCACCTAGTAACTAGAAACTACTCATCCCGCCCAATTCTCTCTATCAAGACTTCTGTACTGTATAGCTTCTGCCAAATGTTCGGTTAATATTGTTTCAGAATTCTGCAGGTCGGCAATCGTTCTTGATACTTTTAGGATCCGGTCGTATGCACGTGCCGACAAGCCCAAACGCTCCATAGCCGTTTTTAACAATGCATTTCCTGCACTTCCTACATTGCAAATATCTTTCACCATTTGGGAGGGCATCATAGCATTGCAATGTACATCATCAAATTTTGCAAATCGTTGAGTTTGTATTTCGCGTGCTTTGATTACGCGTTCGCGAATTTGTTCGCTTGTTTCAGTACGGGTGTTTGCAACCATCTCATCAAATTTTACAGGCGTCACTTCCACATGCAGATCAATACGATCTAACAGCGGTCCGCTTATTTTATTTAAATAACGTTGAACAATGCCGGGCGCACATACACATTCTTTTTCAGGATGGTTGTAATAGCCGCAGGGACAAGGATTCATGCTTGCTATGAGCATGAAGTTGGCAGGGAAATCGATCGCTATTTTAGCACGGCTGATTGTTACTGTACGTTCTTCGAGTGGCTGGCGCATTACTTCCAGTACGGTGCGTTTAAACTCCGGAAGTTCATCCAGAAATAAAACACCATTGTGCGCCAAAGAAATTTCACCCGGCTGCGGATAGCTGCCGCCGCCAACTAAGGCAACATCGCTTATTGTGTGGTGCGGAGCGCGGAAAGGTCTGCGTGTGATCAGTGATGTTTTAGAGCCTAGCTTGCCTGCAACCGAATGGATCTTGGTTGTCTCCAACGCTTCGTGCAGGGAAAGGGGCGGCAGGATAGAAGAGAGTCGTTTTGCAAGCATGGTTTTGCCTGCGCCTGGCGGGCCTATCATGATCACATTATGTCCGCCGGCTGCGGCTATTTCCAACGCACGTTTAATGTTTTCCTGTCCTTGTACATGTGCAAAATCTGCTTCGTACACAGCAACCTGCTGAAAGAATTGACTTCGGGTATCGATGGTTAGCGGTTCAATGTGTAAACGGTTTTCAAAAAAGTCAATCGCTTCTTTTATTGTTGAAACACCTATTATATCCAGGTTGTTAACAATGGCAGCCTCCTGTTCATTTTCTTTGGGAAGAATGAATCCTTTGAATCCTTGTTTGCGTGCTTCAATAGCAATTGGAAGCACCCCTTTAATGGGTTTTATTTCTCCATCTAAGGAGAGTTCGCCCATGATCATGTATTCGCCCAACCTTTCTCCATCCATTTGTTCAGATGCAGCTAGAATGCCTAAAGCGATAGCTAAGTCGTATGCAGATCCTTCTTTTTTAATATCTGCAGGTGCTAAATTGACCACTACTTTTTGCCGGGGCATAAAATAGCCAAAGTTTTTAAGTGCAGCATCTACACGCTGCTCACTTTCCTTGATGGCACTGTCGGGCAGGCCTACCATATAAAATTTATTTCCTTGATTTACTACTGTTTCAATGGTAACAGTAAATGCATTCACGCCATGTACGGCGCTTCCAAAAGTTTTTGCGAGCATAGCTGATTGTTAGAGCATAGATTGCTCAATCAGCAGAATTAAAATGTGAATGATTTTGATATGAACTTCTTGAATACGATCTGCAAAGCCAGAGTGAGGTACATTGATACATACATCTGCAAGCGGTAATAATTTACCCCCGTCTTTTCCTGTTAAAGCAACAACAAACATCCCCTTGTTCTTCGCTTCTTTAACAGCTTCTAAAACATTCTCAGAATTTCCAGACGTGCTTATAGCAAGCAAAACGTCTCCTTTATTACCAAGAGCTTCCAGATAACGGGAAAAAACAAATTTGTACCCATAATCATTTGCCACACACGACATGTGGCTAGAGTCGCTGATGGCAATAGCCGGCAGCGCTTTTCTGTTTTCTCTGTAGCGTCCTGTAAGTTCTTCTGCAAAGTGCATGGCATCGCATGCAGACCCCCCGTTGCCACAAGAAATAACCTTTCCGCCCTGTTTTAAACTAGTCGAAATTACATTTGCTGCATCTGCAATTGTATTGTGTTGTTTTTGCTGTTCAATAAAACGAGCCAATACAGCCGATGCTTCTTCTAATTCAGACAATATCGTTTGTTCAATCATTATTCTTTCTTTTTCTGCTGGTTGAAGAATTAATAATGTTACAAGTATAAAAAAAAAATGTCAGGTTTCAACCTGACATTTTAGTACTTATCTTATGTTAAGATGTGATTAGAAGTTATCGTCCCAACCACCGTCGTCATCTGCATCTACATCAAGATCATCATCTTCAAAATCTTCTTCTTCTTCAGCTTCTTCCAAATCTTCGGGATCAATTTCTTCAATTTTATCCCAGTCTTCTATTTCGTCTTCATTAAAGTCGTCATCATCAAAGTCATTATCTAAATCATCATCTTCGTCCTCATCCTCATCTTCACCTTCATCATCGATGTCTTCGTCTTTGATTGAGCCTTTAGCTTTGGCCAATACGTTGTTTAATGCAATACCTTCAATACCCGATAATAATTCTGTTAAAGAAATTTTATCTTCGGTTAAAGTTTCGTTTTGTAGAGCATCTAGAGTTGTTTTCATATGTGCTGCGATTCTTAATTTTTCTCAAATCTATAAATCGAAAAAGAAATTTTATAGTGTCTTGTAAAATATTTTTTTCTTTTTTCGAATAAAGGTGAAAAGTCTTGTTTATGAATAAAATTCAGCTATTACAGTTTTTCCTCCCACCGTCATTTGGTCAAGGCTTACTTTCACTGTTGCATCCAACGGTAGAAATATATCTACACGTGATCCGAATTTTATAAAACCGAATTCTTCTCCTTGTGTAACTTTTGAATTTGTATCAATATACCAAACAATTCTACGTGCTAATGCACCTGCAATCTGGCGCATTAATATACGCTGATTATTTTTTGTTTCAATAACAGTTGTTGTACGTTCGTTTTCAGTACTGGATTTTGGATGCCAGGCAACCAAAAATTTCCCAGGGTGGTATTTAAAGAATTTAACAACTCCTGAAACAGGGTTTCTATTGTTGTGTACATTGAATGGAGACATGAAGATAGAAATTTGTCTCCTTTTTTCATTGAAATATTCTGTCTCAACCACTTCTTCAATAACTACAACTTTACCGTCTGCAGGAGCCAGAATTTGTTTGTCGTTAATTTCAATTGTTCTGCTTGGACTGCGAAAGAATTGCAGGACAATCAAAAACAATAAAACTGAAATGATCAGAATTGTTTTTTGAACAATGATCGCTTCTGGTAAAAAGTAATAAATAAGAAAATTCAATACGAATAAAAATGCTGATACGTAAAATAAAGATCTGTATCCTTCCTTGTGTATGGTCATGTTAATTTTAAGAGTTTAAACCAAGTGCAAATATAATAAAACAAAACAATCTCTACGAATGGAAAACTCTGCCGTGGGTAATTTCAGCCTAGAAATTATTTATTAGTGTTAAGTATAAGTATACAAATGGAATAGCAAAAATAAGAGCGTCAAAACGATCTAAAAAGCCTCCGTGGCCAGGTAAAAGAGTGCCGGAATCTTTTACCTGTAATGTTCTTTTTATCATAGATTCCACTAAATCCCCTAAACTACCTGATATGACCACAATTACACATAAGCCCATCCAGACCGGGATAGAGAAAATGCCATAAAAATAATACAATAAATAGGTGAAAAGCATTGCTGTGGCTAAGCCACCAATAGATCCTTCCCACGTTTTTTTAGGAGAAATACGCTCAAACAATTTGTGTTTTCCAATCGATTTTCCTACAAAATAGGCACCTACGTCATTTGCCCAGATTAAAAATAAAAGGGCGAAAATAATTTCAAACTGATAAACGAGCATTGTGCATATGCCACCTCTCACACATCCTCCAGGACTATATCCCCAAGGAATTAATGTAAGGAGTCCAAATGGAACAGCAATGTATAAGATCCCTGCAATGGTGTATGCTGCACGTGTAATGGGCTGATCTTTTTGAGAAAATAATTCGATGAGCATATAGACCATGAATAACAAACAAGGTACCGCAATCAGGATTGCACCTAGATTGAAATCCAATGCTTGAGCTACAAAGAGTATATAAACCACAATACTGCCAGCAATACCGGCAGGAGCATTGTTTGGAATACCTGTTTTGGTAAGCAGCTGGTGATATTCATAGCTGCTGAGTACTGTAACTAAAAAAAAGATTGCCGCAAAGCTGAAGAAGCTAAACCAGATAGCCGTTAACATAAAGGCTGCCCCTAGAACTCCTGTTATTGTTCGTTGTAATAAATTACTCATGTGTGTTGTGTATGTCTAAAGACAATAAATTGTCAAATGTTTTTTTTCTATTATAAATAATGGCTATACAAGCAATAAACGAAACTAATACAAATGCATACGGAATATCTTCCGCAGAATCAGGATTGAAATCAATAAGTTTATTATTGTAAGCGATCAATAAAATAAGGGTTAATGCATTGT